>Ga0081606_1000588_pt1 | contig 14028 bp, 9 predicted proteins | sample EareggfetidaYelm_FD_71127 | JGI IMG/M metagenome (GOLD analysis project Ga0081606, IMG submission 71127) | Earthworm egg capsule microbial community from the University of Washington, USA - E. fetida Yelm (SPADES assembly) (version 2) | ecosystem: Host-associated > Annelida > Reproductive system... | reverse complement strand
TAAATTCATTTAGAATGCAAAAAACCGCTTTCTCCATATACGATGCCTCTGCAGGTTCCGGAAAGACCTATACTTTGGTTAAGGAATACTTGAAAATCATCCTATTGTCCAAAAAACAGGATGCCTATCGCAACATTCTCGCCATTACCTTTACCAACAAAGCGGTACACGAAATGAAAAGCCGTGTGGTCGAAAGCCTTTCTGAGTTTGCTAAAGAAAATCCGTCGGACAAAGCTTTGCTGTTAATGCAGGATATCAACGCGGAAACCGGACTGAGTCTGGCATCAATTACCGAAAAGGCCAAAAGCATCATCAAAAACCTGATCCACAATTATGCTGCTTTTGACATCTCTACAATCGATAAATTTACGCACAGAGTCATTCGGGCATTTGCCCATGATTTGAACCTGCCGATCACTTTTGAAGTTACCCTAGATACTGAAAACCTTTTGACAGAAGCCGTTGACGCCATAATTGCTGAAGCAGGAAACGATGAGCAACTCACGAAATTATTGGTTGATTTCACTATGGAAAAAACCGATGATGATAAAAGCTGGGATATTTCTCGGGACATTATGGAAACCGGAAAATTAATCCTGAACGAAAACAACCGGGAGGAAATTGCACATTTTGACACTAAAAAGATTGAGGATTTTATCCTGATTAAAAATAAGCTGATTGAGCTTTCGGAAGCATTGAATTCAGAGAGCATCGATTTGGGAAAAAGCACATTGGAACTTATTCGCAATAACGGAATTGACGAAAAATCGTTTTCTGCCGGGCATTTTCCCAACCATTTAAGAAGCATTGCTGAGGGGAAATTCAATCCGAAAAACAAGACGTACCACGAAGCCGAAGACATCAGAATCAATAAAACGGCTGCTGATCGCGCAAGTATTGAAGCCATAATTCCGGAATTGCTTTCTATTTTGGATAGGGTTTATAAAATCCACCAGAAGATTGATTTTTATCAGGCATTCCTCAAAAATATCACACCACTTTCCTTGCTAAATACGGTAAGCAATGAGCTGAATAAAATACAGAAAGAGCAGGGTGTTTTATCGATATCCGAATTTAATAAGCTTATTTACGATCAGATACAAAACCAGCCTGCGCCTTTTATTTATGAGCGTTTGGGCGAAAAATACAAGAATTTCTTCATTGATGAATTTCAGGATACCTCCGAAATGCAATGGCATAATTTAATTCCGCTAATCGATAATTCGCTTGCAAGTGAAGATTTGTCCCGAGAACGCGGAAGCCTTATGATTGTTGGCGACCCTAAGCAGTCGATCTACCGTTGGCGTGGCGGAAAGGCCGAACAGTTTATCGCATTGAGCAAAGACATGAATCCATTTGTAAATCCGGACAAAAAGCTTTTTTCTTTAGAAACGAACTGGAGAAGTTATTCCGAAATTATTGGCTTTAACAACGATTTTTTTAGATTTCTTTCAGGAGAATTTACTAACGAAGATTACAAAGATTTGTATCAGAATCATAGCTTTCAGCAGGAAAATGCCAAAAAAGGCGGCTATGTAAATATATCTTTTATCCCAAAAATAGAGAAAGTAGAATTTGGTGAAGAAGAGAATCCGGCTAAAAACGAATTGTACCTTGAAGCGGTTTTACAGACCATCTATAAGGCAAAGGCAAATGGTTTTCGCAACAAAGACATCGTAATCCTGACCCGCAAAAAAGCGCACGGAACCCAAGTGGCCAATTTTTTGACTGAGAATGGAATTCCGATCCTGTCAACCGAGAGTTTGTTGCTGGGTGCATCTTCCGAAGTGCAGGGTATACTTTCTGTGCTGTCGTATCTGAACAATAAAAACGATTTGTTGGCCAAAGCCAATTTCCTTTATTATCTTTCATTGGAACAGGATAAGCTACACATTCACGATTTCATAGCGACAGGAATGACGTTAGAAAACGAAACCGAATTCCAGCAATGGCTTAATGGATTTGGTATCGATTTTTCCTTTTCGAATATCCGTAAAAAATCACTTTATGAAGCATCGGAAATCATTATCTCGAAGATCATCCCTATGCAGAAGCGAAACGCGTATGTGCAGTACTTTCTGGATTTGGTTCTCGAACACGATTTAAAAAAACAGGCCGGAATTTCTGATTTCCTGAATTATTGGAATACGAATTCCGAAAAACTGAGCATTCCGTCTCCGGAAGGTAACGATGCGGTTCGGATCATGACGATCCATAAATCAAAAGGGCTGGAGTTTCCGGTGGTGATTTTTCCGTTTGCCGATGAAGATTACAGCAAAGGCCCGAAAGAAAAGATTTGGCTCAACGCCGATGAAGAACAGTTTGGCCTGCCGAAAGTTTTGGTCGATAAAAACAGCGCGGTTTCCGGCTATGGGGAAGAAGCGGCAATCATCTACAATCAGAAAAAGCAGGAAGAATTGCTTGACGATGTCAATGTGCTGTATGTGGCATTGACTCGTGCTGAAGAGCAGTTATACATTATTTCGGGATTGCAAACGCCCAACAAAGAAGGGAATTATCCGAATAACATGGCGTCGTTTTTTATAAGATTTCTTGAAGACAAAGGTTTCGAGGAAAGCAGACCGGAATATGAATTCGGGAATCCGCAAAAATTATCGATAACCAAAGAAACGGAAGATAAAACAGAAACCATTCCTCAGCTTTCGGCAACACTCGATACAAAAAACATCAAAATTGCCCAGCGCGAAAGTTTAATGTGGAATACAAAACAAGAAAAAGCCATTGAATACGGGAACATATTGCACGAAATACTATCATTCATCAAAAGCAAAGACGATATTGATCTGGCATTGACCAAAGCCATTGAAAACGGATTGATTGTTTCTGGGCAGAAAGAGGCTGTTTTGAAAACCATAAATGAAATTATAAACCATCAGGAGCTTGAGCCTTATTTCTCCAATCAGAATAAAATCCTGAACGAAAAAACCATTATCCAGAAAGAAGGAAACCTTGTAAAGCCTGACAGAATGGTTCTTAACAATAATAATGAAATCTATTTGCTCGATTATAAAACCGGTTCGCACCAGACAAAATACCAACTGCAATTAGAAAATTACCAAAATGCCATTGAAAAAATGGGTTTCAAGGTTACGAAAAAAGCACTCGTTTATATTGGGGAAACTTTGGAAGTGGTAAATTTGTAATCTCTGAAAAAGAGAATAGAGTAAAGAGAATAGAAAATAGACTAACTACAAACATAATTATGTACGGAAAAATTCAACAACACCTACAAAAAGAACTCGATGCCATTGAACAAAATGGTATTTTTAAAAAAGAAAGAATCATCACTTCGCCTCAGGGAGCTGAAATTACGGTGAATGGTGAAACGGTTATAAACTTCTGTGCCAACAATTATTTGGGATTGTCCTCGCATCCGGAAGTTGTTCAGGCGGCGAAAGATGCTTTGGATACGCATGGTTTCGGAATGTCATCAGTACGGTTCATTTGCGGAACTCAGGACATCCATAAAACCTTAGAAAAAAAGATAGCCGATTTTTACGGAACCGAAGACACGATTTTATACGCAGCGGCTTTTGATGCCAATGGCGGGGTTTTCGAACCTTTATTAGGAGAAGAAGACTGCATTATTTCGGATAGCTTGAACCACGCTTCTATTATTGATGGAGTCCGTTTGTGTAAGGCAGCGCGCTACCGTTATGAAAATTCCAATATGGAAGAACTGGAGCAGCAACTGATTAAAGCTACAGAAGCCGGACATCGTTTCAAATTAATTGTTACCGATGGAGTTTTCTCCATGGATGGATTAGTGGCACCTTTAGATAAGATATGTGACTTGGCTGATAAATACGATGCTTTAGTTATGGTGGACGAATGTCACGCCGCAGGATTTATAGGGGCAACCGGTAAAGGAACGCTTGAAGCCAAAGGCGTAATGGGAAGAGTCGATATCATCACAGGAACTTTAGGAAAAGCACTAGGCGGAGCAATGGGCGGTTATACGACTGCAAAAAAAGAAGTAATTGAAATCCTGCGCCAGCGTTCTCGCCCTTATCTGTTTTCTAATTCATTGGCGCCTGCAATTGTTGGTGCTTCCATCAAAGTTTTTGAATTGCTGGAAAAAGATACTACGCTTCGTGATAAGGTGGAATGGAATACCAATTATTTCAAAGAAGGTCTTCGCAAAGCCGGAATTGATTTCATAGATGGCGATTCGGCTATTGTGCCTGTCATGTTATATGACGCCAAACTTTCTCAGGTAATGGCTGATGAACTTTTGAAGAAAGGCATTTATGTTATCGGATTCTTCTTTCCGGTGGTTCCTAGGGATAAGGCCAGAATACGGGTTCAGCTGTCTGCTGCTCATACGCAAGAACATCTGGATAAGGCAATTAGCGCCTTTTCTGAAGTTGCAAAAATGCTAAATGTTGAAAAAAAACAGTAAAACTTTCACAATTACTGTCGAATCCTTATATAATTCACATATTTTAACATTTTGATTTTGTTATTAGAATTTAAGGTATTACTTTTGTCTCATTATAATTATTATAATCTAATCAAATTAAGTATGAAACATCTTAACAAATTATTCGTTGCTTTGGTAATGTTAGCTGGAATCAGCTCACAGGCTCAGGACAGCAACAATCCTTGGGCGATTTCGTTTGGGGTTAATGCAGTAGATACAAGAGTAAGTGCTGCTTCTAAATTAGAAGACCAATTTTCTCAGTATTTCAATGCTAAAGACAACTGGAATGTTCTTCCTTCTGTGTCTTATTTAAACGTATCTAGATACGTTGGAAGTGGTTTCTCTTTTGGAGTTACAGGATCTGTTAACAGAATTACAAGGTATGTATTACCTAGAGTTGGTGAAGGACCTTACACAGTAGTTAACCCAGGAGACAAAAACTATTATGCAGCTGATGCAGTTATCAACTACAGCTTCATGAGTTTGATTAAATCTAAAAAAATTGATCCATCTATCCACATTGGTGGAGGTTATACTTGGATTGGTGAGGAATTACACGCAGGTACGTTAAACGGAGGTTTAGGATTAACATACTGGTTTACTGAAATGGTAGGTCTTTCTGTTCGTTCTACTTACAAACAATCTTTTGAAGATGTACGTGCTGATATGCCATCTCACATGCAGCACTTCGCTGGTCTTACTTTCAAATTTGGAGGTAAAGATACAGACGGTGACGGAATCTATGACAAAGACGATGCTTGTCCGGATGTTGCTGGTTTAAAACAATTCCAAGGTTGTCCTGATACTGACGGTGATGGAATCGCTGATAAAGATGATGCTTGTCCAGATGTTGCTGGTCCAGCTGAATTCAACGGATGTCCTGATACAGACGGTGACGGAATCGCTGATAAAGACGATGCTTGTCCAGATGTTGCTGGTTTGAAATCATTAAACGGTTGTCCTGATACAGACGGTGATGGTATTACAGACAAACAAGATAAATGTCCAGATGTTGCTGGTCCAAAAGAAAACGCAGGTTGTCCTTGGCCAGACAGAGATGGAGATAAAGTATTGGATAAAGATGACAAATGTCCAGACGTAGCTGGTACTGTTGCTAACAACGGATGTCCAGAAGTATCTGACGAAGTTATCAAAAGATTGAATGACTATGCTAAAACTATCTTATTCGATAGCGGAAAAGCTTCATTCAAACAACAAACTTACCCAGTATTACAGGCTATGGTTGCTATCTTGAAAGAGTATCCAAACTCTAAATTCTCAATCGAAGGTCACACAGATAGCGATGGTACAGATAAAGCTAACCAAGTGTTATCTGAAAACAGAGCTGGTGCAGTTAAAAACTTCTTGATCGAGAACGGAATTGATTCTTCAAGATTGTCTTCAATTGGTTTCGGTGAATCTAAACCAATCGATACTAACAAAACTAAAGCTGGTAAAGCTAACAACAGAAGAACTGAAGTGAAATTAGTAAAATAATTTTCTTTAAATATTTTAAGAAAACGCTCCGATATTCGGGGCGTTTTTTTATTTTTATACAATGCCAGAACCAACTTTTCTTCATCATCTTGCCCAGGAAGTTTTAAATAATTATTCAGATAATCTGTCTGAATTAACCATAGTGCTTCCTAACAAAAGAGCAAAAGTTTTTCTTCTTGATGAACTGAAATCTTTGGTTTCCAATAACATTTTTGCTCCTGAAATCATAAGCATTGAAGATTTTATCCAAGATGTTGCCGGGATACGTTCCATTGACAGCGTGGAGCTCCTTTTTGAATTTTACGAAGTCTATCTTTCTGTTACGGATTCTGAAAAACAGGAATCTTTTGAAAGCTTTGCCAACTGGGCTAAAACACTGCTTCAGGATTTTAACGAAATTGACCGGTATCTTTTAAAGCCCGATGCAATTCTGAAATATCTCGAAGAAATCAAGGAAGTCGAGCATTGGTCAGTTGATAGTGACAAACGAACAGAACTAATAGAAAAGCATCTTATTTTCTGGAAAAAACTACCGGAATATTACCATTCCCTTTATCACTATTTACTCAATAAAGGTGTCGGTTACCAGGGACTGATTTACCGGGAAGCGGTAGAAAATCTGAATTATTTCTCTGAAAACAACGTTGGTAAACAATTTGTCTTTGCCGGATTCAATGCGCTTAATCAGGCAGAAGAGAAAATCATACAGCACCTTCTGGCTTTGGATACTGCCAAAATCTATTGGGATATTGACGAAACACTGCTTTATGATTCTTTCCACGATGCCGGACTTTTTCAGCGCAGGTTTAAATCCGAATGGATTTATTACAAAACGCATCCTTACGAGTGGATTGTAAACGATTTTAAGCAGGAAAAGAACATTCAGGTCATTGCGACTTCAAAATCCATTGGGCAGGCTAAAATTGCGGGCAATATCATCGAAAAAAATATTCGGCAAAATAATTCAAATTTACAGAATGTTGCTTTGGTTCTTGGAGAGGAAAATCTGCTGTTGCCAATCCTGCATTCGTTGCCAGATACCGTGGATTCTTTGAATATCACTATGGGATTTTCGAGCAAAAACAATCCTGCGCAACTGCTTATTGCCAAATTATTCAAGCTTCACAGCAATGCGCTGACCAGAAATGCATCCAGTTATGTGATGTATTATAAAGATGTTCTTGATATTCTGACGCATCCGCTGATTGAGCCTTTCGTCAATGCGAACGAACTGGTTTATAGGATAAATAAAAACAATTACACCTTCATTACGCATAAAAAACTGGAAGAACTGCATCCGCAAGGCAATGAATTGTTCCAATTTCTGTTTAAAAAATGGGATTCCACATCAGTTTCGGTTTTGGAAAACCTTTCTCAGATTCTACTTAAGATAAAAGACAATCTGAGTTATGAAAATGATCAGGAAAAGATAGCGAATGCCTTTCTCTACTCAGTGTTTAAGGTCATCAACAAGATGATTTCCTATTTCTCGGAACATAAGCAAATCGACGATATCAAAACGCTTCAGGCGATTTACAAACAGGTAATCGATGTGGCCGAAGTTTCCTTTGAAGGCGAGCCTCTAAACGGATTGCAGATTATGGGAGTTCTTGAAAGCCGCGTGCTCGATTTTGAAACCGTAATCATAACATCGGTCAACGAGGGAAAATTTCCGGCCGGAAAATCAACGAATTCGTTTATTCCGTATGACGTGAAAAAAGAATACGGTTTGCCGACTTTCAAGGAAAAAGATGCGATTTATACGTATCATTTCTATCATTTACTGCAACGCGCCAAAAACATTTACCTAATCTATAATTCCGATAGCGAAGGTTTTGATGCCGGTGAAAAAAGCCGTTTCATAACACAGTTGGAAGTTGAAAAGCAGCCTAACCACAACCTATCATTTCAGTATTTCAATCCGGATGTGCCGAATGTTGCGCACCAGCCTATCGTAATTCCAAAGACGGAAAGTGTCATGGCGCGCCTTCAGGAAATTGCCACAAACGGATTTTCGCCATCATCGCTTACGACTTACATTCGGAATCCGATTCAGTTTTATTTCCAGCGCATATTAAGGATTTCAGAAACCGATGAGGTTGAAGAGAATATTGCCGTCAATACTTTGGGAACCATAATCCACGGGGCTTTGGAAGAATTGTACAAACCATTTTTAGGCCGGATTCTGACCATTGAAGATATCAAAAGTTGTTTTTCAAAGGTTGATGCTGAGGTTTTAAATCAGTTCAAATTGGTTTATAAGGAAGGCGAAATCAAAAAAGGAAGAAACCTGCTGGCTTTTGAAGTAGCCAAAAGAAATGTGCAGAACTTCCTGAAATTGGAATTGGATGCTTTAGAAGAAGGAGATATTATTCAGATTGTAGCTTTAGAAACCACTTACGAAAGAACACTGACTGATGCGCGTTTGCCGTTTCCGGTACTCATTAAAGGAAATGTGGACCGTATCGAACTTCGCAACGGAAGAGTAAGGATTGTTGATTACAAGACCGGAAAAGTGGAACAGCGCAACGTTACGCTAAAAGACTGGAACGGATTAACGGAAGATATCAAGAATGAGAAAATAATCCAGGTGCTGGCGTATGCTTTTATGTATGAAAACGAAGCGAATGGTCAGGAAATAGAAGCCGGAATCATTTCTTTTAAGAACCTGAAAACAGGATTCATGCCTTTCCAATTCAAGCAGGAAAAAGAGGTTACTGCAATAGTTACAGCCGAAGTCATGGAAAATTATCTCGAACAGATTGTAGTACTCTTACAGGAAATATTCAATGCTGATAAGTCTTTTGAAGAAAAAACAACTTAAACTTTCTTGAAAAAATCGAGTAAAACTGATTTCAGTTCCTTTTCGTTTTCTATGTGCGACATGTGTCCGTCCGGGAAAGTGGTCAGTTCTACTTTGGTGCCTTCAATCTGATCGATGTTTTCATCGTAATTCAGGACGGGATCTTTCTTTCCCAAAACCAATTGAATAGGATAAGGAGCAAAATGCAGCAACACTTCGCGGTCTTTGCGTACTTTCATTCCTTCGAGTGCAGCGACAATTCCCTGTAACGGCGTTTTAAGGGCTTCTTTTTTGGTTTTTTCAATTTCCTTAGTCAGCAATTCCCGATTGTCTTCGCTGAAAAGATTGGCGATAGACATGCTTACAAAAGCACCATAATTCTGTTTTACAGCAACAATAGCCCTGTCGCGATTGATTTTTCGTTCGTCGCTGTCGGCTCTTGCAGTAGAATTCAGAAGAAATAAGCCCTTTACATGATCGGGATACAATTCGGCGAAAGCCAAAGCCACATAACCGCCCATTGAATGCCCAACAAGAACAATCTTTCTAAGTTTAAGGTGAATTAAAACCGCATAAACCACATCAGCCTGGTCTTCCATAACGTGGACATAGCCTAACGATTCGGTTTCGCCATGACCCAATAAATCAATGGTAATCACACGATGGTTCTTAGCCAATGTTTCGATGTACCTGTTCCACATCGTTTTGTTTTCCAGAAAACCATGCAATAAAACCACAGCCGTTCCTTTTCCTTGGTCGGTATAAGAGATTTTCGTGTTTTTGTAGACAAGCTGATTCATAATTCAAAATTACGCTTTTGACAGACAAGAAACAAGAACGAGCTAAAAACAAAACGACCCACTTTCGTGAGCCGTCTAGTATCTATGACCTCTATTCTATTCTCTAAAAACTAGGAATTCATAATCGATTCAATCTCATCCGCTTCAATCGGGATGTTACGCATCAGGTTGAACGGCTCGCCTTTTTCCTGAATCACCATATCATCTTCAATGCGGATTCCGAAACCTTCTGCCGGAATGTAGATTCCGGGTTCAACAGTGAAAACCATATTCGCCTGCATCGGTTCGTGCAATAAGCCGTAATCGTGCGTGTCTAATCCCATATGATGTGACGTTCCATGCATAAAGTATTTTTTATAGGCCGGCCAGTCCGGGTTTTCGTTCTGAACATCTGCTTTGTCAATCAATCTTAAGCCAATCAATTCAGAAGTCATTATTTTACCAACTTCTACATGGTATTGTTTCCACAGATTGCCAACGGTAAGCATTTTTGTAGCTTCATTTTTTACACGTAAAACGGCATTGTAAACGTCTTTCTGGCGTGCTGTAAATCTCCCTGAAACCGGAACCATACGCGTCATATCGCTTGAATAATTAGCATATTCAGCACCAACGTCAAGCAGGATCAGATCACCGGCTTTACATTGCTGGTTGTTCTCGATGTAGTGCAACACATTCGCATTGTTTCCCGAAGCAATAATTGGTGTATAGGCAAATCCTTTGGAACGGTTTCTCAGGAATTCGTGGGCAAATTCGGCTTCAATTTCATATTCGGTTACGTTGGGCTTTACAAATTGTAAAACACGTCGATAGCCTTTTTCTGTGATGTTGCACGCTTGCTGAATCAAATCCAATTCTTCGCTTTCCTTTACTGAGCGCAAACGCTGTAAAATCGGGTTGGATTTTTCGACTTTATGCGCCGGATAATTTTCCTTCCACCATTTTACGAATCGGGCTTCGCGCGTTTCCGTTTCGATTGAGGCGCGGTAATGCTCGTTGGTGTTGATGTATATCGTTTCGGCATAAGCCATGACTTCCTTTAAAGTCTTATGGAAATCCTGCAGCCAAATCACTGATTTGATTCCGGATACTTCAAAAGCCTTTTCTTTCGTCAGTTTTTCGCCTTCCCAAATAGCGATGTGCTCATTGGTTTCCTTTAAGAATAAAATCTGTTTCAGATGTTCATAAGGCGCATCCGGAAACAGCAACAGTATACTTTCTTCCTGGTCGACTCCCGATAAATAAAAGATGTCGCGGTGCTGGGCAAACGGCAAAGTACTGTCGGCAGAAACCGGGTAAATGTCATTCGAATTAAAAACAGCCACGCTGTTAGGTTTCATCTGGGCTATGAATTTTGTCCTGTTTTTGATGAACAGGTTGCGGTCTATCTGATGGTATTTCATGGTAGAATTGAAAGATTAAAAAATTAAATGACTGAAAGATTTTCAAGCTATATCTTAGTTGTCAGCATGTAAAATTACAGAAAGAATCCAAACTATTGCCAGCCAAAAGGCGCTATTTTTTATAACAATCTTTTAATTTTTTTAATCATTGAATCTACTTTCCATTTTTCCGGATGCGGCTCATGTGACGGGTCGAAATCCCAAGGAAAGAGGCTAAATAGTGCAACGGAACTACCTGCAGCAGTTTGGGTTCGGTCTGAAGTAGTTTGTTATAACGTTCTTCGGGAGTCAGTGTAAGTAAATCGATGCGGTAATCGTCAATTAGGCAAATTTGTTTTTCGATTAAATCGTAATAAAACTTGTGAAATGCAGTATTGTTTTCAATCAGGTTTTTAAAGGTTTTCAAATCAACAACCCATAAATTGGTTTCGACCAGTGCTTTGATGCTTTTTCTTGATTTTGTTTGGCTCAGAAAACTTTGCAATGACGAAGTAAATGAATTCCGAAGCGCGAGATAGGTTGTTTTTTCTTCTCCTAAAACCTCAATGGAATGTTGTAGGATGCCGCTCTCTACAAAACAGAAATAATTGCAGATTTCCTCTTCTTTCACAAGATAGCCGTTCTTTTTCAAAATTAGTTTCTGAAATGAATGCAGGATTTCCAACTGGTGTTTTTCAGAATCTCTGGCAGTCGCTGTATTGATGAATTGTGAAAACATATGGAAAAATTTACACTTCAAATGTAATAAAATTTGATTTTCGTCGTTATGTCTAATAGAAATCGATTAATTCCGGTTCCGAAAAGTTAAATAAATTCCGTTAAACATGAAAAAGATATTTATTGTTCTGTTGCTGGCAGCTGTGGCGGTTCCGTTCTTTTCATGCAGCAACGAAACCAGCGAAGAGCCGATGCTGATAGTCAAATTCAAATTTGATCCGAATCAGGCGAGACTCAATAATATTGGCCAGCCTTCAGCGGTAGCAGCAGGAAATGCGGCACAATCTCCAATTTTTAATTCTATTTCAGCTCATTATCTGGAATTGGCGCCAAACGCTACAACTCAATTGGGCAATGGAGAGATTTTATACCATGCGACAGAAACTAATGAAGGCGGTACTAATGCCATCGATTTTGACCAGTCAAAAATTGTTGCTGAAGGAGAAGCTTTTCTCAAAATTCCGTTAAGTCAGGTGGCCGCCGGAACTTATGAATGGATGCGGGTTTCGCTATCATATCAAAATTACCAGATCAAAGTTCGGAATGCAGGTGTTGATTACACCGGGACTTTGGCAAGTTTTGTAGGTTTCAATACCTATATTTCCTCTTTTAATATTGGTAATAATATTTTTCCGGTCAACGGAAATCGCGCTCAGGGTTACTGGGCTTTTGGGTTGAACGATCAGCCGTATTCTTCTTCAGGACAAGCGCCGGCCGGAGCTACAACCGTTCCAAATCCTATTGCTGCAACTTCTCCAATTCCCGCTGGTTCATGTGTTGTTACAGGGAAATTCCCAACCAATCTGGTTATTACCGGTACCGAATCCAATGATGTCATTGTTACGCTTTCGCTTTCCATCAACAAAAGTTTCGAATGGCATGAAGTAACTGCCGATGGTAAATTTGAACCTTCTATTGGCGAAAATGTTACTGATATGGGACTGCGTGGACTGATTCCATCCTATACAAAATAGGTTTAAGAATGTTTAATGCAATCGATTAACGTCTGATAATCAGTAACTGTTGAATCCACTTTAAATTCATTATAAATAACACCGAAAAGGTTGTAGTTAATGGCAAATAGCCGTATTTTTGTGTGATTTTTTTAAAATAATTACTCAATCTTATGGCAAAATCTTCCGTTTTGGGCTCGTCCATTGCAAAAAAAGTTGCTATGGCACTTTCCGGGCTTTTCTTAATTTCATTTTTAGCACTGCACTTTTCAATCAATTTAACTTCGGTATTCAGCGAAGAAGTTTTTAACGAATGTTCTCATTTCATGGGATATAATCCGTTGATTCAATATGTTATGCAGCCAGTTTTAGCATTTGGGGTGGTATTCCACTTTGTAATGGGATTCGTTTTAGAGATTAAAAACAACGCTGCAAGACCGGTTGGTTATGCAAAAAACAACGGTTCGGCAAATTCATCATGGGCCTCAAGAAATATGATTATTTCAGGTTCAGTGGTTCTGGCATTCCTTGGATTGCACTTTTACGATTTCTGGTTCCCGGAAATGGACTATAAATACATTCAGGCGCTTCCGCAAGATGCGACAAGATATTACGGCGAATTGGTTCACAAATTCCACAGCCCGGTCCGCACAGGATTGTACTGTATTTCTTTTGTGCTGTTGTTCCTGCACTTATGGCACGGTTTCAACTCTTCGATGCAGTCGGTAGGATTCAACAATAAATTCTCGAGAGCCCTTCATAAACTAGGATATGCGTTTGCTATAATCGTTCCGTTCGGATTCGTTTTCATCGCTTTGTTCCATCATTTTAATCAATAATTATAATGAAATTAGATTCAAAAATACCTGCTGGTTCAATTTCGGACAAATGGACCGATTATAAAGATCACTTAAGATTAGTTGCACCTAATAACAGACCAAAGATTGATGTAATTGTGGTTGGAACCGGTTTGGCCGGAGCCTCAGCTGCAGCATCTTTGGGAGAGATGGGTTACAATGTTAAAGCATTCTGCTTTCAGGATTCTCCAAGAAGAGCGCACTCCATCGCAGCTCAGGGTGGAATCAACGCAGCTAAGAATTACCAAAATGACGGAGATAGTACCTTCAGATTATTTTACGATACGATAAAAGGTGGTGATTACCGTGCTCGTGAAGCGAATGTTCACCGTCTGGCGGAAGTTTCGGCTAACATCATTGACCAGTGTGTGGCACAGGGAGTTCCTTTTGCACGTGATTACGGCGGAATGTTGGACAACCGTTCCTTCGGTGGAACGCAGGTTCAGCGTACATTTTACGCGGCTGGGCAAACAGGACAACAGTTGTTGCTTGGAGCTTATTCAGCCTTATCAAGACAAATCGGCTTAGGAAGAGTTCAGCAATTCAACCGCCAC
>Ga0081606_1000587_pt1 | contig 14031 bp, 26 predicted proteins | sample EareggfetidaYelm_FD_71127 | JGI IMG/M metagenome (GOLD analysis project Ga0081606, IMG submission 71127) | Earthworm egg capsule microbial community from the University of Washington, USA - E. fetida Yelm (SPADES assembly) (version 2) | ecosystem: Host-associated > Annelida > Reproductive system... | reverse complement strand
GTTTGCTTGTGGTGTCCCCACCGGTGTCCCAGGTGTGGTTTAGCCGATTCGACACGATCTGTCACCGACCGCAGGGATGAGTATAGGTCCAGTGAATGTGCCCAGGCATATCGTTGTGTGTCATCCTCCGGTGTACCGGGATGAAGACAAACCCATCCGCCTGTTCCTATGTGAGACATTGTTCTCATACGCAGCATCGGTTGAGGCAGCTGCCAGGGTAACGCAGTAGCGTCTGAGATGTCTGTCAGAGTGACAGATCACATTAGTATGGGCAAGCAGTGAACAAGGCTAGAAAAGACGTCGTTGCAGCAGTTGTCGCGACGGTGCTTGCCGCGGGGATTCGGATCTATTGACCTGCGTCGGTCGACTCTCCTCGTCTCCGTCTGTGTCATTGGTATTGTTGGCCGCGTGTTTGCGTGTGGGAACAAGACAGGGTTCCACCGGGGCGTCGGAGCCCGCTATTGGGTCGGTGTCTGTCGGCAGCGATTATCGGTAGCTCGTAGAATCGATTGATAAGCCCTTTCCCTCTACTCAGCGGATACTTACACCGAATATCCGGATGTCTCGGTTGCCGTGCGTGCCTTACCATCTACTCAGCGGATACTTGATTTGATCGTGGCGAAGGCGAACCGCATTAATGCCTATCTTCGGAAGGTGGGGTCGAGCGCCACGTATCAGTTACCTGACATGAATTTGATCACAGCAGATGTGTGTTTTGGTGCGAGAAATTGCGTCGTTCGGTCTCTCTTGTTGGATGTTTTTGGTACAGACTCATTAGCTCACTCCGGTTATCAGGAAATGCCCAGTCCTAAACCGCTGACGCTACCTCCGATCCCGGAGATAGCTGTAGACAAGTGTGGGATTCGGGTATTCGATAGTCGTGAGTCAATTGGTTTCACCCACACTGGGGTGCTCCCGAACGGAAGCCCTGAAACACCGACTGGAGATTCGAGGTATGTCGCTGTAGTTCAAAATGAAGTGCTCGCATGAAAAGACGAGGTTTCGACTACACGACTCCGAACGAGAGTTTTTCCACTTCGTGCGGGAGAATTACGTGCCAGCTTGGCAGATCGCGATGGTGCAGGTGGATTTCGATTGCAAAATATAGGACGAATCTGGTTGCCGCCGCCGTGGCTGTACAAAGTACCTACGATACGAGGTATATTCAGGATAATCGCGGTGCGCTCGACAAGCTCTCGAGTCAGCTCGATGCCGATCTTCGAGGTGAACCATATGTTAATGCAGGCAGCCAATAACTCCTCTAAATCAACGTCGCCGACATATCTTTGTGTGGTTGCGTCGAGCCGGGTGTCATGCAACTAAATGATGCCGTGGTGCGGCTCGGGTACCTGAAGGCCTCCGCGAAGCCTCGCACTTACGACTCGCTCTCCGCTCGTGCTCTCAGTTCCCTGTATCGAGATTGAGGTTTCGTCCTGATTGGCAACGTGACTTCACTGAACGAAATCGGTTTTGTGCCGGGCTTTCCTGCTCTCGTGAGCAAGAGCGCTGCGCACGAGGGCGATCGGATGAACCGAATCGAGGAATGAATGTTCAGAAAGCAAGAGCGCTGCGCACGAGGGCGATCGACTGTCGAGTGAGGCTACGGCCTCCCTGTTGACGTTCTCAACAGGAGGATTGAGGGTAGCTGATGTGGTGTCTGAGGCCGGCGGTGGGTCACAGGTCAAGGAGGAATCTTGCCGCTGTAATCACAGGTGACATCAGCGGCAAGAGTTTCGACGCTCAGGTGCAATCTGTGGGCCCCTTCACGACGGGAGACAGCGGCAAGAGCGGAAATGATTCCGGAGTTGCGACCTCCGGTTACCCGGTCATCGTCACCACGACGGAGCCTGTCCCGGGCGACTGGATCGGGAAAGACGTACGGATGGTCATCACTCTGTCAGAAGCCTCCTCTAATTCTCTTGTTGTACCCGAAACGGCGCTGTCTTCACGATCAAAGGGCACGGACTACGTGACTGTTTCTGAGGGTAAGTCATAGCCCGGACAGGTGACGCGGTGTCGGCGGGAATGATCGCCGACGGTAAAGCTGCCATCACCCCGTCCCCCCAGGACGACCTGTACGCGGGAGACACAGTTCTTGTTGGCAAGTGAGCCTGGAACTCGACCCGCAGAGCAGTCAGTGTCTCTGCGAAGGGTCAGTGTTGTGCGTGGAACACAGCGGATCCTCTCTGATATTGATCTTGATGTTCAGCGAGGTGAGTTCGTCGCGATCCGGGGCCAGTCTGGTTCTGGAAAGTCCACCCTTCTGAATGTGATCGGCCTTCTTGATCGTCCAACCTCCGGAACAGTCTCATTCAGTGGCGAGGATGTTGGGGATATGAGTGATCGACAACGCTCCGGAATCAGAGCACAGTGCATAGGTTTCGTTTTCCAGAAGTTTCATCTCTTACACAACCGCACTGCGCTTGAGAATGTTGCGCTAGGAAATCTCTACATCGGTGCATCGTCATCCGCCCGACTTGCGGAGGCAGAAGAACTTCTCACACGCATAGCTTTAGGACATCGGATGGACGCACTACCCGCAACGCTCTCCGGCGGTGAACAGCAGCGGGTCGCGCTCGCCCGCGCTCGCCCGCGCTCTCATGGGATCTCCCGACATCCTCCTGTGTGACGAGCCCACCGGGAACCTGGACATATCAACAGCGAATCGGTGCTGAGCCTTTTGCCGAACTCCACAAACAGGAAGTGACGGTTGTGATAGTCACCCACAACGACAAGGTCACAGCGCTCGCAGAGCGCGAAATTACCATTCAGGATGGCCGTATGAAAGCTGCAGGGATGCTGCTTTCAGCAGGGTCCGCGCAGACCCACGTCCAAGAGGTCGCCCTCGTGCATCGCCGAGTTTGCGGAGCACGCGTCGGTACGATTTTCATCGAGAGCCTCTCAGGACTGGGTCAGCGAATCGGTAGGACCCTGCTCACTGTCTTTGTGACAGCGTTTGGTATCGCCGCAATTGTCGCGGTCGCTGGGTTCGGTGCGGCATCGGCAGGGTAAGTTTCCAACGCGTTTACACGTCTCAGTGCGCAGGCGGTCACGGTCACAGATGTCGGTACCCGAGGCTACAAATCGACCAGTTTTCCAGCCGACGCTGAGAAGCACATTGACCCTCTCAACGGTATGACGAGCTCGGGGATCTCGTGGCAGTTACCGCTTAGTGACGTGTCCAACGTGGCAACAACACTCGATCCACGGACAAAACGGCGAAGATTCCTGTACGAGCAGCGTCACCAGATTACTTGGAAGCCGTGGGTGCCCGGTTTGTTAGTGGCGTACCGTTCAGTGACATCCTCAACAACTGGAGTGCGCCGGTCGCTGTGATCGGAAGTGACCTCGCCACCGTCCTCCATATTTCCTCTGTCGAGTCGGCATCCACGATCTTCTTTCTTGGTTCTGGATATACGGTGATCGGAATTCTTACCGACCTTGATCGCGACCCCGAGACACTATCGAGCGCATACATTCTTTCGGGACTGGCCCTGCAGACATTTGGAACGCCAACGAGTGATCAACCCGCACGAATGGTCATTCACACACGTATCGGTGCTGCTAGTCAGGTGGCCTCTGAGGCTGCCACTGCGCTCCGACTCGATCAACCCACATCATTTTAGTCACACCACCGGAGCCACCGTTCCTCGAGCAGGGAACTGTCGCAGAAGGTTATCGCACCCGCAAAATCCATTCGAGCACCGTCCCTCGAGCAGGGAACTGTCGCAGGGCGGGCGGGAGATTTCCCTTCGCGCTATCTACCGTTCCTCGAGCAGGGACTGTCACCACATCGCTTCGCGGCCTATTTGTATCGCTTTCTCTTGTAGTCACCGTTACGGTAGTGCTTGCCGACGCTATCACTAATCAGTGGACAGCAATCCTTGATCCTGCGGTCACGCTGATCGCACCCGTTATGAGCCCCGTGGCTTCGGTGATCGCGGCGCTGTGGCCCGCCTATAGGGGGCCAAGAACCAGCAACGATCTTGCGAGCCGAGTAGTGTTTGCCGATACAGGGTTGTAAAACTGTCTATCGTGTGCGGCGGGCGTGGGATTCGAACCCACGCCCATCTAGGAAAATTTGCTGCAATTGCAGCAAATTTTGGGAGTTTGACCCGAGTTTTGCCCACATTTTGCCCACATTTTTTAAAATTTTTTCTGAGGGTTGGTGCCTAACCGGTCCACATGATCCGCGCGAGCGGCCTGGTCTAACTTGGTTGCGACAGTCTCCAAGTCGTCCTCAAACAAGTCCGCGTAAGTGTCAAGAGTCATCGTTGCGGAGGCGTGCCCTAACATCCGTTGAATAGCTTTCACGTTTGCCCCTGCGGAGATGGCAAGACTTGCAGTTGTATGCCGAAGGTCGTGCGGGGTGATTCGTGGGAATGTCGGGTCGAGCTTCTGGCACCTTGTGACAGCTCTCGCAAACCACCCGTGTTCTGAATGAGCGCGCGGAAGATGGGTTTTCCCGTCACCAAAAACAAGTTGATCCTCAGGCTTGCCGGAACACTGCTCTGCAATGGCAGACGAAAGAAACGCGGGGTATGGAACACTGCGGGCACGATGAGTTTTGGGGGTACCGACAACGATGGTTGAGCCGACGTTGACCGCGTTGACTGCTACCGTTAACCGTCGTCGCTCTAAGTCAATATCGCGTACTCGCAGTGCGGTAGCCTCCCCCCATCGCAAACCCGTGTATGCGAGAACGGAAACGAGAGTGCCGTGAGGATGTGCCTGTTCAGCGAGCATCCTCACCTGAGCGCCAGACAGATAAACCCGTTGGAGAGGGTTGCGCCTGGGCAGATTCATCGACTGTGCGGGGTTGGACGAAATACGTCGGTCGCGGATCGCGCGTTGAAAAATCGCGGAAAGGATACCGTGTGCCCGCTTCACGGTAGTCGAGCTGTGAGTCTGTGCTACCTCATCCACCCATTGCTGAATCTCACTGTGTCGAACCTCTGCCACACCCCGGCCACCCCACACCGGCTCAACCTGAACACGCCAAGTGCTCTCGACACTCCGAGCCGTCGAAGGCTTCAAGTGTGTCTGAGTGGAAATCCAGTCAGCACCAAGCTCCCCGATAGTGATCCGAGAATCAGCCGGATCAATGTACTCACCCCGTGACTTCGATACCGTTATCGCGGCAAGAAACTGCTCAGCATCAGACTTGCGCCTAAAGCCGCGTTTATCGGTCTGTGACCCGTCAGGTTTCCGGTACCTGACCCGGTACCGTCTCCCCGCGGCGGTCTCATACGCGGTGATCGTTGCCATTGTCAGTGGACAAGTTGATGTGCACGCTGGTGTGAGACTCCGAGCACTATGCCGATTTCACGGAGAGTGAGACCAGCAGCTTTGAGTTCGCGGGCCGCAGCTCGTGACTCGGCTGCAGCTTTTGCCTGAACGGCGACAGCTTGAGCGGACAGGGAACGTGCGGCGGTGAGGTGTTCCTGTGCTGTGGTGGGCAGTTTCACTGACACATCAATATCGAAGCTGTCTGCTGGTATGTCTTTGAGGATGCAAATGCAGTCGCGTGCCATCACATCGACCTCTGTGAGTGATCGGGCTTGGGTGTGTCCGCCCTGGATTTCGGGGATGTCGATTGCCCAGAATCGACCGCTGCGCTCAGCAGTCACGGTGTAGGTGATGGTCACGATGTTCTCCCTTCTGGCACCCTATTCGGTCGCCGCTTTCCTGATGTCTTTGAGAATTCCTCTCGCGGTGAGTTCGTTGACCTCGGTGCGACGGGGCAGCACGGTGACAAGGTGACCGTTGATTCGACAGTGTTCGTGGCTCCCACCTTCTGTGAACTCGACGGTTACGTTGTTCAGCTTGGCGATCTTCATGATCTGTCTTTTGAGGCTTTCCCGCCTCACGCTGCCAGGCTATCTAGCCTAGACAGTTTGGCAAGTTGCGCTAGACGACCGAGTATTTCGCCCACATCACGGATTGGAATCTGCTTTGCGTTTGAAGCCGCGTTTGTCGGTCTGTGACCCGCCAGGCTTCCGGTATCTGACCCGGTGCCCTCTCCCGCGGCGGTCTCATGCGCGGCGACCGTTGACAAGGCTACTGTTTGCGGGTGAGGAACGGCAGCGCCACCGGGATCCCCCGACATGAGCGGCCTCCGAATAGGCAGCTGCGCATGGGTGAGCCCGCACAGCTCCTGCCCCAGTGACCCAAGCGCGCAGACTCAGGAAGCGCGTAGGTAGTTGTCGATCGCCTCGTCTAGCTCGACCGTGCCGACAATCGAATCGAGCAGGTCACGCGCCGCGCGCACAGCGACGCCGATCCGGCTTTCGTAAGGGTATTTTTGGCCGTAGATCACGCGCCGCGCGCACAGCACCGCCTCCTTCAAAGGCGGAGGGCGTGGGAGCGGAGAGCTTGAGAGTGTTCTGCAACCAAGGTAGCCTGACAGGGGAGCCCAAGCAGCAGCACAGCTTGACTCCAAATTTTCCCAAAGGAGGGACACGATGAACGACAAACGCACTTCGACTGATGCCACTGAGGAGCTTAAACGAGCCGGAGACTTCCTGTAGAGCATGGGCACAGAGCTCACGGACAGCACCCAGCTGTGGCAGATCATTCGTCTGCGCGCTGACCCGGCTGTGGGGAACTTAGTCGCTGTCTACTTCAGTGAGAATCTTCACAAACTCGACATGAGGATCAACACCGAGCGCGATCGAAATCTTCCTCACGTCTCCAAGCGTGAACGTGGCCTGATCGAGGAACAGGCGTTTTAGCTGAGCCTGCTTGATACCCGTTGCCTGCTCGAGCCGTGGGAAGGTGAAACGCTTCGCAGCCTTCAACGCCCGAAAGTGCGCGGCGGCGGCTTCATTTTCCGGGATACCGGTCGCTGGTCTGGGCATGCTTGCAGTATACCCAGTCAGTTGGTCGTTTTAGGGACCACGACACACCAAGGAAAACCAAAATCTTGTGTTAGAGACCATTTGGTCACTAAGATAACGGTATGGCCACTAACCCATACGCACCGCTCGGTGATCGCATAGACGCATTCCGGCTCTCCCTTGTACCAGTACCGAGTCTTGACGACCTCGCCAAGGCAACTGGGATACCACGACCAACATTGACAAGGAAAATTCGCAACGGCGACCTCTTGACACTGGCCGAATTCCGCGCGCTAAGCGCCGCACTAGATGTTGATCCGGCCCTGTGGCTGTCTGAGGGTGTGGCGGCGTGAGTCGGTTTCTGTCTGAGACACAGGTAGTAGCTGAGTTCTTCCCGACCCTATTGGAGCGGGACGAGAAAGCCCGTCGTGAGGTCGTGCGGAATCTACGCCAGGCGGGCCTACCCAACAAGCGCGTCACAAGCAAGCTCATCACATACCCAGCAGCTGAGGTTGAAGCGTGGGTGATGGGACTGGACTCAACACCGACCGTGGGATCAAAGGTACGGTCCGTGTCACGACTACCGGTCGCCGTCCCACGACGCCGGAGTGCCTCATGAAAGGGTTGACAGCACGCATACAGCGTGGCCCGGTTGGCACCGGACTTGAAACGTCCAGTAACCATCGGTGGGCCATCCGACTCATGGCCTTTTTTGACTCTATGAGTCGGGTGGCGCGTCGTCATACAAAACCCTCCGGGGAAAAGCGGCGGAGCCGAATGGTTACGGCGTTTCAGGCACCCGACGCTTCCTTACCTGGTGCGTCGTCGCGTACTGGTTCGGAGGCTTCAACGGTGTTTCAGCTTCGTACTTACCTCTCCTCTGAGGGGGTGGTGGCGTGAGTACGTACCCGGCAGAGGTGTTGGCTGACATTCTGGCACGTAGACCATTTCACACTCCGTTTTTGGAGGGTTACCTGACACCGGGTGGGTCGTACATCCTGGCGAGTCCGGTGTGTATGAGTGATGATGGCCAGCTGCATGATCTCGCTATCGTGCTGCCTTTTCTGCCCGGTGTGGTGGATGTCGGAGAGGTGGCCTTGATGCCGATGCGGATGAGCGCGTACCTCACACCACTGACTAATGCCCTACGTGAAGGGAACGCGCATGAACATTGATGTGGGGGCGTCGCTGGACAGTCTTAGGACGGTGACGTTGGAGGGTGAGGAGTGGTCGGCGCGGGAGCTGATGCCGTTCACTGGGTACGAGCGGTGGGAGAGGTTTCGTGACGCGATATCTCGTGCTATCCAATCTGTTGAGGTGTCTGGTTTGGACCCGGCTGACCATTTTCGCGGTGCCGCGAAAATGGTTCTGGTTGGCTCAGGTGTGTCTCGGCAGGTGGAGGACTACCGGTTGACTCGGTATGGGTGCTACATCCTTTTTCAGAACGCGGATGCACGGAAGCCGGAGATCGCGGCGTTGCAACAGTATTTCGCGGTTCAGACACGGAAACAGGAACTCACGCCACTGCGGGCCGTGCCGACCAATTTCGCGGAAGCGTTGGAACTTGCTGCGGAGGAGGCACGTCGGGCAGAGGTCTTGGAGGTTAAAGTCGCGGCGCTTACGCCGTCAGCCGCAGGTGGATTGTGGGCGTTTAGTGGAACGGTCAGGGGCGACTTTCCTGAACACCAATACCGGGCTTATGGAACTGTCATCACCAACGGTTCGCATTACGGCGAAAGGGTTTGCCGAGTTGCATAAGCGGTTGAGTGGGGTGGACGCGAGCGTGTTGGCTGAAGAAAAGGAAAATGTTCCGTTATGGCGGAGTGCTTAGAAAAGGATGGCAGCTCTAATGGGAAATACTGCACCTGTGCCCTGTGGGCGCACAAAGTTGGTGGATGTGGGTGATGTCAAACATGGACATCTATGCGCGCTCCCGAGGCTGTCCTTTTTCTGGGGAGACTCGAGCTTTTCAGGGCCGTATTCGGGCGGTGTGTTTTTCCAAGTCACAGCGTGAACGAGGAAGTGCGATGAGCAACCTGTCAGACGAGCGCGTACTTCGCGCCGCTGGCTGGTGCGTTCTGCAAAATCAAATAAGGAGAAAAATGAGTAGTACTGTGACAGAAAACGATTTGGGTAGTTTCGCTGCGATGCTTGCGACTATCCAGCCCAAGACTGATGCTAAGTTGGCAGAAAATATAGCCAAACTCATTGAGGGGGTTCGTAGCACGGGGAAAAAGGCACTCGCTCGGTGATATTCGAGGTGAAACCGGTGGATGGTGGCGGTCAGACGGTAATTGTCAATGACACTTTCCGGCTCCGTGTGCCGGAAAGAACCCGTGAAGGATCAATGGCTTTCGTGGGTGACGGTAACAGGTTGCAACGAACCGATCCAACCGCGATGCCGCTATTCGATGACGATATCTGTACCGTTAACACGGACCCGAAAACCGGAGAAATCAGAGAGGTACCAAACTCATGAACACCGAATCCTCTACCGAGGCCACTGCTATTTCTGTGTTGACGCAACAGGCGCTTACCCCATGGTCGGTCACAGCGGGCACGATCTATACAGCTCTGTCAAACCGTGGCGGTATCGAAGCCATTGATACCGAAAAATTTCTGTCTCATCCATGCTGTGCGAAAGGAACTGTCACTGTCGCTAACGCTGCTTCCTTTGTGGCGTATGTGAACCGACACGTACTCCCAGGAACTGAGGTTTATGCCCATACGTCCACATCGAAAGTCGTAGCGATCATCAATGGGCATGGAGGATCAGGTTCCAAAGCTGGTTGGTCTGATCATCGACTCGAACTCATTTTGGAACACACCAAACCCTGGCTTGAGTGGCATACCATTGATGGTATATGGCTAAAGCAGATCGAGTTCGCTGAATTCATTGAGGCTCGGACTTTGGATGTGATAGAGCCTGGCCATGCTCGTTTGATCGAAATCGCGACAACTTTTGAAGCGAAGAAAAACGCAGATTTTACATCCGCGGTTCGTCTCGACTCTGGTGCGGTGCAATTTGGATACAACGAGATTGTTGCAGCGAAAGTTGGACAAAAAGCAGCATCGAAATTCCGAAGCGAATACAGCTTGCGATACGTCCCTGCATCGGTGGCCCGATATGCTCGCTATGGGCACAATTCCGATATCGTATATCTAGCGATGGTTCACGCTTAGGATACACGCTTGAACGCCCAGAAAACGTGCTCGAAGCAGCTTTCGTGGACATACTCTCAGAAATCCGCGACGGCAAGACCGATGCCAAAAAACAAATCCATCCCGGCATCGGGACTGTCCCAATCTTCTATGGGCACCCCTAACCCCACGCCTACGAGACCCTCACGTCGCCGTATCTACGAGCTGATCGCGGACCGCTCCCTTGGTGTGTGCGAGATATGCGGACTACACAGCGCAGCCGAAATCTGCCACAGAGTTCACAGATCACACAGCACAATGAACACCGTCGAGAACTTGTTACACGTGTGCAGATGGGACAACCACACCGGCTGCCATGGAGGAGCACATACCGAAACAACCAGATACAAACGCGGCTGGGCAGTACGGTCATACATCGATCCCGCCAGTGTGCCAGTTCTTTACCGCGGGTACTGGGTGTATTTGAACTCGGATAGCGACATCGTAGATGTAGATCTACAGACACTTGTGCGGGTCGAGGGTGGGTTTGCAGTCCACAATTTTGCTTTTAAGGAGAGTATTTGATGGCGTGGTTCAAGATTGATGACACATGGTGGGCACACCCGAAGACTTTGGAGCTGACCTCTGCTGCGATTGCGTTATGGGTACGAGCCGGATCATGGGCATCACAACAGCTAACAGACGGACACATACCGATCCATGTTCTACCAATTTTCTCAGCAGGGCCGGAGATAGCTGCGGAACTTGTCACAGTGGGGTACTGGGACGCGGTCTCAGACGGGTGGAAATTCCATGACTGGGATGAGTATCAGCCAACACGGAACGAGGTTCACTCGCGACGTAAGCAGGAAGCTGACCGAAAAGCAACCTGGCGAGCAGCGAAGACAGCAAAGTCCCAACAGGACAAAGGTGAGACAGAGTCTGGGGCGCTCACAGCTGTCCCGTTGGGACATGTGCGTCCTGCCCCGGACCTTGCGATGTCTTTATCCGCTCTTCCCGACCCGACCCGACCCGACCGCTTAACAACACCTACTGACGTAGGTGTTGTAGCGCGCGGCGCGCGCATCCCGGATGATTTCACGATCACCGACCAAATGCGGGCTTGGGCTGCTGAACGATGTCCCGGCGTGGATATCGATCTCGCAACGGAAAAATTCGTGAATTACTGGCAGGCGCGCCCTGGCAAAAACGGCACGAAACTGGATTGGTTTGCTACCTGGCGTAATTGGTTACTCAGCGACTTCGAGCGATTATCTGCCCAGCGTGGTCCGTTGCCGCCGAAAGTGACCGCTGCGGAGCGGGCATTCGCGCTTACTCAAAAATTTCGAAAGGAGGAAAATAATGAAGATTTCCCAAATGTCCGAGTTGTTGACGGTCATGGCAGCGATTGATAATCGCGAAGTGACTCCGTTGACGGTGGGGGCGTGGCATGAAGCAATCGGGCATCTCGATTACGGGATTGCTCGGCGTGCTTTGGCGGCTGTCCGACGGGACCCGAATATCGCTTATGTTGAACCCCGGCATATCCTTGTACAAGCTCGGGTGGTAATCCGTGAAGACAAACGCGCTGAAGAAAAACTCGCCGCGAGCAAACTGCCGGATCACAAGCCAGCACCTCTTCCGGTCAACTATGCCGCGATGGTCGCGGCAGGGACTGATCCGGTTGCGTTTGCGTTGGAGGTTGCGGTTTACCACCGGCAGCTGGTGGCAGCGGGTTACTCACCGGAGGCCGTAGAATGAGTGCCTTGCCGTTCCGGGTCACGGTTGTGTTGCGGTTGTGGAACTCGGATTATGGGTGTTTGGCGCATATTGCTGATTCGCGGGGAGTGAAAGTCGCGGATGTTATTTCGGATGTGATTGTAAAAGAAATCTCCGGGTCACGGAAAAATCTACCATCTGATAAGCTACCATGGCTTAAGCTGCCTGACACGGTCACTATCCGCATTTTGACGTTACACGAGTCGAGATTACTCAATGCGCAGATAGCTGAGCAAACAGGAATCACGATTGATAGAATCCGGAATGTTCTACGCAAAAACGGTTTAGAATCAAGCCGAAAGAACAAAACAACATGAAAGGCATTAACTTTAGGTTTGAACGAAATCATCCCGGCAGGCATCGCCTGCAGGAGTGGACTGTTCCTGTTGCGGGATGTGCGAACGAAGTCCCGTTGTATGCGGATGAGATACCGTTCTGATGCCTACGTCCATGAAGAAAAAGTCATCGTTGCAGGAGAGCTCGATATCATCTGAGTCGGACACTCCGACAGCTTTGTGTATTCGCCGCTGCACGTGGCAACCTCCGGACAAGGACGAAGCACCGCATCCGAAGCCAGCCCGACACGGGGTGTTGTGCGATTCGTGTTTCTATCGCCTGGATCATGCCCTCACTCTGATCCCGGAGCTTATGATGGCTATGCGTACGCAGCTTGTCCCGCTTGCAGCATCCTCGTACGGGGACAAGATCACCGGCGGCAGGAATGGCAGTCCGGCCCCGTTACGGATCGGCCTCCTGGGATGCATCCGATAGCCTCTACGCCCGCCTTGTGTCATGGACCGAAGTTGTCGGAGGAAAGCTCGGACAACCGCAACCGTCTGTGGCGGTGTGGATGAATTTCCGGGAAGCTCAGGGCGGGAGGCCAATGTCACCGGAACGCGCTCACGAGATCGCGTCACAGCTTGTTGCATGGTTTCTCGTGCGGTTGGAACAGATCGCAAGCCTTGAGAGCATCGCGGCAGTTTTCCATGATGATATTTGCTACGACGGGTGGGGTTCCTCACCGGGGGTTTTCACTCTCGCGCAACGGTATGGTCCCGACCGTCCACTACAGAAACCGTCTGCGTATCGCGACTGCCCAACATGTGGACGTAAAGCTGTTTTTGTAAAATGGCCCGATGTCTCTGATCCCGATCTGGCAGTGATGTGTAACGACTGTCGATGGGTAGCGGACCCGGCAACCTACGGGCTTTACGCACGTCTTTTTGAGGACAGCACCGCATGATCGACCATGCAGACACACCAGATAAACAACACACACGATTGACACTCTTGTGTTACGATGCTCTTGAGCGATAGTTGCACCGTTTAATGATCCTTCCACCTGTTGGGCCTTACGGGCTCACCACAGCAGAGCAGGCCATCATGCAGGGTACACACCGCCAAGATGCACACGGTGGCGGCTGCGCGCTCGCGCGGAAAGCCGCACACAGTGACGCGCCGCAGACCGGGCGCGATTGTAGTGCGATCTTCCCCCTCTGATGGCAACCCGATTCCAAGATGCCGAGGGCAGATGGTGGATATCTATCGCCACTGCTGCCACCGAAACCCGCAAGGCACGCACCACCATCCTCTCTTGGGTCACATCAGGAAAAATCTGTTCCCTGAAAATTGCCGGGAAGAGATGGGTCAGAGAAGACGAAGTCTTCACCCAGCTACGCCACGCTATGCAGAACACATCCGCACGAACACGCTGGGCAAACAAAGCACGCTAACACACTTGCCAAGACGCCCCTGAGCAGCACAAGTACCCACACATGGTTGGGGAACTTTTGTGTCTCACCAGGACGGCAAACCCGCACTTTCTCAGTGTGCGTGTGCCCCACAAGAGCCCTGTGACTGAAGCACAGACCCATGGCCGAGAACTAACTCACAACACTCTTCACGGTCTTAGCACACAAGACACACTGAAGTTGCTACCAATCACTGCTGCCTCTGTGCTAGGGTCCTCCTAGCCTGAAGGTCGTACCACAAACAAGCTCGCAGTCCACCGTAGGATGCAGGAAGGTTGACGCCAACATGGTTATGAGCCCAGCACAGTTTTATGCCAGGGTCGATGAGGAATTTGGTTCTATGGGGCAAGGAAGCTTCCGACGGAGTCGCCCGCATAAAGGTACGGATTTTAGCTGGGGGGAAGGGATCGAGATTCCTGCCTATCGCGGAGGTGTAGTTTTTGCAAATCTGCCGAGGTGCGGTGAACTCGGGAATGTGCTGGTCGTTCGGTGGGATCCGATAGATAATCTGCCGGGCACTT
>Ga0081606_1000586_pt1 | contig 14126 bp, 9 predicted proteins | sample EareggfetidaYelm_FD_71127 | JGI IMG/M metagenome (GOLD analysis project Ga0081606, IMG submission 71127) | Earthworm egg capsule microbial community from the University of Washington, USA - E. fetida Yelm (SPADES assembly) (version 2) | ecosystem: Host-associated > Annelida > Reproductive system... | reverse complement strand
ATCGTTCTGGGATAGTTGACCAAATCAATCATGAGCGTTTGCATCCTGGTTGCAGCAGCGTTGATTTTTGAAAAATAATCCCTGCCTTGTTCCGAAAGCATTTCAGCTTCTTTTTCCTGTATCCTCGAAATGAACATTTGTATTTTGCGTAACGGTTCCTGAAGATCGTGACTCACAATATTGTTAAATGATTCGAGTTCGCTGTTGATCGCCTGGAGTTCTTTATTGCTTTCGACTAATTCAGCCGTCTTTTTATGTTGCTCGGTGATGTCATAATTTACGCCCACTTTGACCAGATTTCCCAGGCTGTTTCTTGTAAAACTTCCCACCGACATGATGTATCTGATTTCACCGTTGTCTAAAACGTATCTTAACATCAGGCTTGTAGGTTGGTGGTCTATTAATGATTGGCGGTGTACCTTCAGTACCTGTTCTGCATCATCGGGATGGATATATTTCATGGCATTTTCAAGATTCGGCCTGAATTTTTGCGGATCAACACCCATCAATCGGTAATAATTATCGGAAAAAGTATAAACATTCGTATCGAGATTGTATTTCCAGTGGCCAAAACCGGCAATTTTCTCGGCATTGTTAAACGAATGGTTTAGGAATTTGAGTTCGTCATTGGCTTTTTTAAGTTCGCTGATGTCAACTTTCATTTTATTAAACGACAGCAATAAAATAAGCAATGATAAGATCACCAATAAAAAAGCAGAAAGTATCGAATCTTTGAGTTCGAATTCATGATTGTCGTTCAGTTGTTTCAGTTTTCCCGATTCCGTATTGATACGTTTGTAAACAAAACTGCGCATTTTATTGGTAAAATGTGTGCTTTCAAGCAGTTTCTGATTGAGTTCGTCCGGATCAAAATTGTTGCTTTTGGCAATCGTTAACGTTTCCCGGAAAAGTACGAACCGGTAATTAAACATTTTTTGCAAGCTATCGAGGTCATTGCTAATGACCGCATTGTCAGCTGTCAGTTTTTTGAGCTTTATAATATTGAGTGCGATTTCGCCACGGCTCAGAAAACGATCTTTAAGATAGGTTTCGTCTTTGGTAATGATGTAACTGCGAAGGTTCGTTTCATAATTGCTGATGATCGAAAGCAGTTTTTCCAGCTCGAGCTGGGTTTTATTTGAAGTGGCAATGAGCGTTACAGAATCGTCCAGTTTTTGCATTTTCGAATAGAAAACACAAGCAATATAACCAATTACGACAATGGCTATTCCTAAAGCAATTTTAAATACTTGGGCGCTTTTATAAAAATTCAGGAACTTCATTAATCTCCATATTATATGCTAAAGAAAAAAGTCTCTTTATTAAGCCCGGAAGAATGAAATTGCCAATTAATATTAACGACGTCCTTGATCACTTTTTTGAGTTTTGAAAAGTCGTTTGGTTTTTTAATGTAGATGTTTGCACCGCCAACGAAGGTTTCTTCGATGTCTTTTTCAGATGAAGAAGTCGAATAAATCGCAATAGAAATGTCTTTGAACCTGCTATTGGCACGGATTTCCTTCAAACAGTCAAAACCCGTTTTACAAGGCATGTTCAAATCTAAAAACAGAATGTGCGGAAGCCTCGATTCTGGATTTTCGAGATAATCCATCAAATCTTTACCATCTTTAAAAGTAGTCACCCTGTTTTCCATTTTTAATTCCGTAATCGCTTCAGTGAAAAAATTGCGGTCATCTTCATCATCATCGGCAAGGAATATCTGAATCGGATCTTTGTGTGTAATCATTTGGTGGGGTTGTTTTTGCTTGTTTAGTGAAACAAATTATTCGACCTGATTGACGAGCAGTCGCCTTTTATCTATAATCCTCTTGAACATGGAGGGCGTCAGTCCGGTTACTTTTTTGAACTGGCTTGATAAATGGGCTACGCTGCTGTAATTAAGTTTATATGATATTTCTGTCAATGTGAGCTCTTCCTCGACGATGAGCTTTTTAGCACGCTCGATTTTTTGAATGATGATAAAATTCTCAATCGACGTAAAGGTATATTCAGAAAAAATGTTTGCAATATAACCATAACTGAAATTTAATTTTTCAGAGAGGTAATGTGAAATCGTCGTGGTAGGCAATTTATCCTTTTCATAAACCATCTCAACGATCGCATCTTTGATACGCTGAATCAACTGGCTTTTTTGGTTGTTCAGAATAGAAATTCCGTACCTATTTAATGATTCCTGAAGTTCGACAAAAGTCTCATCTGTGATTTCTTCACCTATCTCAATTTCGCCTAAATCCAATAATTGGTACTTTACTTCCAGCCTTTCCAACTGTTCTTGCAGAATAATCCTGCAAGCTACAATACCATCATATTTAATGTAAAGTTTCATTCAATGAAAAGTTATAATTGTTTAACAATAATTGTATAAATATAGTGGAAATTTAAACATCTGTAAAGTTATTTGAAGATTATTCAACAAAAATAAACAGACTGTAGATATAATTCATCGTAAAAAGCTGATTATTAATCACTTCATAGCCTACTCAAAACGAATAATTTTTCATTAGAAATACAGAAAAACTAACGTGAAATTATCCGTGAACAGTTTGGTTTTTACCATAATTTGTTATGATCGAAGCTTCAAAATCCAACCACTCGCGCCAGCGTTTTTCAACGTCAATTCCCTGTCCGTATTTGCGTGCATAAGTAATAAATGTGGTATAATGACCGGCTTCGCTTTCCATTAGTTCACGATAAAATTTTGACAATTCCTCGTCCTGTATATTTTCTGATAAAACTTTAAATCTTTCACAACTCCTGGCTTCGATCATCGCCGAAAACAATAGCCTCTCCACAAATCCCGACACCCGGCTTCCGGTATTGCTGCGTTTCATATATTGTGCGAGTTCACCCACATATTCGTCTTTGCGTTCGCGCCCGAGTTTCAATCCTCGTTTTTTAATGATCTCATGAACCATCTCAAAATGCTCGATTTCTTCTTTTGCCAAAGCCAGCATATCAGTTACTAAATCCGGGTATTCCGAGTTAATTGTAATGATCGTAATCGCATTCGAAGCTGCTTTCTGCTCACACCAAGCATGATCGGTCAGGATTTCGGCTATGTTTTTCTCTACGATATTGACCCATCTCGGATCAGTTGGCAACTGCAAGCGTAATACAGACATCTGTTTTTCATTTAGGGCAAAAAAATGCGCATGATTGGGCACAAATTTACAGTTTTCGAACCAAAAATAAAAGAAAAAAGTGGAAAGCCCCGGAAACGAATTTCCAAAACTCCCACCTTTCTATTCGACTAAATATTTATTTTTTGGCGTTTCCCTTCGGGCAGTCGGCTTGCAGCCTCGTGTCCCTGCGGGCCAGGCTATCCGCTGCAATCTTTTTCGTTCCTCAAAAGGATTTCCGCTGCTATCCTTAACGCACCATCATTTGACATTCGCGTTTAGTTTATGCCTTTCCCTTATGCCTTGTACCTTTTATCTTACGCCTTTTCTCAATTCTTCACCCGATTCTGCTCACTCTCCGCACTGCTGCGCTCCTGGCTGTTTTTCGCATCAAAGCTTTTTCCGAAACTATATGTAAATGCCAATGCTGCAAATCGCGTATCGCCACGGTTTTCATAATCGGCATAAGTGTTTTTAAGGTTATTGATTACGCCGCTGTTGATGTTTGTATAAAAAATATCGTTGACCGATAATTTTAAACTGCCTTTATTTTTAAGGATTTTTTTCTGGATGGCACAATTAACAGTGCCTTTCGGATCGGTCATGACCTGCCCTGATGCTACGCCAGAAATGTACCGTCCGAACAATTCTGCTGACCAACTTTTATCAATTTTAAATTTATTGTTGACCAAAATAAAGAAAAACGTGCCATTAGTATCAAGTATTTCTGTATACAACTGGCTTTTGTAGCGAAGGTTTGTCACTTCTGAATACAAATTAGCTGACCACCATTTGTTAATTTCAAATTCCGATTCGACATTCAGGCTCAAAGTCTGGCTTTTGCCAATGTTTCCCGGCCTGCTGTAATAAATCCCGTTGTTGATTTCAATCGTTTCGTCGATGTTGTCTTTCGTATGGCTGTAACTTAAAGTCGTACTGAACAGACTTTTATAGCGGTATGAAAATTCAAAATTGTGTGCAAATGACGGATTCAAATATGGATTTCCGGCATAAAACGTAAACTTGTCAAGCGGACTCAAAAATGGGTTCAGATCCTGATAATACGGCCTGCTAATCCTTTTTCCATAAGAGAATACGAGCTGGCTCACATCCAGGGAATCGAGTTTGTACATGGCATATAAAGTGGGAAATAAATTTGTATAATCCTTTTTGAAAACAGAAGCCGGCTTTTCAATATTGCCCAATTGATTGCCTTTAGAAACCGTATTTTCCAAACGCAAACCCGATTGGAATGAAAACCGCCCGAAGCTTTTATTAAAATTCACATACACCGCATTGATCATTTCGTCATACTTAAAATGGTTGCTGCTGTCATAATTCGGTATTGATGTTGTCCCGAAAACATCCGCATAATCTGCAACATTGTCGGTTTTGGAATAACTGATTTTGTAACCGGTTTCAAACAAAGCGTCTTTTTTCAACGGATTGCTGTAATCCAGTTTGAATGCATAAATATTGATCTTAGATGGTAATTTGCCTGTCGATTCATCACTACTGCTCAATGTATTATCGGGTTGGTAAATGTAATTCCGGTAACGCTGGTCTGTATCATCAGAATACGTCAGAAAATCCACGTCCGCTGTTATTTTTTTACCGATGCTGTCAAAATCATGGCTGTAGTTCAGGTTGACACCAAGATTGCTAAATTTCTTATTCTCCTTATTATCAGCCACAATTGTCGAGTCCAAAACTGAAAGCGGATTCGTTAACCGGCTGCTGCCGTCAGATTTGTCATTGCCGTTTTTTGTCAACCCAGACAAGCTCACGCCCCAGGTCGTTTTGTCTGAACTGTAATAATCCATCCCGATTTTCGCATTTCCGGTATTGACCGTTTGCTCGATCATTGTATTTTGATGAAACAGTGATTTGGTACTGCCATCGTCATTTTTAAAATCCCTGAAAATATACAAATCGGTCAGGAATTTCTGCGTCGCATAACTGCCGTTTCCGTAAATCCGGATTTTGTCGTTTTTGTAATTCAGGTTCAGGCCGTTTCTCGTATGCGTCCGTTTTCCCTGAGATAAACGTGAAGTCGCGCTGCCGTTAAAACCTTTCGACTTGCTTTTTTTAGTTTTAATATTGATCACTCCGGCGCTTCCTGCCGCTTCATATTTTGCCGGGGGATTTGTCATGAATTCAATCTGCGACAACGTACTTGCCGGTAACGATTTCAGATACGCTTCAAGTTCCGAGCCCGATAAATAGGTAGGCTTATCATCTATAAAAACCGAAACACCGCTTTTGCCTTTAAATGTGATCGTTCCGTTTTGGTCGACGGAAATTCCGGGTGATTTTTCGAGTACGTCCATTGCGTCCGAACCTGCCACAGAAATCATCGCATCCACATTCACGATTGTTTTGTCGAGTTTCCGTTCTACAAATGCGAGTTTTTTCTGAACCGTTACCTCATCGAGTTTGTTGACTTCAGATGCTTTCAAAATAATGGTTGGAACCAAAACTTCTGGTTTTTCAGCCGTTAATGCAAGGACCTGCGACTGGAACAATTGGTAACCGGGATTGTCAATAAGCAACTGATAATCATTTGCTCCAAGCGTTTCAAAAACAAAACTGCCGTCAGTTTCTGAAATTTGTGTTTTAACTATGGAATTGTCATTGGCTAAAAGCAGTGTAATTAAAACGGATTCTGCAGTTTTCTGATCACCGAATTGAATTTTCCCAGTGATTTTTCCGGTCTGCGCCGATGCCATTCCGGAGACTAAAAACAGTATTCCGATAAAGGTTTTAAGCATTTTTTCCATGTGATTGATGTTTGTTTTTTGATTGAATTTATGATGATGATTGAAACCCTGCAGCTGATTTTAGAACATACAGTTCCTGTCGGCGTTAAGCTGATATTTAAAGATTTAAAATAAATGGTTATTCAGAAAGTGTCGGGACGTTTGAAACTTCGTAGTTGTAACAGATTGAAAACGTATTGGCTTTGATATATTTTTCCTTTACTTTCCTGTATTTGTTTTCGGGCTGCACGACACCGTTTACGATTAAGTTTTTATTCGACAGTTTATAAGACAGGTTTGTCGTATTTGAAATGATATTTTCTGCAAGAAGGTCAGAAATAATATTTTGAGTTAATTGATCCGTATTAATGTTTTCCGGCAGGTCTTTGCCTGTAATTCCGGTACGCAGCGAAACCGTTTTTGGCTTTTCATTATTCACAGAAGTGGAAATTGTTTTTTCCGTTTCAACCGAATGCTCCGTTCTCGTATTTGAAGTTACAGTGCGTACGGTTTTACTATTGTTCGCCGGTTTTGCAGGAAGGGCTGGTTTTGCAACTGGCAAACCCGACTCCAGATTGGCTTTTTTCAGGTCATCATCCGCTTTTTTTGCTTCTACATCGGCACGGGCAGCTTCAGCATCCGCTTTTTTAATATCGGCATCGCTTAGACGGGCTTCTTGATCTGCTCTTGCAGCAATCGCATCAGCGGCATTTGCAGCCTGATCGGCTTCAGCTGCAAGTTGGTCTGCTTCTAAATTTGCTTTTGTTACCAATAAATCGGCTTCGCCATTGGCACTTTCAGCCATACGGTCAGCTTCTCTTTGCGCTTGTCCGATTCTCCCGTTGGAACAGGCAATCATAAGCACCGCGATACAAACCAGGCTGATTGACAACACCGTTTTTTCTATCGAATTCAGCGTTTTATTATTGTTGTGAATGATGCGTTTGGCGCGGTTCAACAGATGGTTTTTATTCCCACCGAAACCCATTACGAGTTCGTTGTGCTTCAAATTATACGCTTCGAATGAGACTAAAGCATTAACGAACTTTACCTTGCTTTCAGTAGCGGCAATCGCAATATCATCACAGCAATTCTCACGTTCGTCGCGCAAAATCGACGACAACCACAATACGCCAGGATTAAAGAAAAACAGGATTTCAGCAAAGCTTTGCAGAATATTGATGACGTAATCTTTTCTTCTGATGTGTGCGAGTTCGTGGAGTAAAATGGCCTCAATTTGGTCCTGTGGCAAATTTGACAACAAACCTACCGGAATTAATATCATCGGCTTGAAAAATCCGGTCACTGACGGTACTTTGACCAATCTGGATTCGAGTAAGACAATCGTTTTATTGAGTTGGATGCGTTGACTGAGTTCGGTAATTTTATGCTGCCAAAATTTTGATGGCAACTGGGTTTTGTAATTCCGGATCCTGTAAATATGGCTCAGGTTTCCGAAAATCCCAAAACACCTGACGCTGAAAATCAGAAACCAGATCAACACGATAATGTTTGCATTGTGGTTTAAATAATTGACAACCATTTGTGAAAAATCTGTTGAAACGATGGTGTTTTTCGTAGCAAAATCGAAGTTTTGAACCGGTAGATTCAATCTTGTAACAGTTTCCGTCTGCTCGTCCTGAAATTCATATTGAAATGTGAATCCGGCTACAGCCAAAAAAACTACAAACAAACCCGCAAGCAAATTATAACGCAACACCGAAGTCGATTTTTTCGTAAAAAGAATCACCAGACCGGCGCAAAAGGCCAATAAAAATCCCTGCCAGACCGAGTGAACCAAGGTCCACGAAATCGCTTTGAGCAATATATCATTTAGCACCATACTATCGAATTTTAGCGTTGATTATTTATTTTCGAATTGGTCAAGCATATTCCTGATCTCATCGATTTCTGCTTGAGACGTTTTTTTGTTTCCGAGCAATTGCATCATCAAACTGCTACTCGATCCATTGTACATTGCGTCTACAAATTTATTCAGCAGCAAACCTTTCGTTTTTTTCTCTTCGATCGCCGCGCTGTAAATGTGTTTCATACTCGACTTGTCGGTCGTCAGCATTTCCTTTTCGGCCATGATCTGCATCAATTTTAATGTCGATGTGTATTGCACCGCTCTTTTTTGTTCATTTAATTTGTCGTTGACCAAACGAACGGTTGACGGCCCAAATTCCCAAAGCACTTGCAAAATTTCCAATTCTGATTTTGTTGGTTCCGATGACATACTCTTTTCCATGATTTCTTTTGTTTGACATTTCAAAGGTAGGAAATTTTTCGTACGAACAAATTATTATGTAATTATTTTTTAATTATTTTTCTGAAAATAAAAAACCCGCAGTATTAGTGCGGGTTTTAATGAATTTGTTACAAAGGGATTTAGAAAACAAAAATGGCGCGTTCACCCATCATTTCATTGACTTCATCAGCCACTTGTTCGATAATTTCTTCGTTGGTATGATTCATCAGTACACGGTCGATCATGTCCACAATCGTTTCCATGTCAGATTCTACCAAACCACGGGTTGTAATTGCAGGCGTTCCAATGCGGATTCCAGAAGTCACGAATGGCGATTTGTCATCAAACGGCACCATATTTTTATTGACGGTGATTTCTGCTTTAACAAGTGCATTTTCCGCTTCTTTTCCGGTAATGTTTTTATTTCTGAGGTCGATCAGCATCATGTGGTTGTCGGTTCCGCCTGAAATTAAATCATAACCTCTTTTCACAAATGCTGCAGCCATCGCTTTGGCATTTTTTTGCACCTGCATCGAGTAGTGGAAAAATTCGTCAGTCAATGCTTCTCCGAATGCGACTGCTTTTGCAGCGATAATGTGCATCAACGGCCCGCCCTGATTTCCAGGAAAAACGGCGAGATCCAATAACGCCGACATCATTCTGATTTCTCCTTTTGGCGTTGTTAATCCCCACGGATTTTCAAAATCTTTGCCCATCAAAATCATACCGCCTCTTGGTCCGCGTAAGGTTTTGTGAGTTGTTGTCGTTACAATGTGGCAATGCGGAATCGGGTCGTTCATCAAACCTTTAGCGATTAAACCGGCAGGATGCGAAATATCGGCTAATAAAAGAGCACCGACACTATCGGCGATTTTCCTGAAGCGTTCAAAATCCATGTCGCGGCAATACGCAGAAGCACCGGCGATGATCATCTTAGGCTGCTCTTTTGTAGCGATTTCCTGAATTTTATCATAATCAAATTGTCCGGTTTCTTTTTCTACACCGTAAAATACAGGGTTGTATAATTTTCCGGAGAAATTTACCGGCGAACCGTGTGTCAAATGGCCGCCGTGCGATAAATCAAACCCAAGAATTTTGTCTCCGGGCTTCAAACAAGCCGCGTAAACTGCGGTATTCGCCTGAGAACCGGAGTGCGGCTGCACATTGGCGTAAATGGCGCCGAATAAAGCTTTGGCACGATCAATTGCGATCTGCTCTACTACATCTACGACTTCACACCCGCCGTAGTATCTTTTGCCGGGATAACCCTCAGCGTATTTATTGGTCAGGCAAGATCCGGCAGCTTCCATAACGGCGTCGCTGACGAAATTTTCTGAAGCGATCAGCTCCAATCCGTGGATTTGTCTTTCCTGTTCTTCCAGAATTAAGTCGAAAATTTGTTGGTCGTGTTGCATATTATAATATTTCGTTAAAAACGTTCCAAAAGTACAAAAATGGTTTGGTAAATTAACCAATAAGTATATATTTGATAACTGAATTTTTAATAACTAAGAAAACGATAATGCCAATAACCGCAAACAATCCCAACCGTAAATCCTGGCTCGACGTACCTCAGGATAGTGATTTCCCCATCCAAAATATTCCGTTTGGGGTGTTCATTACAAAAGACGACGTCGTGACCATCGGCACAAGGATTGGCGACTATGCGATTGACCTTGGCGCATTGCAGCAGCTTAATTATTTTGACGGGATTGAACTTACAGATGATATGTTCATGCAAGACACGCTGAATGATTTTATTTCAGACGGCAAAAAAACCTGGCGTTTGGTCAGGAACCGCATTGCAGACATTTTTGATGCAGAAAATTCAGAATTAAGAGACAATAAAGGACACCGCGAAATTATCGTGTGTACTATCGATGATGTTGAGATGCAATTGCCCGTACTCATTGGCGATTATACCGATTTTTATTCGAGTAAAGAGCACGCTACGAATGTGGGTATGATGTTCCGCGATCCTGAAAATGCGCTGTTGCCAAACTGGCTGCACATCCCCGTTGGTTATCATGGAAGAAGTTCAACAATAGTACCGTCAGGGATTCCGGTGCACCGCCCAATGGGACAAACGTTGCCTTTGGGTGAAACCACTCCGGTTTTCGGGCCGTCGCGCTCCATTGATTTTGAACTCGAAATGGGTTTTATCACTACCGATGTTAATATTATGGGCGAAAACATTCCGGTTCACGAAGCCGAAGATTATATTTTCGGAATGGTTTTATTAAACGACTGGAGCGCGCGTGACATGCAAAAATGGGAATATGTACCGCTGGGGCCGTTTTTAGCGAAAAACTTTGCGACTTCGATTTCGCCCTGGATCGTTACGATGGATGCTTTGGAACCCTTCAGGACCAAAGGCCCAAAACAAAACCCAACACCACTGCCCTATTTGCAGCAAAAGGGAAAAAATGCTTTTGATATCAATTTGGAAGTTTCAATTGAGCCGGAAAACGGCGAATCGGTTGTGGTTTCCAATTCGAATTTTAAATACATGTACTGGTCGATGTGCCAGCAATTGGCCCACCATACTTCGAACGGTTGCCGTGTAAATTCTGGTGATATGATGGGATCGGGTACCATTTCGGGACCAACGCCTGATAGTTTCGGATCGATGCTTGAACTTACCTGGAACGGCAAAAACCCGATCAAAATGAAAGATGGCTCGGAACGCAAGTTCATCAATGACGGCGATTCCGTTACAATCAAAGGATTTTGTAAAAACAATGAAATCCGGATTGGTTTCGGGGAAGTTTGTTCGAAATTACTCCCGCCGTTTGTTAGAAAATAAAAAACAGCCACTAATTCATGAGTTGTGAATCAGTGGCTGTTTTTTTTAACTTATCCCACTTATATTTTCCCTTTCAAAACTTCGGCATCAATCCCATCATGGGAAACATCATAAATCGATTTCCCGCCTTTAATCACTAAAATCTGCGGCGATTGATGCACCACCTGAAACCGGTTTGCAATTTCATTCGAGACCTCACGATATTCTATCAAATCTAAAAAATACGGTTTTACTTCTTCGTGAAGGTCAAAATGGTTTTCAAATTGTTTCAACGCCATCCGGCTGATGCTGCAACGCGTGCTGTGTTTAAAAATTACTACCGGTTTTTCATTTGATTCTTCTGAAATTTCATTTAACTGCTGCAAATCCGTTAAAGCATTCCAGTTGATTTTTGAAGATTCCGTACCTTTATTGTTGCTATTTCCAAAATTAAATAATCCCATATTGTCTTGTTTTAGGACAAAATGTCTGCTGAATGATTGATTTTACAGCCATTTTGTCGGTTTTTATATCTTGGACTGTAATTTGAAATCAGCCCAATCAAATTTAGAAAACTCAAACGGGTTAACTGTTAAACTTAAAATAAAAATATGAATATAAATTTATTAACCATTAAATCCCAGGAAGCTTTGCAGCAGGCACAACTACTCGCGCAAAGTTACGGGCAGCAGCAAATCGAAAACGAACACCTGTTTAAGGCGATTTTTGAAGTCGATGAAAATGTTGCACCGTTTATCCTAAAGAAGTTAAATGTGAATGTACCGCTGTTCGAACAAATCCTCGACAGCACCATTCAAAGCTTTCCGAAGGTTTCGGGTGGCAATATTACACTGTCGCGTGATGCGAATACGACGCTTAATGAAGCAGAGATCATTGCCAAAAAAATGAACGACGAATACGTTTCGATCGAACATTTGATTCTTGCCATTTTCAAATCGAGAAGTAAAGTTGCGCAAATTATGAAAGATCAGGGTGTCAGCGAAAAAGGTTTGCAAGCTGCGATCGACGAACTCCGTAAAGGAGAACGCGTGACTTCCGCTTCTGCTGAAGAAAACTACAATTCGCTTAACAAATATGCGAAAAACCTCAACGAACTCGCGAAAAACGGTAAGCTCGATCCTGTAATAGGACGCGATGAAGAAATCCGCCGCGTGTTGCAGATTTTAACGCGACGCACTAAAAATAATCCGATGTTAGTAGGCGAACCCGGCGTGGGTAAAACCGCCATCGCCGAAGGATTGGCGCACCGGATCGTTGATGGCGATGTGCCCGAAAACCTCAAAAACAAAATCGTTTTTTCGCTCGACATGGGCGCGTTGATCGCTGGAGCAAAATTCAAAGGCGAATTTGAAGAACGCTTAAAATCGGTGGTGAAAGAAGTCACTGCTGCCGAAGGCGATATCGTTTTGTTTATTGACGAGATCCACACCTTGGTCGGAGCCGGCGGTGGCGATGGCGCAATGGATGCAGCGAATATCCTGAAACCGGCACTTGCCCGTGGCGAACTGAGAGCCATTGGCGCTACGACGCTTGACGAATACCAGAAATATTTCGAAAAAGACAAAGCACTGGAAAGGCGTTTCCAGAAAGTATTGGTCGACGAACCCGATACCGAAAGTGCGATTTCGATCCTGCGCGGCATCAAAGAAAAATATGAAACCCATCATAAAGTCCAGATTAAGGATGACGCGATCATTGCCGCGGTAGAATTATCACAGCGGTACATTACGAACCGTTTCCTTCCGGATAAAGCGATCGATTTAATGGATGAAGCGGCTTCGAAACTGCGCATGGAAATCAATTCGAAACCCGAAGAACTCGATGTTTTAGACCGGAAAATCATGCAGCTCGAAATCGAAATTGAAGCGATCAAACGCGAAAATGACGAAAGCAAACTCAAAGGCCTCGGCATGGAACTCGCGAATTTAAAAGAAGAGCGCAACGAGATTTTTGCCAAATGGAAATCTGAAAAAGATGCCGTCGACGGCATCCAATCGGTAAAAATTGAAATCGAGGATTTTAAATACGAAGCCGAACGTGCCGAACGCGATGGCGATTACGGTAAAGTAGCCGAAATTCGCTACGGAAAAATCAAGGAAGCGCAAATCAGATTGGAGGAATTGCAAAAACAATTGTTGGAAAACCAATCGGGAACTTCATTGATCAAAGAAGAAGTCACGCGTGAAGATATTGCAGAAGTCGTAGCCAAATGGACCGGAATCCCGGTAACCAAAATGCTGCAGGGCGAACGCGAAAAACTATTGAAACTCGAAGACGAATTGCACCGCCGCGTCGTGGGGCAGGAAGAAGCGATCCAGGCCGTAAGTGACGCCGTTCGCAGAAGCCGCGCGGGTTTACAGGATTTGAAGAAACCTGTCGGTACCTTTTTATTCTTAGGAACAACCGGTGTCGGAAAAACAGAACTCGCAAAAGCACTCGCCGAATATTTATTCGATGATGAAAATGCGATGACGCGTATAGATATGAGTGAGTATCAGGAACGCCACAGTGTGAGCCGTTTGGTGGGTGCACCTCCAGGATATGTTGGTTATGATGAAGGAGGTCAGTTGACAGAAGCTGTTCGTAGAAAACCGTATTCTGTTGTATTGTTAGATGAGATCGAAAAAGCGCATCCGGATACGTTCAATATTTTGTTACAGGTTCTGGATGAAGGACGTTTGACTGACAACAAAGGACGTTTGGCAGATTTCAGAAATACGATTATTATTATGACCTCAAATATGGGAAGTACTATTATTCAGGAAAAATTTGAAAATCTAAAAGGTGGAGTGGAAGCAGCAACAGAAGCAGCTAAAAACGAAGTTTTAGGATTATTAAAACAAACTGTTCGTCCTGAATTTATTAACCGTATCGACGAGATTGTAATGTTTACACCGCTTACAGTAGAGAATATTTCAAGAATTGTAAGTCTACAGTTAAAAAGTGTTACTAAAATGCTGGCTTTACAAGGCATTACGATGGATGCAACTCCGGAAGCAATTGCTTATCTGGCAGACAAAGGTTACGATCCTCATTTTGGTGCAAGACCGGTGAAACGTGTGGTTCAGAGAGAAGTTTTAAACCAATTGTCAAAAGAAATTCTGGCAGGAAATATCACAACAGATAGTATCATATTACTTGATGCTTTCGATGGTCAATTGGTCTTTAGA
>Ga0081606_1000585_pt1 | contig 14128 bp, 13 predicted proteins | sample EareggfetidaYelm_FD_71127 | JGI IMG/M metagenome (GOLD analysis project Ga0081606, IMG submission 71127) | Earthworm egg capsule microbial community from the University of Washington, USA - E. fetida Yelm (SPADES assembly) (version 2) | ecosystem: Host-associated > Annelida > Reproductive system... | reverse complement strand
ACAGGTACGACTGCTGCAACGCTCATGACAATCTCCAGTTCGTTCGATGGCTCTCAGCATAAGCAAGCCAAGGCCACGATCCCGGAGATCAGGCCGTACCACAGGGAGGCACCTACACCCCCCCCACCCGTTTATCTATGTTCCGTGTGCTACCGCTCGATGTGCTTGCCTTGCATCCTGCTTGCTTCGGGGGGTGCTTCAGGGGGCGCGCACACCGCCCAGGTGGGAGGCGGTGCCACCTTCCACTGGGGGGCATCATCACCTCCCATAGGCGCAATTCTAGATGGTGGCCAGCGCCAGAAAACAACAAGCCAGCTCACGCCGCAGGCGTCTGAGCCTTGGCCGATGGGCTTTTGCCATTCAGCCTCGACTTGTTCCACGCACTGGTCCACGCGCAAGCTCGCTGCCGAACTTGGTGGCGACATCTCGCACATGACCGTGTCATGGCTCAACCAGGTTGAGCTGTGGTTCGCCAAGATCGAGCGCGACGTGATCGCTCGCGGCGTATGCACCTCGGTACCCGATCTCAAGAGAAAGCGCATGCGCTACATCCGCAAGTACAACGAGCAACCCAAGTCCGTGAAGTGGAAGTACTTCGATTCAACTCGGAGAATTACTCCTTATTCAATCATTACAGTCCACTAGCCATTCGATTGCAAATGCCGCACCAGATAACTTCCGGCAATGCCCGCAAATACCGTGCACCCGAGCCAGTGGTTGACGCGGAAAGCGGCAAAGCAGCCCGCGCGCGTGCGCTGGCGGATCAGGCGCCAATGCCAGAGCGCCTGGGCCAGCGCGGCGGCAATGGCGATGTAAAAGAGGGCGCCCAGCGCGCGGGAATGCAGCGCCCACACCCAGAGGGACAGGAACAGCAGGTAGCACAGCATGATCGCTGCCACGTCCAGGCGGCCCAGCGTGATGGCCGAGGTCTTGATGCCGATTTTCAGGTCGTCGTCCCGGTCGACCATCGCGTACTCGGTGTCGTAGGCCAGCACCCAGAACATGGTGCCCAGCCATAGCCACCAGGCCACGGCGGGCACCCGGCCCTGCACGGCAGCGAACGCCAGCACGATGCCGAAGTTGAAGGCAATGCCCAGCACGGTCTGCGGCATGGAAACCAGGCGCTTGGCATACGGGTAGGCAATGGCCACCAGCAAGGCCGGCACCGACCAGGCAATGGTCGCGGCATTGGTGCTGAGCACCAGGCCGAAGGCCAGCAGCGCCAGCACTGCGCCCACGGCCAGCGCCTCTTTCACGCCCACGGCACCGGTGGTGACCGGGCGCTGCGCGGTGCGCTTGACATGCCGGTCGAAGTCGCGGTCGGCCACATCGTTCACGCAGCAACCGGCGCTGCGCATGATGCAGGTGCCCAGCACGAACACCAGCAACAGATGCCAGCCCGGAAACCCGTCGGCCGCCACCCACAGCGCGCTGAGCGTGGGCCACAGGCAGACCAGCCAACCCGCAGGGCGGTTCCAGCGGATCAGGTCCAGGTACAGCGACAGGCGGCTGCGCGGCGTGCCGGACATGGCTGCAGTCAGCCGCCGGTGGCCGCGCCAGGCGCGGCCAGGCGGGCCGCCACCAGGGGCGTGAGCGCCTGTGCCAGCAGCGCATGCTGGTCGGCGTCCAGATGCACGCCATCGACGCTGCTGGTCGTGACCACCCCGGCCGTATCCAGAAACTGGCAGCCCAGCGCGTGCGCCAGTGCTTCGCAGGCTGCGGCCAAGCCCGCGCAGCGCGCCTGCGCGCCCTCGAACTTGGGCGCCATCAGGCCCCGGGGGCGGGTGATGGGCGGCGGCGCCAGCACCAGAATCGGCGGCACCGGCAGGCCCGGTTCGATCGGCGCCTGCCGGATGGTGTCGATCACGGCCGCCAGTCCTTGCGCGCTATGCCAGGCGGTGTTCTGGTGGCTGGACTGAAAATCGTTGGTGCCCAGCATCAGCAGCACCAGTGCCAGCGGCGAGTTGATCTCGATGCGCTGGGCCAGGCCCTGCAGGCCATTGCGGCCGGGCTTGAAGGGGTCGTCCCAGACGGTGCGGCGGCCATTCAGGCAGTCTTCGATCACCCGCACCGCCAAGCCTTGGCGCAACAGCGCCAGTTCCAACGCGCCCGGCCAGCGCTGCGCAAAAGCCAGCCGCTGGCGTGTGCCGGGGACGATGCCCCAGGACAGTGAGTCGGCATAGACCAGGATATGTTGCATGCAGGTGCTCCAGGAATGGCAGATGGCTGATGGAGGGCAGGGCCGGCGGTCAGCGCTGTGCGCGGCCGACGAGCACGCCGCGCAAAAACGCCACCAGCTCCGGCGCCGCACCCAGCCGGTCGGCCAGCGACACGGCCTGCGCCACATCACGCGCGGCGCCCAGATTGTCTTGCCAGGACAGGGCATGGGCATGGGCGTGGCGCTGGCGTTCGGGCAGCAGCGGTGCCAGCGCCTGGCTGCCGTAGCGCAGGCGCTTGGCCAGAATGCGCGCCCGGTGCTGCGCGTCGAGGCTGCCGTCGGCGGCTTGGTCCAGCGCGGCGTCGAGGCGCTCGGCCAGGCGCCGGATGCGGCGGCGCAACCAGCGCCGGGTCGGCTTGGGCGGCCATGCTGCGGGCGCATCAGGCGGGGGCGACGCAGCGTCGATGCCGGCAAGCCATTGCACCCAGGCCAGCAGCAACTGCCCCACGGCCGGGTTCTGCAATGCCTGGTGCAGCGCTTGCTGCGCACCGGCGGCGGCTTGCTCCAGCGCCCGTTGCAAGTCCTGCCAGGCGCGCTGCCGCTCAGGGGCATCGGCGGCGAAGGCCCGCGCCAGCGGTGGCAGCGTGTGCCTGCGCGCCACATCCAGGTCGCGCAGCGCACCCAGCGCGTCGAGCATTGGTTTCAGCGCTGCCCAGCAGGGCAGGGCTGGTGCCGGCAGACCCGGCCGCAGCAGACGGTACAGGCTGTGAAAGCGCCGCCAGCCGACCCGCGCCTGGTGCACGAATTCAGGCTCCTGCGCGGCCAATTCAGGCATCTGTTGCAGCGCATGCAGATTGGCGCTCAATTGCAGGAACATCTCGCCCAAGGTCCGGCGGGCGATGGCCGGCAAACACAGCGCGGGCGACAGCGCCACGGGCCGTGCCGGCACGGCCTGCGGGCGACCCGGCCCCTGTCCCGCCGAGCGCAGCGCAAAGCCGCGCTCGGCCTTGCTGGCCGCCAGCGGCAGCAGCGGCACGCTGCGGGCAATGCGCCGGGCCAGCACGAACAGCGCCTCGGCGGGGCCTTCGAGGAGTTCGAGTTCCAGCTCGGCAATCGGCGCCCGGCATTCCCCCGCCGTGATGCTGCCGATGTCCAGCGCCACGGCCACCCGGCTGCCTCCGGGCAGGCGCACGCTCCAGCAGCGGCGCTCGAAGTCAGTGACGAAGCAGGGTTGCAGCGCCGCAGCCAGAACGCCGTCGGGGTCCAGCGCCGGCCAGGGGGAATGGGCCAATCGCCCCAGTTCCAGCGCCGGGCCGGCCACCGGCATCTCCCACTCGCCGCGCTGGCTCAACGCCGAGTCGCCGCCGCCGTCGGTCTTGAGTGTCTGCAACCATTGCGCCTGGCCTGCTGCGCCCACCCGGCGCAGGCGCAACGCGGCCCGCTGCTGCCACAGCGCCTGCGCCGGGCTGTCGTAGTAGATGCTGTAGACCGCCTGCTGCGTCAGCTTGCGCCGCGCCAGCGCCGGGACTGCGGCGATCCGCGCCGCCAGGGCCGCAGGGTCGGCCGCCAGCGACGCGGGCAGCGCCAGCTTGAGCTCGACTTCGACGGCCGTGGCGTCAGCGGGGCGGGCCATGCTCAGGGCCTCGGCGCGGCGCGGTGCAGGGGCGCGAAAGACATCGCCCTGGCCTCACTCTTCCAGCAAGGCGCGCAGCATCCACGCCGTTTGCTCATGCACCGTCAGGCGCTGGGTCAGCAGGTCGGCCGTGGGCTGGTCATTGGCTTTGTCGGCCAGCGGGAACAGGTTGCGGGCGGTGCGGGCCACGGTTTCATGGCCCTGGACCAGCAGGCGCACCATGTCCAGCGCCTTGGGCGGCTTGGCCGGCGCATCGGGCACCGTGGCCAGTTGGCCGAATTCGGCGTATGAACCCGGGGCCACATGGCCCAGTGCGCGGATGCGCTCGGCAATCGGGTCGACCGCGTTCCATAGTTCGGTGTACTGCAGCATGAACATGGCATGCAGTTGGTTGAACATCGGCCCGGTCACGTTCCAGTGGAAGTTGTGGGTGCTCAGGTACAGCGTGTACGTGTCGGCCAGCAGGCGCGACAAGCCCTGCGCGATCGCAGCGCGGTCTTTCGCGCCGATGCCGATGTCAATGTCGATGCCGGTGGTTTTGGAGGCCTTGGCCATGGGGAAGCTCCTTTGGTTGGAAAAGCAGTGGTCGACTGCCGCACCAGTATCGCTGCATGTTTGCCGCGCCGACGGTCACTTTAGCGCAAGCCCCGGATGCCGATGGCCGGGATCGGTTCAAGCCAGCCGCATCACCCCGGGCAGTTCGCAGGCCAGGATGGCTTGGTGCAAGGCGGTCGTGGCTGCATGGCGCGTGAAACTGCGGCGCCAGGTCAGCACCACCCGGCGCATCGGCGGCGGGCCTGCGTCCCCCTCGTTGATGGGCAGATAGCGGATATGGGTCTCGTCGCTCTTGCGCCGGCGCCGCTGCGTGGTCAGCAACGCATCGCGCGGCACCGACAGGCGTGGCACCAGCGTCACGCCCATGCCTGCGGCCACCATGTGCTTGATCGTCTCCAGCGACGAGCCTTCGAACGACTTGCGTATGCCTTCGGCGTCGCTGGCAAAGCGCGCGAACTCGGGGCAGACCGCCAGCACATGGTCGCGAAAGCAATGGCCTGTGCCCAGCAGCAGCATGGTCTCGTTCTTCAGCTCGGCCACCGTTACCGACTTCTTGCTCGCCAGCGCATGCGTGCTCGGCACGGCCGCCATGAAAGGCTCGTCATACAGCGGCGCGATCGCCAGGCCGGTATCCGGGAAGGACTCGGCCAGGATGGCGCAATCGATCTCGCCGGTGCGCAGCATCTCCAGCAGCCGGACGGTGAAGTTCTCCTGCAGCATCAGCGGCATCTGCGGGGTGTGCGCGATCGAGTGGCGCACCAGCTCGGGCAGCAGGTAAGGGCCGATGGTGTAGATCACCCCCAGCGTCAGCGGCCCGGCCAGCGGGTCTTTGCCGCGCTTGGCGATTTCCTTGATGGCTGCGGCCTGCTCCAGCACGCTTTGCGCCTGGCGCACGATCAGTGCGCCCAGCGGCGTGACCGTGACCTCGCTCGCGCTGCGCTCGAACAGTTTCAGGTCGAGCTCTTCCTCCAGTTTCTTGATCGCCACCGACAGCGTGGGTTGCGACACATGGCAGGCATCGGCGGCATGGCCGAAGTGTTTCTCCCGGGCCACGGCAACGATGTATTTGAGTTCGGTAAGGGTCATGGCCAGCCGCCTTGCTGCGCTGTGCGCGCTTTGACGGCAAAGGCGCGCGGCGCGGCCATCGGCACCCTGTCCAGGCGGATGCCGTGGCCGCCGGACTCGCCGTGCAGACTGATTGGAATGGGCTGCGCGTCCATCCGGCGATTCTAGGCAATTGGGCTTCAGGAAGATATTTTCATTGACCCTGCCAGGCATCGGGAACGCCATGCCTCGTGTCGCGTCACCGATCAGACGCCGATGGCTGCGCGCAGCCATCGGAGCGCAGCGCAAGGCGCTTCGATGGCCAGCGCAGACCGACAGATGACCGGTGACGCGACATTGGCCCCAAGCCCCAAGCCCCCGGGCATCGAGTCAGGCTTTGAGATAGTCGGATTTGCTCCCCAGCCAGCGCGCCACATGCTGCGCGGCCAACTGCGGGTGGCGATCGAGCATCACCGGGGCCAGCTCGCGCGCCCATTCCAGCAGATGGCCGTCGGTGGCCAAGTCGGCAAAGCGCAACAAGGCATCGCCCGATTGGCGCGCGCCGAGGAATTCGCCCGGGCCGCGTATCTCCAGGTCGCGCCGGGCGATCTCGAAGCCGTCGCTGGTCTCGACCATGGCGCGCAGGCGCTCCTTGGCGCTCTGGCCCACGCGGCCGCTGTCGTTGGTGGCATACAGCAGCACGCAGGCCGAGGCGGCAGCGCCGCGTCCGACCCGCCCGCGCAACTGGTGCAACTGGCTCAGGCCAAAGCGCTCGGCGTGCTCGATGACCATCAGCGAGGCGTTGGGCACGTCGACGCCCACTTCGATCACGGTGGTACTGACCAGCACCCCCATCCGAGCGTTGCTGAACTGCGCCATGACGGCCTTCTTCTCGGCGCTGCCCATGCGCGAGTGCAGCAGGCCGACCATGACGCCGGGCAGCGCGGCGCTCAGGTCGGCATGGGTGGCGGTGGCGTTGGACAAATCCAGCGCCTCGCTTTCTTCGATCAGCGGGCAGACCCAGTACACCTGCCGCCCGGCCTGCACCTGGGCGCCGATGCGGGCAATCACCTCGTCCCTGCGGCTGTCGGCGATCAGCTTGGTGACGATGGGGGTGCGGCCCGGGGGCAACTGGTCGATCACCGAGATGTCCAGATCGGCGTAGTAGCTCATCGCCAGCGTGCGCGGAATGGGCGTGGCGCTCATCATCAGCAGATGGGGCTCCATGCCGTGCGCGGCCAGCTTTTGCCGCAGCGCCAGGCGCTGGGCCACGCCAAAGCGGTGCTGCTCGTCGATGATGGCCAGTGCCAGGTTCTTGAACTGCACCTGCTCCTGGATCACCGCATGCGTGCCCACCACCAAGGCGGCGGCGCCACTTTCGACCAGCGCGCGCATGGCCAGGCGCTCCTTTTTCTTTTGCCCGCCCACCAGCCAGGCCACGCAGCGCCCGCGCGCGGCCAGCAGCGGTTCGAGCCAGCCGATCATCTTGGCAAAGTGCTGCCCGGCCAGGATTTCGGTGGGCGCCATCAGCGCGCATTGCCAACCCGCGTCGATCGCCTGGCAGGCGGCCAGGGCCGCGACCACCGTCTTGCCCGAACCCACATCGCCTTGCAGCAAGCGGTGCATGGGCCGCTCGCGCGCCAGATCGGCGGCGATTTCCGCGCCCACGCGGCGCTGGGCAGCGGTCAGATCGAACGGCAGCACGGCCAGCAACTGCCGCTGCAGGGGCGCGCTGCCGTCGGCCGCCGGCTGCTCATGCAGCACCGCGGCGCGCAGCCGGGCACGCTCGCGCCGCGACTGCTGCTGCGACAACTGCTGCGCCAGCAACTCCTCGGCCTTCAGGCGCTGCCAGGCCGGGTGGCTGTGGTCTTGCAGCGTGGACAGCGCCACATCGGGACGCGGGTGGTGCAAAAAAGTGAGCGCCTCGCGCAGGCTGAACAAGCGCTGCTGGCCATCCTCATCGGTGTAATGCGCGCAGGGCGGCTGGGCGCCGGGCGGTAGCGTGTCGGACAGATCCGCCCGGCCCAGCGCACTGACCACGGCGCGGCGCAGATAGGGCTGCGGCAGGCCGGCCGTGGTCGGGTAGACGGGCGTCAGCGCCGCCGGCAACTCGCCGCCAGCGACCCGGAATGCCGGGTGCAGCATCTGCCGCCCCCAGAACCCGCCCTTGACCTCGCCCCGGATGCGCAGGCGCGTGCCCACGGCCAGGGTTTTCTGGTGCGAGGGGTAGAAGCTGAAGAAGCGCAACTGGCACGCGCCGGTGGCGTCCTCCACCTGCACCAGCAGTTGCCGGCGCGGGCGCAACTGCACCTCGCAGGCAAGCACCGTGGCCTCGATCTGCACCACCTGCCCGTTGCGCGCGCTGGCCAGCGCTGTGATGCGGGTCTCGTCCTCGTAGCGCAGCGGCAGGTGCAGCGCCAGGTCGATGTCGCGCACCAGCCCGAGCTTTTGCAGCGCCTTGTGCGCCACGCCGGCCCCGCCTTGGGCGGGGCTTGCAGCGGTGGCGGCTGGGGCCAGGGAGGGGGCTTTGGCGGCGGCAGGCATTGGAGAACGAACGCTCGGATCGGTCAGATGGATCGATGGGCCAGGGACGATGCAAAGTCGGGGCAGGGCAAAAAGGCTACCATGCCGCGCCTTGCGCATTCTTTCCCGCATTCCTTTCCTGGCACGGGCCTGTCCGGCCCTGATGCACGATGACCGACCTGCCCCGCAGCGGCGCCGCGCGCGCCCACACCCTGAGCGATTTCGACTTCACGCTGCCGCCCGAACTGATCGCCCAGCACCCCGCCCCCGAGCGCAGCGCCGCACGCCTGCTCGATGGCCGCACGGCGCCGCCCGTGGACCGCATTTTCCGCGAACTGCCCGGGCTGCTGCGCGCCGGGGACCTGCTGGTCTCGAACGACACGCGCGTGCTCAACGCGCGCCTGTTTGGCGCCAAGGCCAGCGGCGGCAAACTGGAACTGCTGATCGAGCGCGTGCTGCCCGCTGCGGCTGGCAGCGCGGGCAACGAGGTCGCGGCCCATATGAAGGTCGGCAAAAAGCCGCAGCCCGGCAGCACGGTGCAGATCGCCGGGGGGCGCCAGGCCGGCGGTTTCGACGCCACCCTGCTCGGCCGCTGGCCCATGGCAGACGGGCCGCTGTATCGCTTTGCGCTGCACGGCCCGGCCAACGAATCACCCTGGGAACTGATGCAGCGCCACGGCCACCTGCCGCTGCCGCCCTACATCGTGCGCCGGCAAAACACGGGCCACGACCCCCACGAGGCCGAGGACAGCCAGCGCTACCAGACCCTGTTCGCCCGCCACCCCGGCGCCGTGGCCGCCCCCACGGCCGCACTGCACTTCGACCCGTCCGTGCTGAGCGCGCTGGCGGCGCGCGGCATCGAGCACGCCAGCATCACGCTGCATGTGGGCGCAGGCACCTTCTTGCCCGTCAAGACCGAGAACCTGGAGCAGCACCGGATGCACAGCGAGTGGTACCGACTGCCCCCGTCGACGCTGACCGCGCTGGAGCGCTGCCGCCAGCGCGGCGCGCGCGTGGTGGCCGTCGGCACGACCACGGTGCGCACCCTGGAGTCCTGGGCACGCTCGGGCCTGGCCACCGGCGAGACCAGCATCTTCATCACGCCGGGCTTTCCGTTCCAGGTGGTGGACCTGCTGATCACCAACTTTCACCTGCCCAAAAGCACGCTGATGATGCTGGTCAGCGCGTTTGCCGGACACGCCCATGTGATGGCGCTGTACCGCCACGCGATGGCGCAGCGGTACCGCTTTTTCAGCTACGGCGACGCCATGCTGCTCGCGCGCCAGCACGACGGGCCAAGCCACCTGGCGCTGGATGCGATATGAAATGGATAGCTGCGAGCGAAGGTAAAACATGGGCCATGGCCGATATTTGATGATCTCGACCGAGGCCGGGCAGGCGACCGGACCGGCGTCGCCCGGTAAACCACCGGCGCCGCAGGCCGCCGGGGAGGCAGCGCATTTTTTGGCCATTGGGCAGCGCGCAAGCAAAGCGGGGCCAGGCACGACGGTTCGGGTAAAACGCCATCGATCGGCCCGCGATCGGCTTACGATACAGTCGATCGTTCCCAGCAACCTTGCAAAGCCCCTGCCATGAAGCGTCGAATCATCCCCGCCACCGCACTCGGCCTGGCCCTGTCCATCGCCTCGGCCTGGTCCCAGACCAAATGGGATTTGGCGGCCGCCTACCCGGCGACCAACTTCCACAGCGAGAACATGGCGCAGTTGGCCAGCGATGTCGACAAGGCCACGGGCGGCAAACTCAAGATCACCGTGCATGCCAACGCAACGCTGTTCAAGGCACCGGAAATCAAGCGCGCCGTGCAAGGCGGCCAGGTGCAGATGGGCGAGATCCTGCTGGCCAACTTCCAGAACGAATGGCCGCTGTTTGGCGTCGATAGCCTGCCTTTCCTGGCCAGCGACTACGAGGCCGCGAAAAAACTCCATGCCGCGCAAAAGCCCTTCCTGGAAAAGAAACTGGCCGAGCAAGGCATGCTGCTGCTGTATGCCGTGGCTTGGCCTCCCCAGGGCATAGGCACGAAAAAGCCCCTGGCCAGCGCAGCGGATCTGAAAGGCATCAAGTGGCGCACCTACAGCCCCGCCACGGCGCGGCTGGCGCAGTTGCTGGGCGCGCAGCCGGTCACCGTGCAGGCCGCAGAGCTGTCCCAGGCGCTGGCCACGGGGGTTGTCGAAGCGACCGTGACCTCGGGCTCCACGGGCGTGGACAGCAAGCTGTACGAGCACCTCAAGTACTACCACGACACGCAGGCCTGGCTGCCCAAGAATGCCGTGCTGGTGAACAAACAGGCTTTTGACGCGCTCGACTCGACGCTGCAGCAGGCCCTGCTCAAAGCCGGCGCCGACGCCCAGGCGCGCGGCTGGGCCGGCAGCATCGAGGTCAACACCGACAGTGTGGCCAAACTCAAGGCCCATGGCATGGAGATAGTGGCACCGCCGCCGGCAGCGCTGATGGCCGACCTGACCCGGGCGGGCCAGACCATGCTCAAGGAATGGCTGGACAAGGCCGGCCCCGAGGGCAAGGCATTGATCGAGGCTTACCGCCGGTAGGCCAGCGTTCCGTGCGCCGTCTGCTCAATGGCCTGTACGATGGCGCCGCCGCGCTGGCGGCGCTTTTCATGGTGTGCCTGCTGGGCATGGTGCTGCTGTCCATCATCAGCCGCCAGTTGCAATTCCATGTGCCGGGCACCGACGCCTATGCCGGCTACCTGATGGCCGCAACCGGCTTTCTGGCGCTGGCGCACACGCTCAAGCGCGGCGAGCATATCCGCGTCACGCTGCTGCTCCACGCGCTGCCGGGGCGCATGCAAAGGGCGTTCGAGCTCTGGGCGCTGGCCATCGCCACGCTGCTGGCGCTGCTGTTCGCGCTGTACAGTTGCAAACTGGCTTGGCAATCGCATGTGTTCGCCGACATCTCCACCGGCAACGATGCCACGCCGCTGTGGATTCCCCATATGTCGATGGCCCTGGGCAGCGTGATTTTGGCCATCGCGTTTCTTGACGAATTGGTGCTGGAAGTGATGGGCAAGCGCGCGCCGGCGCATCGCGATGCCGCACTGCACAGCGAATGAGCCGGCCACGGCCAGCAACGAATCGACCTTGCCATGAGTGACCTTGCCATCACCGGCCTGCTGATACTGTCGCTGTTCCTGATCCTGGGCAGCGGCGTATGGATAGGGCTGACCCTCTCGGGCGTGGCCTGGATCGGCATGCAACTGTTCTCGTCGCGTCCCGCAGGCGACGCCATGGCCGTGACGATCTGGGGCTCGGCATCGAGCTGGACCCTCACCGCCTTGCCCCTGTTCATCTGGATGGGTGAAATCCTGTTCCGCACCCGGCTGTCGCAAGACATGTTCAAAGGGCTTGCGCCCTGGGTGCAGGCGCTGCCGGGTCGGCTGCTGCACACCAACGTGGTCGGCTGCACCATTTTTGCCGCCGTATCGGGGTCGAGCGCCGCCACCTGCGCAACGATAGGCAAGATGACATTGCCCGAACTGGCCCGCCGCGGCTACCCGGAACACATGGTGGTCGGCACCCTGGCCGGGGCCAGCACGCTGGGCCTGCTGATTCCGCCGTCGATCACGATGATCGTCTACGGCGTGGCGGCCGAGGTCTCGATCTCGCAGTTGTTCATTGCCGGCGTGCTGCCCGGCATCTTGCTGGCCAGCCTGTTCTCGGGCTACATCATGCTCTGGTCGCTGCGGCATCCGCAGCAGGTGCCGGCGGCCGACATGCGCATGAGCTTCATGCAAAAGCTGTCCGCATCGCGCAGCCTGATCCCGGTGGTGTTGCTGATCACCAGCGTGCTCGGCTCCATCTACACCGGCCTGGTCACGGCCACCGAAGCGGCCGCCGTCGGGGTGGTGGGCGCGCTCGTGCTGTCGAGCGTGCAGGGCTCGATGAACTGGGGCACCTTCAAGCAATCGCTGATGGGCGCCACGCGCCTGTACTGCATGATCGCGCTGATCATGGCGGGCGCGGCCTTCCTCACGCTGTCCATGGGCTACATCGGGCTGCCCCGCCACCTGGCGCAATGGATTGCGTCGCTGGGCATGAACCAGGCCCAACTCATTGCCGCGCTGGCGCTGTTTTTCATCGTGCTCGGCTGCTTTCTGGATGGCATCTCGATGGTGGTGCTGACCATGGGCGTGCTCATGCCCACGGTGCAAAGCGCAGGCATCGACCCGATCTGGTTCGGCATCTTTATCGTGCTGGTGGTGGAGATGGCGCAAATCACGCCGCCGATTGGTTTCAACCTGTTCGTGCTGCAAGGCATGACGGGCCGCGAACTGCCCTGGATCGCCCGGGTGGCCCTGCCGATGTTTCTGCTGATGTGCGTTGCCGTGGTGCTGATCTATCTGTTCCCCGGCATCGTGACCTGGCTGCCGCAGCAGATGTCGGCCCGCTGAGGCCCTTCATCGCCCTCACCCTTTTTCATCCGTGTCGTTTCTCCGACAGGCATCGGGCGGGCGCTGGCCCGGCGGCCCGTCGCGCGCGCTGGCGCTGACAAGCTCGGCGACAATCGGGCGATGCCGAACGTTCTTGCCATCTGCCTCGGCGCCTGCCTGGGCGCATTGGCGCGTTGGCGCCTGGGCCTGTGGCTCAGCCCCGGCGGCCTGATCCCCTGGGGCACGTTGGCCGCGAACCTGATCGGCGGCTATCTGATCGGCGTCTGCGTCGCCGTCTTTCAGGCCATGCCCGAACTCGACCCTGTCTGGCGGCTGGCGCTGGTCACCGGATTTCTGGGCGCCCTGACCACGTTCTCCAGTTTCTCGGCCGAAGTGGTCGGGCAGTTGCAGCAGCAGCGCTATCTGCTGGCACTGGGCAGCACGGCGCTGCACCTGTTCGGCTCTCTCGGCCTGACCCTGCTCGGCATTCGACATGCATCATATTTGATAGCGTCAAACGCTTGATATAAAAGACCCGCAGAGCACCTCATCGACCACCAACAGCTATTTCATGGAAGCCAACCCACCCTTGACCGAACGCCACCTGGCCGATGCCTGGGCCGCACTGCACCAGCGCGACGACCCCTTGCAGCCCGACGCCAACCGCATGGCATTTGCCGACCCCCAATTCATGTCCCGCCGCGAGACCCGGGGCATACGCTTTCAACTGGAAATGCTCAAGCCCGACCTGGGGCAGGCCGAGCAAGGCATCGAAAGCACCGTGGTGGTGTACGGCAGCGCGCGCTTCGTCGCACCCGAGCAAGCCGCAACCGAACTGGCGCAGGCCCTGTCCAGCGGCGATGACCGCCGCGTGCAACGCGCGCGCCTGGCCGTGCGCAACGCCGGCTACTACGAGCATGCGCGCCAGTTCGCCCGGCTGGTGGCCGACTACAGCGAAAGCCGGTGCCCGGCCGAGCGCCTGTACATCTGCACCGGCGGCGGCCCCGGCATCATGGAAGCGGCCAACCGCGGCGCCCATGAGGCCGGCGCGCTGAACGTGGGCCTGAACATCGCACTGCCCCACGAGCAAAGCGGCAACCGCTTCATCTCGCCATCGCTGAGCTTCAAGTTCCACTACTTTGCGCTGCGCAAAATGCACTTCATGATGCGGGCCAAGGCCCTGGTGGCCTTCCCCGGCGGCTTTGGCACGCTCGACGAACTGTTCGAGGTGCTCACGCTGGTGCAGACGCAAAAAGCCAAGCCCGTTCCGATCGTGCTGTTCGGCTCCGGCTACTGGAAGCGCCTGATCGACTTCGATGTGCTGGTCGAAGAAGGCACGATCTCGGCGCAGGATCTGGCGCTGTTCCACTACGCCGATGAGCCGGGGCAAGCCTGGGATTTGATACGGGGCTTTTATCGGCTGTGATGGCATTTCGATCATCGGCAGAAGCGCTCGCGCCGTTCAGATTGGCGCGACCGCTGCGCGCCACGGACATGGCGCAAACCATCGATCCCCTGAAAACCGCGTCCACCCCTGCCACCACCCGGCAAGCCAGGGCCGGTGCGGACCGGGGTGATGTGAGAGACTCGCCCGGGTGGATGCGCCCAACCGGCGCCAATCAGCCCCAATCAGCCCCAACCGACCCGCGCCTAGTGTCGCGTCACCGGTCAGATGTCGTAGGCTGCACGCAGCCATCGGAGCGCAGCGCAAGGCGCATCGCGCAGCCCATACCGAGCTGTATTGGCAAGCGATGCAACGCCGCGATGCGCTTCGATGGCCAGCGCAGACCGACAGATGATCGGTGACGCG
>Ga0081606_1000584_pt1 | contig 14131 bp, 11 predicted proteins | sample EareggfetidaYelm_FD_71127 | JGI IMG/M metagenome (GOLD analysis project Ga0081606, IMG submission 71127) | Earthworm egg capsule microbial community from the University of Washington, USA - E. fetida Yelm (SPADES assembly) (version 2) | ecosystem: Host-associated > Annelida > Reproductive system... | reverse complement strand
AGCCTATAATCGGTTGAAATCAATTGACTTTTACAGCCGCATAGGAGTAAGTAAAGATGATGGATTCTCTCCGTCAAAGTCCGATAAAGCCGCATTGGCTTATGGACTGGCCTTGGGCGGCACCTTCAATCTAAGCAAGCGATTGGATCTGCAAGTTGCGGTCGCCTGGGAAAGAGGGGCGGTGATTTCCGAGGGAGACCTGGGAACAATACGTACCCCGACGGAAACTTTATCTATCCTAAAAAGGGAGACCTCTTTGCATTATACCTCGTTTATCGCGATGCCTAAGTATTATATGGGTCGAAAAGGGAGATTCTTTGTCGGGCTTGGCGGTTTTGCAAGCAACCCCAACAGGCGGCTTGCTACTGCTCTAACAGTATCCGATGGCACAATGACACGAAAAATTACTCAGACTGAGATAGCTGATCAGGGCTGGGATTTCGGAGTGATGTTTTATGGAGGCGTCTCTTTTCGGTGTTTGCGGAGACCGATAGAGATAGCCGCTAATTTGCGCCAAAGTTTTGTAGAAACGCCCTCTAAAGTAAGTGGTAGTTTTTTTATCTTAACATCTTTAAATCTGACCGTTTCAATGCCTGTCTATGTTTTTCATCAGGGTTCAAGGAAGTCTCGCCAATCATTGAAATAGCCGTTGAATGATTTGAAATCGAAAGGATTGCTTACAAAAGAAGAGGCCGCTTTAACCATAAGGCGGCCTCTTTGGTTTATAAAATGCTTCATCGGGTTGCGAAATCAAGGGCAGCGCCTCGCCCGCATGGCCGCATTTGCCCCTGGTGTTTTCTATGAAAAAATACCTGTCCTCTCCCGCTTGCGAAGCCGTTGTCCTTCCCGCTATTTTGGGCGCGGCGATCCCCTCTCCGAATTTTTTCGGGCTTACAAAAACATGGGCTTCGTCCCAAGCGTCGGCTTCGATGAAAAGCCGCAACGTCTGCGCTCCGCCTTCCGCCATAACCGAGCCGATGCGGCGGCGATGTAAATCGGCCTGCATTTCCGACAAAAAATTTTCTTCGCTGACCTTCACATAAAAAAGGTTATTTCCCTCTTCTGTTTTTTTTACATTATATATAAGCGTCTCCGCGCTTCCGTCGAAAAGATGAAGCGTGGGCGGCAACTTGAGATAACGATCCATCGCAATGCGTATCGGATTGCGTCCTTGCCACAGTCGGACGCTTAATTGCGGGTTGTCGCATTGCGCGGTTTGCCTTCCTGTCAATACGGCGTCTTCTTCGCTGCGCATTTTGTGCGCGAACTGCCGCGCCGTTTCGCCGCTAATCCATTGGGAAGAAAAATCCGTCCGCGCCATAAATCCGTCCGCCGTTTGCGCCCACTTCAAAATTATATAAGGCCGGCGCTTTTCTACATTCGCAAAAAATCTTTTGTTCAAAATTCTCCCTTCTTTCTCCAACACGCCGACTATTACTTCCGCCCCCCCTTCTCTTAATTTCTCCGCGCCCCCGCCTGACACCGCTTTATTGGCATCGAGATTGGCAATGACTACGCGCTTAATTTTTTTTTCTAAAATCAAATCGGCGCAGGGGGGCGTTTTGCCGATGTGCGTACACGGTTCCAGGTTCACATACAGCGTACTCCCCGACAAAGCGCTTTCATCCGTCGCCGATTTTATGGCATTCGCTTCGGCATGCGCTTCGCCTATTTTTTGATGCCAGCCTTCGCCTATAATTTGATTTTCGCCGACAATGACACAGCCCACCAACGGATTGGGGCTTACCGAGCCAAGTCCTAATTGCGCCAATGCCAATGCGCGATGCATATAGTGTTCGTCAATGCCCATATCTTTGCAAAGATGAAAATTGAAATGACCAATTCAAATACGCTTTGCAAAGAACTCCTCCGACGCCTTCGCGCCGAGGAAGATATTTCTGAAAAAAGGGAAATCATTTACTATTTGGCAGAATGCCGCACGGGTTTCACGAAGTCAGAAATCGTGCAGGGAAAAGCAACCCCCCTCTGCGCCGCCGACTTTGAAAGCGATTTGGCGCGGCTTAACAATTATGAACCTGTTCAATATGTGACGGGGATTGCGTGGTTTTGCGGACGAAAATTTTCGGTGAACTCCGAGGTGCTCATTCCTCGCCCTGAAACGGAGGAGCTCGTTCAATTAGTAAAAAATTATAAGCCCCGCAGCCCTTCCGTGCTCGACGTGGGCACGGGGAGCGGATGCCTCGCCGTTTCATTAGCCCTTGAAATTCCGAACGCCGCCGTAAGCGCTTTAGATATAAGCGAAGGCGCTTTGACCGTGGCCAAAGAAAACGCAAAATTGCTTCGCGCCGACGTACGCTTTTTTTTAATGGATGCGCTGACCGAAATGCCAAGCGGCGAATATGATTTCATCGTGAGCAATCCGCCCTACATTGCGCCGCAGGATATGGAAAAACTCCCCCCCGTCGTCCGCTTTGAACCCGTGATTGCGCTCACCCCCGGCAACCGCAATTTTTACCAATCCCTGTCTGACCGACGGCATCTGCTCAAACCTTCGGGAAAAATGATTTTGGAGTTTGTTCCAAATGAATCAGTGACTGAAGAATCGCTTATCGCCATTTTCCGCGACAAAGGATTTTCAAAAGCAACCGTAAGGAGCAGCGCTATTTCAAATGTCGGGTTTTTGATTGCGGAGAGGTAAACCCGCATTTGCAGGTACGCCAAGTTTCCCCCATTTAAAAATGGAGGCTATTGACCCATGTCATCGCGGGGTCGAAAGCCCTATAAGCCCAAAGGTTTTTAATGTGAACAGAAAGCAAGGAGGGGAAAATATGCCCCCTTTGGGGACGGTGTGTTGTTTCGATGATCATCAAATCCCTTTGCTTTGGGATTAATGTCAGTTTCAGAAGTCAATCCCGGGGCGGGGTAGGGGAGGACTTTCGACAAACAAGGGCAATAAAAAAAGTCCGGCCCAAAAGGCCGGACTTTTCACTAAAAAACAAATTTAATTTACTGCTTTTTTTTCACTGTTTTTCCTCCCTTCTTCCCGCCGTTTTCGGCTTTCTTTGCCGCAGGCGTTTCTTTTTTTGCAGTCAAGGTGCCAGCCGCGTCTGAACCCGCTTTGGAAATGGCTACGGGCGATTTCACCTCGACTTTCTCCACCACTTCGCCTTTGATGGTCAACACCGCAGTTCCGCCCTCCACATTGGCCGTAACGGTTATCGACTTGTTGAAAATACCCATGGTGGCCGCGTTGAATGTGGCTTTAATGGTGCCGCTTGCGCCGGGAGGAAGCGGGTCTCTTGGCCACGTGGGCGTGGTGCATCCGCACGATGCTTTGACCTCGGTGATAATTAGCGTTTCTTTGCCTGTGTTCACAAAGCTAAACTCATGCGACACGGGGATTTCCTTCGCTATTTTCCCAAAATCAAATTCGGGAGAATCCCATTTGAATTTTGCAAGATTGTCTTGCGCCATAACGCCTGCCGAAATCAGGACTAAGGACAGAAAAAGATACTTCTTCATTGGGTTTGATTTTTTATTTTGGTGTTAAATAATGTTTACAAAATAATCCGCGGATGTCAGCAGAATTATTAGTAATGCTAACTAACGCAAAATTTTCGCCAAAGATACGAAACACCCTGAATTTCACAAAAAACTTTCAGGAAAAATTCTTGAACGGGAGAGGTTTGTCTCTCCCCCCAAAAAATTAATTTTAATTTTCGCCCGCAATGCCTTAATATTGCACCACAATTCCTCCTTAGCTCAGCCGGTTAGAGCATCTGACTGTTAATCAGAGGGTCCTTGGTTCAAGTCCAAGAGGAGGAGCAAAGGCTGTCGGGTGATAGCCTTTTTTTATATACTGCTAAACCCGGTTCATGTCATTATCCGAGCAAGAACTCATTCGCCGTCAAAGCCTTCGGGAATTAATTCAGTTGGGCATTGACCCTTACCCCGCCGCCCCGTTTCCCGTCAACGCCTCCGCGCGACACATACATGAAAACTTTGAAAAAACCCCGGAGGCGTTCCAACACATTTCCATAGCCGGCCGCATCATGAGCCGCCGCATCATGGGCAATGCCTCCTTTGCGGAAATTCAAGATCAGAGCGGACGCATTCAACTCTACTTCCGCCGCGACGACCTTTGCCCCGACGACGACAAGACACTATATAATATCGTGTTTAAAAAACTCCTCGACATTGGCGACATCGTCGGCGCCGCGGGCTATGGTTTCAAAACACAGACAGGCGAAATTTCTGTTCATGTTTCTTCTTTTAAAGTGCTTTGCAAATCGCTCAGGCCGTTGCCCGTCGTGAAAGAAACGCACGATGAACAAGGAAATGCCGTGTCGCACGACGCCTTTTCCGACCCGGAGCAAAGGTATAGAATGCGCTATGTGGATTTGATTGTGAATCCTCACGTGCGCGATGCCTTCATCAAGCGCACGCAGTTGGTGAACGCCATGCGAACCTATCTCAATCAGCGCGGCTTCCTTGAAGTGGAGACCCCCATTCTTCAGCCCTTGTACGGCGGCGCGGCGGCGCGACCTTTCAAAACTTTTCACAATACCCTCGACATCCCCTTGTATTTGCGCATCGCCAACGAGCTGTATCTAAAGCGCCTCATCGTGGGCGGCTACCACGGGGTGTATGAGTTTTCAAAAGACTTCCGAAACGAAGGCATGTCGCGGTTTCACAACCCGGAGTTTACGCAAATAGAACTCTATGTGGCCTATCAAGACTACCAATGGATGATGGACTTGACGGAAGAAATGCTGGAGAAAGCCGCAATAGAATTACACGGCAGCACAAAAATTACCGCAGGCAAAAATACGATTGATTTCAAACGGCCCTGGAAACGCTTCACCATGCATGAAGCCATTGCGCATTTCACAGGCGTCGATATTAGCCGTTTCGACGAGAAACAACTGCGCGACTGCGGACGGAAATTGCGCGTGCCGATGGACGAGACGATGGGAAAAGGAAAGTTGATTGACCAGATTTTTGGAGAATTGTGCGAGCCTCAACTTATTCAGCCCACCTTCATCACCGACTATCCCATTGAGATGTCGCCGCTGGCCAAGAAACACCGCAGCAAAGAAGGGTTGGCAGAGCGCTTTGAAGCCATCTGCAACGGCAAAGAAATTTGCAATTCCTTCACCGAATTGAACGACCCGATTGACCAACGCCGACGCTTTGAGGAACAAGCCGCCCTCGGAAAACGCGGGGACGAAGAAGCAATGACGCTCGACGAAGATTTTTTACGCGCGCTCGAATACGGCATGCCGCCCACCGCCGGGCTGGGCATTGGCATTGACCGCCTGTGCATGATTATGACCAATTCCGCCTCTATTCAAGACGTCCTTTTCTTCCCGCAAATGAAACCCGAAAAGAAAAACGCAATCGAATTGACCGAAGAAGAGAAAAAAATAATGGACGTCGTGCAACAAGAAAAAACCGCCGACCTCCATCGCCTGTCTCCCGCGGCGGCTGAAAAGGGCGGAGTTATTTCTCGCGGCGGCCGAAAAAAAAGATTTACCCGATTTTTCTATTCTTTGTTCGCTTTTTCTTGTAATTTTGCACCCCTTGCCCAGGTGGTGAAATTGGCAGACACGCTACTTTGAGGGGGTAGTGCCGCAAGGCGTGCTGGTTCGAGTCCAGTCCTGGGCACTTTTCGGAAAAGCGAAAAGTGAGATTGAAAATGTTTGTTTTGCGCCTCAATTCTTTGTCATGTTGGCCGAAGTGGTGAAACTGGTAGACACGCACGTTTCAGAGGCGTGTGGCGCAAGCTGTGCGGGTTCGAGTCCCGCCTTCGGCACAAAAATTTTACGAGGATGCCCGTAAGTTATATTATTAAAAAAATGAAAATGAAAAAATCTTTGGTTCTTGCGCTCATCGTTTGTCATAGTTTTGGTTGGGCGCAAGAAAAGCAATGGTATCTTGAAGACCCTGCGAAAGACAGCGTACAAGGACTGAGCGTGGAGACAGCCTACGAAACGCTCCTGAAAGGGCGTACCTCCGCGCCTGTTTTGGTCGCGGTCATTGATTCGGGAATAGACATTGAGCACGAAGATTTGAAAGACGTAATTTGGACCAACCCAAAAGAAATTGCGGGCAATGGCAAGGACGACGACAACAACGGCTATATCGACGACGTGCACGGCTGGAATTTCATCGGCGGCGCAAAGGGAAACGTGGGCGACGATTCTTCCGAACTGACGCGCGAATATGCACGGCTGTCAAAAGTGTTTGAACCCTACGCCGACCGCAAAGTGCCCGGCCGATTGAAAAAAGAGCATGCCTATTATCAAGTCATTAAAAACAAGTACGAATCGCAAAACAAGGACAATGCCGGCAAGCTCAAAATGTACAGCGGCGTTTATAAACAATTCAGCCTCGGACTTGACAGCGTGAAGAAAATTTTAGGAAAAGATTCCGTCTCGCGCGAGGATTTGAAGAGCATAAAATCGACCAATCCCGTAGTGCTTTTTTCGCAAATGTTAGTGCTCAATCAACCCGAAGACTCCTCGCCCGATGAAATGAAAACAGGCTTGAAAGAAGCCGTGGATCATTTTGAAGGAGCCGTGAAGGGAATGGATACCAGCTTCGATCCGCGCCCTATTGTGGGCGACAACTACGGCGATACAGACGAGCGTCTCTACGGCAACACCGACGTCATCGGTCCCGACCCCAGTCACGGCACGCACGTGGCCGGCATCATTGCGGCCAACCGAAAAAACGACGTCGGAGTGAAGGGCATTGCCGATAATGTGCGCATCATGGTCGTTCGCGCAGTGCCCAACGGCGACGAGCGCGACAAAGACGTAGCCAATGCCATTCGCTACGCAACGGACAATGGCGCTCGCGTGATTAATATGAGTTTTGGAAAAAGCTATTCGCCGCAAAAAGAAGCGGTGGACAAAGCGGTGAAATACGCCGAGAAAAAAGGTGTGCTCTTGGTGCACGCCGCCGGCAACGAAGGGCAAGACAATGATAAATCGTCCAACTTTCCTTCTCCTTTTTTCTTAAATAAAAAAGAGGCGAAAAACTGGATTGAGGTGGGCGCGTCGGGGCCTGACGTAAATAGTTTGGCGGCGTCGTTTTCTAATTATGGCAAAAAATCGGTTTCCCTTTTTTCGCCCGGGGTTCGTATCTATTCCACGTTGCCCAAAAATAAATACGGTTTCAACGACGGCACCAGCATGGCGTCGCCCGCAAAATTTTTTCCCTTTTTACTTTAAATTTTTCGCCTTATGAGGTTATTAATTATACAAACTCTGCTTGCTCTTTTGGCTCATGGAGCAATTGCCCAAAGCCGTTCCCTTATAGTATGCGACTCGCTTAGCAAAAATCCATTGCCCCACACCGCCGTATATATCGGACACAAGCCAATGCTTACGAATGAAGAGGGACGTTTTGCATATAGTCCGTCTGATTCTTTGTTTGTTTCCGTGCCCTTTAAAAACAGGCAACAGCATATACCCGATGCTTCCCTCAAGAATGATACGGTTTTGATAAATGCAACCATCCGTCTCGAACCTGTTACCATTGTCAATGCAAAATCTATTCTTGAGAAAGTCTTTGAAAACTTCCCCCGCAACTATAATACTTCCCGTTATTGCAATCTTAACTCCTTCATACGCTCCACTTCGACTCATAACGGAAAGTACATACATTTTCACGAGATGGCAACACGCACTTTTCAGGAACACGAATTGCCCCCGCTAGGAAAAAGAAGGGTCAGAATTGGGGGGACTGCGATACAAGGGATGAGGAATAGCAGCCTCGTTTCTAAAGAATTTCAGATTAATAATTTTAATTTGCTTTTTTGCCTTGGCCTTAGTTTAAATATTGCGAACATAAAATCATTTAATTTTGAAGCCGTGGAGTCTTTCGCCGAGGGGTGGAAATTTGTCTATAACAACACGTCTAATGACTTTCAAACGACCGGTTGGTTCTTGGTAAATAAGAAGGATTACGCCGTGACAGAATTTTATCAATGTCTGATTCCAAAACACGTCGAAACCTATCAACCGAATAAAATCAAGCAATTCGCTTTGCAAACTTGCCTCCTTATCTACGATAAGACGAAAACAGCTCCCTATTATTCGAAGAGATATTTTAAACTGTACCAAGAATATGTTTTAAGCGACAAAGGGAGCACGAAAATGGACAGCTTGAAGGTAAATCTGGATGTAGTCAACTATGACTACCAATATAGCAATTTTGAAAAAATCAAGCTGTCAAAAAAGGCGTTGCTTACTCCGCTCAACTTAATTAAATTCCCTTACGATAAATCCTTTTGGAACCGCTACAAACCCATAGAGCTTACGCCTGCGCAAAAGAAACACTTGGCGGAGTTGGAAGAAAAGAGACCGTTTCAAGAGTAAGCCATGAACATGGTTGATTTCAACGGTTTGCCATTAGCGTTAACTTGCCAATAGATTAAATGATTGCCTTCGCCGCCATACGCTTTTGTTTTATTACGCGCTCGTCCGCTATTTTAAAAAGAAAATCCAAACGGTTTAGCAAGCCCTAATTAATAAAAAATTGCTTTTGGAAGAGGGGCGGCGATAGCGTAAGGCTAATTTTAAGCCCCGAAAGCGCGTTGCCTTCTTTTGTCAATTTCTCACAAACACTCAAAATAATTTTCAGAGTGAATCAATTTAAACGCATGGTCAGGATATTGTTTGGCAAATGTCTTAGGGGGAGTTATGGGTTTATTGCTCCACTTTATTTCAAAGGCATTGAGGAATCCGTTCTTCTGAATGATTAAATCAATTTCTTGTTGATCGCGGGTTCGCCAAAAGTATAAATTGCTGTATGTTCCGTTATGCCTGTCCTTTTTCAGCATCTCGGACACTATGTAATTTTCAAACAATGCCCCCTTGTCTTGCCGCAGGGCTAATGGGCGATAGTCATTGAGAACGGCGTTGCGGATTCCATTGTCATAAAAATATACTTTTTTCGACTTGGTAAGTTCCTTGCGTTGATTGGTGTGAAAAGAAGGCAAACGAAAAATGACGAAAGCCCTCTCCAATAGATGGAGGTAGTCTTCCACGGTGTCGCTCTTCATGCCGACGATTTGTCCCAATTCATGGCAGCTTACTTGACTTCCGATTTGAAGCGCAAGGGCTTTGATAAGGTCGCGCATTTTGTCGGGCTTCTTCAGCCCTTTGTAAATCAGCACGTCTTTATACAAATAGCTTTCGGAAATGAGCCGCAACAATCGTTCCTCTTCCAAATAATGATTCACTGCTTCGGGATAGGAGCCGTATATCAAGCGATGGGGAAGCAATTGAAATTCCTTAGCCAGGCCATGATGATTTTTCATTTCTTCCCATGAGAGCGGAAACAGCTGATACTCAAATTTTCTTCCCGTGAGGGGTTCGTTCATTATGTTTTGCAGTTCAAACGCGCTGGAACCGGAAGCGAGCACTTGAATGTGGGGGAGGTGGTCGGTAATTATTTTGAGCAAATGCCCTGCATTGGCAATTTGTTGCGCTTCGTCAATGACAACGAGGCGGTGATTTTGAAACACCTTAGACAGCGTTGTCGGCGAGGCATCCTTCAGCAGAGTTTGCACATCGGGCAAATCCGCGTCCATGTACAAGGCCGGAGGATTCTTTTCAACTAAATATTTTAATAAGGTGCTCTTTCCGACCTGCCTTGCCCCCCACAATAAAATAGCCTTGCCTTTGTAAAAGTCATCTGCCAATTGCGACTCAATAATTCGGAATATCATTTAGCTTTTTTTCAAAAATAGGATTTTTTTCCGATCAAACGGAAAAAAATCCGTATAAATTTCCGACAGAGCGGAAAAAAGTCTAATCGCGCCCGATTTTTCTGTTAATGGGGCAGGATATTCGGGGGGTGCTTAATAGTTCATGTTGCGGGTTGCTGAATATCCGCGGCACAGCGCTTAACGCCACCCGCCCCGCGAGTCGTAAGTCGTAAGCGCCCTGCGTAAAAATTAGCGCGCGGCTAAAATATAAATTTTGCCGAAATGGATTATTCAGTACATTTGGCAAAAAAAACCGTCTGGCAAAATAGCGCCCGCCTCAATTTTTGAAAAATTATTCGCGTAAAATAATTTAAGCATGAGAATCAGAAAAAATTTAATTATAATAATAATCGCTTCTGCATTATTCGGAGTTCTATGCGGATTTTATTTTAAAACTTTAAATGCAGACGTACTCATACGAACAATAAATTTATCTGCTCAATGGAGAAGAGATCAAGCTGTTCAAATAGTGGAAAAGCAAGCAGGCATTTTCTCATTAACTAATCATGATTTCAATTCCAAGGCCATGACTATCGGGTTTTTGGCCTCCTTTATATTAATGATTATTGTTAAACAAAGAGTTTCAAGAAACGCCGTAACAAATTTTTTGAATGGACTTGAGCGTAACTCAAAAAAGTAAAATCTTTCAAATTGCGAAAAGTAAATTGTCCCCCCTTCTTCCGTCGGCGCAAAACCCTTGGGTTGATCGCCCGCAACCCTTGTTGCTTTGCTAATGATTGCCACTCCGTCTTGGGGTCAATTTTAATGATGAAAATGAATTAATATAAACCCGATAATCATGTTTGCAAGTTATGAAAGTTCGTTTCTTTATGAAGGGGTAAATCCGCAGGATTTAATAGATAAATGCAAAAAAAATTATGGTTCATCCATTCTGAAAATGGACGAAGGAAAGGGCGAGATACGCCTTAAGCGCGGAATTAGTTGGCTGTCTTGGGGGGAAAGAGTAAATATAAAAATCGAACAAGACGCAGGCAATAGCACAGTCGTTCATATCAAAAGCAAATGTCTGTTTCAACTTTTTGACTTCGGCGGCGTAAACAGAAAAAATGTGTTAGCGATTGCTAAATTATTTGGAAGAGGGATAGTGATAACGTAAGGCTAATTTTAAGCCCGCCCCGAATGGCAGGCCAGAAAGCGGGGTTGCTGAATATTCCAGTATTATCTTTCAGGGCAATTGAGTAAACAAAAAGGTTTGATTTTTTTGCCTTGGGTTTATGAGCAAGCCCTAAATAGTTTTTATATCTCGGTTGAATTTGTCGCCACATCAAAATCTGCCCCGATAGCTTCAAAATGTTTACGTCCGCATTTTATTTTGTCTGCTTCGGAATTTCTCAGTTTTTCAAAGTGTTTGGCGCTCTTGGTTTCCCTTACTAAATAAATTGCGTCATCGCCCTGCTTTACAATAGCCCAATCGGGATTATATGTGCCTATCGGCGTTTCTACTTTAAAGAATGAGGGGAGTTTTACAAACAGTTTTATATCTTCTCTTTTGTCTAACTCTTCCGCAAACTTCCTTTCTATTTCACGGTCATAAATTATACGGTCATACACTGATTTATTTACGGCTACACATTGTTCAAAGTAATCTTTCAACTCCTCTTCTCTGATAAGTTGCATACTCCATTCTGTTAAACCGTTTGTCCGCTTTTCATACTTTATGCCGTCAATCATCAATCTGTATAACTCTCTTTTGATAATAGACGCAACCGCATCCATAAAATTTTGCGGATTGACGGCAAACTCCTTTAGGCGTTTACTGTCGGATAATATTTTTACCAATGAACCTCTGGTCAGTTCTGTTTCTTTCTGCAAGTATGCCAATATATCAGGCAGCGTACCCGAGTACTCCAGTTTTATTTCATTGACTTTAATATTGGCAGCAGTAACTCCTTTCTTTTCTACGCCAATCAAATCTTCCCTGTAGTTAACCTTTACAGGTTCTATTTTATCCATTGCCGCGATGGCTTTAGTTGCGTTGGCAATTAAGGCGTCGGTTGAATAATCAACCCGATAAGTTGTTCGGCGGCTAATTCTTTTCCAAAGGTTTTCAAATTCAGAGTCAAGGAATATTTCCTTATTTAGCGCTAATCGTTTTGGCGGCGTATCTTCTTTTACATATCTGTTTAGTTGGTAGGTTTGTAAAACATGAATAATTCTTGATTCTGATGGCGCAAAGTCATTTGACAGCCCCAAAGAAAAACCTGCTCTTTCAGGATTGAATGAGCGTTGAATTTTACCATGGACGTCAATAAAACCTTTGCCGATTAACTCTTTCCAAATACTTTCGCTTTTATCTCTGCCAAAAATCTTATCCTCCCCCTCAGCTAATTCAGGAAGTTTTGCAAAAGCCAACTTAGGAACTTTGCCAAAAGTTACTCCGCAATCTTCTTCATATTCTTTTTGTAAACCGCTTGCAAAGTCAGCGTAACTCTCTCTTGCTATTACGGTAAGTTTATTAATATTTTCATCTCTAATCCTATCGCCGTTTTGATTTACGGGCAACCTTAATCCTCTGCCCAATGTTTGCCTTCGTTCTTTAATGTTGCCGACCTCCCTTAAAACACAAATTTGGAATACATTAGGATTATCCCAGCCTTCTCTTAACGCGGAATGTGAAAAAATGTATTTCAATGATTCATCCGTTGAAAGCAGTTGCTCTTTGTTACGCATAATTTTTGCATAAGTATCATCATCTGCCTGAGTGTTTCCGTTAGTGTCTTTATAAACTCCTTTCTTATCTGCCGAAAAATAGCCGTCGTGTATCTTATCGACAGGAAAAATATCCAGTTCTTTGTATTGGGGGAGGCGAATAAGCTCGTGGTAGTGTCGTTCAAACAATTCCGCATATTTACCCGGCGATGCTTTGCCGTCTGCTCCATAGATACGGTAGTTGCTTACCTTATCAACGAAAAACAAACTCAATACTTTTATGCCTTTGCCCTTTACTTGCAGTTCTTTATCCAAATGCTTTTTGACGGTATTTTTGATCTGTACTTCTGCCAAATCATCGGTTATTCCGCCTCTCTCTTGCCCTATGTACAATCGGCCGGAAGTAAAATCTATAAATTCATTGCCGGGCTCTGCGCTTATGTCCAATACTTCAAATCCATTTCTGTAAGCATCCCTTTCATTGGATAATTGGAACAGGTCCGCATGTTGTCTTACCCAAATATCTTTTTCTTTTACATTGCCATTGCCTTGTGTCTGCAAACGAATTTTTGCTTTAATGCCTGATTTATTATCTACCTCCAGCAACTTTACATAAGCGTCGTTTTGAGCATTTGCGCCTGTTACCGACGCCACTACTATTTGTTTTACCAACCCTAATTCATAAGCATTAACAGGGTCTAATTTATAGATAAGGTTGTATAAGTTTTTATGCGTAGCCGAAAAACGAAATATTGCAATCGGGTTCAATGATTTTATTGCTTCCTGTGCCTTTAAAGTATTATCTACGCTTTGCGGTTCATCTATCAATACAAACGGGCGGACGGCATGAATAAACTCTCTCGGGCTAAAACCATTGAGCTGGTTGCGTTCTTGATTGAAAATATTGGTATCTTTATTAAAGGCGTCAATATTGATTATCATTATTTGCAATTGGTTGCCGACGGCGAACTGCCAAAGACGGTTTGCTTTTTTGCCGTCGTACACGAAGTATTCAAACTCTATGTGGTTATAGAGCGCCTTAAAATGTTCTTTTGTAATTTCAATATTTTTTACCGCGCCTTCGCGGATGGCGACGCTTGGAACAACAATGATAAATTTTTTGAAACCATACTTTTGCCTCAACTCAAAAATGGTTCTCAAATACACATAGGTTTTGCCTGTGCCTGTTTCCATTTCAGCAGAAAAATTCAACCCGTTTTTTTCAAACTCTTTTGCCGATGTTTCGTCTAAATCATTTCTCGCTTGTATGCTATGAAGATTTTTGAGTATCGCTTCGCTGCTTAAAACAAGATTGTTGCCTAAACCTAATTCGGATTGAAAGATGCTGCTTTGCCCTTCCTGTATAGTCGCATTTATTTCTACGGCATAGTCGCCTTGTTGCAAAGGTTGTCCGTCAAACAGCTCCACAAAGCTGCTGACTGCCTGTATTTGATATTCTTGTGTACTATCGAATTTTATTTTCACCTGCTTATGCTGTTCTAAAGTTTACAACTCCTTTGCTTTTCATTATCTGTACCGCATTGGTTTTAAGCGCATCGGCATTAGCGCCCGTAAATGCTTCGTCCAAACAGATAACCCTTGACGGTTCTTTTTCTGCCATTGCTTTTATGCAGTCATGCGTTATTTCTTTTTCTAAACAGATAAGCAATTGCCCTTCGGCGATGCTGAAAACGGTTTTATCTGCCAGGGTTAATGTTT
>Ga0081606_1000583_pt1 | contig 14153 bp, 7 predicted proteins | sample EareggfetidaYelm_FD_71127 | JGI IMG/M metagenome (GOLD analysis project Ga0081606, IMG submission 71127) | Earthworm egg capsule microbial community from the University of Washington, USA - E. fetida Yelm (SPADES assembly) (version 2) | ecosystem: Host-associated > Annelida > Reproductive system... | reverse complement strand
GCTCTTGAAGCGCACGATGGGCATGCGCGCGGGCGGCAGCGCACGCAGCGCCGGTCGGTCCAGCTTGTCGAAGGCCTCGCGTCGGCAGCCTGGCAGCTTCTTGAAGGGGCGCTGGTTCAGATCGGCCAGCAAGTCGGCGAGAGCGCAGTTGAGCTCGCCCAGGCTGAAGAAGCGGCGGTTGCGAAGCCGCGCGAGAATCCATCGCTGGACAATTTGCACCGCGACTTCGACCTTGGGCTTGTCCTTCGGGCGCGCCGGGCGTGCCGGGAGCACCGCCACGCTGTAGTGATCGCAGAATTCCTCGACCAGACGGCCCAGGCCGGGCTCGTAGCGGTCGGGCTGTGCGACGACGGCGCGTGGCTGATCGGGCACCACCAGGCGCGGCACGCCGCCGATGAACTCCAGCGCGTTGATGATCGAGGCGATCCAGTCGGCGGCCGTCTGCGTCATGGTGGCGCAGGCATAGGTGTAGCTGGAGGCACCCAGGGCCGCCACGAAGATCTGTGCCTGGCGAATCTCGCCGGTGGCCGCGTCCACGATCGGCACGGTGTCGCCGGCGTAGTCGACGAAGAGCTTGTCGCCGGCGATGTGGGTCTGTCGCATCGAGCGCTTCAGGCCCAGCGCCCAGGCGCGGTACTTGATGCAAAAGCTGGTGTACTTGTAGGCCAGCGCGTTGGCCTGGGCGTACTCCTTCCAGAGCAGCTGCAGCGTGACGCCGGGGCGCTTGAGCTCCTGGTGGATGAGCGCGTAGTCGGGTTCCAGGTGGTGCGCCGCACGCGGCACCGCCGAGCGGTACAGCCGGGCTTCGAGCTCTTGGTCGGTGAGCGTCTGAGCAACCGCCCAATCGACGCCGGCGGCGCGCGCGTTGCGCACGATGTCCCCGATGGTCGTCTTGGCGATGCCCAGCACGCGCGAGCACTCGCGCAAGCTCAATCCGGCTTCCAGATGTAGGCGTAGGGTCTGTCGTAGTTGTCGCATGGTGATCCTGGGTGTGGGCATGGCTGAACCGATAAAAATCGGCCAGCATGCCCATCGCTCAGGTCACTCGCGCGCGCCTTGCCTGTCCGCCTTCAGCTTGAAACCCTGTCCGGGATCAGCCTGAAACGGTGTCCGTCATCCTCTGAAACACTGTCCGGGATCGACTGAAATCGGTATCCGGGATGCCGTGAAATACGCAGTAAGGACTGGCCGCAATACCTCGTGGAATTTCCACGGTTTGGTATCTTGGATGTTGACCTGCCCGAAGGATTTGAAGACCAATCTTCATTCCAGAATGCTTGCCCTTCATTCGAGCTGCGGCGTCCAGATGCACCAGAGGCGGAATTTCCTTTGATGACGATCTTCGTCGACTTCAAGGATGTTGCGCAGCGCGAGTTCAAGGACGAGGAACGATTCCATGTCTATGTTGGCGAGCGGAAGAATGGTCCGGACTTCAGTTCCAACGACTGGAATGCGGTCAAGGCCTATGTTCAAGCGCTGCGCACAGAACCGCTTTGAGGAGGTGCAAGATGGAGGCCGAAACCACTGAGTTGGTCGTAAGTTGCTGCCCTGAGTGCAAGCATCAAGCAACCGATAACTCGTTTCAGCAATTTCCGGAGGCGTGGAGCTTTTGTTCTGCCGTCTGTCCTGAGTGCGGTTGGATGGATCTCGAATGAGGAATTTCAACCGCGCAAGATCTAGCCTGGCTGTGTTTGAGCAAGCTGGCCCTCGAGCATGAATCAACCCTTCCGCATCACCGTGCGGGAGGGTTTTCTTTTGTGCGCCCAGCATGGGCGCACTCCTGCGGGTGCAAGTCCCGCCGTAAGTTGATCACGACGAACGAAGTGAAGCGCAACTGCATGAGGGCGACCGATTGTGGGAAGGAAGCGTGGAGCGTAAATCGCGAGCCGATGGACAAGAACCGGATAGAAGGCGCTGCCAAGCAGGGCGAGTGGGCAAGAGACCATGAAGCTCTCGTGATCAAGGCGAGGTGGCGTAAATCCGGCGGTTGTGTGATGAAGGAGTGCGTTCTTACCTGGGGAGATCTCGCCTTGTGCCTGAAAGGGTGACGGGCTTGCCCGGAGCGAGAAGTCAGCAGAGGTCGTAGTAGTCGGGTCTCCCGGCGAAGGGCCGAACGAGAAGGACAGTGACGAGGTATGCCGACCGCAAGTGCAATGCATCAGAAGTGCGCGCAAGCGCAGCGACCGACAGGAGGGCGCGGTGAAGCCTGGTCTGAGCGTGGGCGCGATGAAGCACGGGCGTCGCGGCAGGATCAAACGCACTGGGGGCCAGAGGACTTGCTGGGGCAAGCGCTGGCACAGCAGAACATGGCGGCGGCGTGGAAACGCGTCAAAGCCAACAAGGGGAGCGCTGGCGTCGATGGACGCACGGTGCAGCAAACGGGGGAAGACCTGAAGACTCAATGGTCCGACATTCGGCGAAGTTTGCTCGACGGCACCTACCGGCCCAGTCCGGTGCGCCGCGTGGGCATTCCCAAGCCGGGCGGAGGGACGCGGGAATTGGGGATTCCCACCGTGGTGGACAGACTGATCCAGCAGGCCCTGTTGCAGGTGCTGCAACCGCGCATCGATCCGACCTTCAGCGAGCACAGCTACGGCTTTAGGCCGGGGCGCAGCGCGCATCAGGCGGTTCAAGCGGCCAGGCAGTACGTGGAGCAAGGGCGGCGTGTGGTTGTTGATCTCGATCTGGAGAAATTCTTTGACCGCGTGAACCACGACATCCTGATGGATCGGTTGGCCAAGCGCATCGCCGACAAGGCGGTGCTGCGGTTGATCCGCCACTACCTGAACACCGGCATCATGGCGCACGGGGTCGTGCAGATGCGCGTGGAGGGCACGCCGCAGGGTGGGCCACTGTCGCCGCTGCTGGCCAACGTGCTGCTCGATGAGGTGGACCGCGCGCTCGAACGCAAGGGGCACAAGTTCGTGCGCTACGCGGACGACTGCAACGTCTACGTCAAGAGCAAGCGTGCAGGGCACCGGGTGCTGGTCAGCAAGGGGTGGATGGCTGTCTTCAGCACGCCAACGACTCGCCGGTGACTCCACTCCACCCGAAAACCGCCTCCTCGCCGTCGAATAGTGTCGGATCTACACCGTCGCTAACACCAAGCACTCCTGGTCACGCTGCAACATCCACACGCAGGTTCGGTATGTGGCTATCGGGTCAAACAGGAGGGAACCTCTCAATACCCCGACTTCCAGCCAACAGCTGAAAAAACGCCCGCTCTTCACGCGCGGATGGCCTGATCCAGTCACCGTCATCGCGACTCCCAAAGCGATGACGTTGTTCTCCTGCCCCTCAGACTCGATCTTGTCGAGCTGCTGGAACGAGTTGCCCATTTATTCATCACTGATAAAGCGTATGGCCGTGCTCCACCTCAATCTCGGGAAACCGATCAACAACAACATCCAGGTCGATTCAAAGACCGCTTGATCTTCAACTCACACGAAAACTGCCTTGACGACGGCCGAAAGCGATACATGCCAAGCTCCCAGATGGACAGCGACAATAGTCAACCCCCTTCATTTCGAGAAAACTGCACCCGCGGCGAAGTGCTGCTGGCCATCCATGCACCGCGCCGCCCCCTTGCTCTCCTTGCCCGCGGGCGATATCCACCTCTGGTTCTGCTTTCACGGCGAGGTCAGTAGCGCGGAATCGCTCGCCGGTTACCGTGCGCTGCTGACACCCGAAGACCAGGCGAAGCAAGATCGCTTCCACTTCGCACGCGACAGTCACAGCTACCTTCTGACGCGGGCGCTAGTGCGCTCGGTGCTTTCGCGCTATGCGCCGGTGGCTGCTGAAGCCTGGCGTTTCGCCGTAAGCCCTTACGGCCGGCCGCGCATCGAAGCGCCGCTCGTCGAGGAGGCGCACGGCCTGGACTTCAACCTGAGCCATACCCACGGCCTCATCGTGATGGCACTGGCACGCGACATTGACCTGGGTGTCGATGCAGAGAACGTTGGCCGCAAGGCAGCGCTCGACGTGGCCGACCACTTCTTCTCGCCATCCGAGTCGGCCGCGTTGAAGGCCCTGCCGCCGTCACTTCAGGCCGAACGCTTCTTCGCCTTGTGGACGCTGAAGGAGAGCTATATAAAGGCCCGCGGCATGGGCCTGCATATCCCGCTGGACAGCTTTGGTTTTGCGCTGGATAACAGTGAAGGCATTGAGTTCGTGCTCGCAGATCCGAGCGATGACAGCGCAGCGCGCTGGCAGTTCTGGCAGTTGCAGCCGACGCCCCAATACCTCGTGGCCGTGTGCGCTGCGTCTGACAGTTTGCCCCCTACGCGCATCATCTGCCGCGAGACCATGCCGTTGCAATGGGAGAAGCCGATAGCGATCCCGACAACCCGCACCGGCGGGCGAAACTAGAATCCTCCCGCCCACATCCCCATGAAAATTGTCGTCCACGAAGCACTCAAAGCCCACGTCGATCCTCCTAGACGATAGGAATAAAAAGCGGCGGCGCGAGTCAAGTTTGTTGCCAACTCCCCCAGGCAGCGTTCTGTTGAATATGCGAAGCGCAGACAGGCAGGCTGACCGCCGTTTCGCGTTTTGGATTGAGAGTGACCACACCGATGGGCGACCAGTCGCGCGTGTGGCATAACCAGCGAGCTGGTTGCACTGCATAGCCTGGGAATACGGCGCAGGCTGAGCGGCCAGGATGGTCTGTGGCGCTGTTGCAGAGTGACGTAGCCAATGGCGCTGGGGCGATGTTCTAGGTTGTTCCAGCGCATGAAATTGGCCGCCAAAGCCCTTGCCTCGATTGCGCGCTCGCTTAGCAACCCGATCGAATGCTTGCGGCCATAGCCTCACCCTCCCTCCACTGTCTGCGACACCGACCCGGTGCCGTCTGGCGCAATAACTTTGCGCGCGACTCGCATGCGGGGAGATAGTGCGCCCATACAAAATGAGTATCATTCGCATTTAAACCGAGAATTTCTTCTCTGTGGAGGAATCTTTTGATGCATGCCTCGCAAACCGTCGACCTGGCCGGCCACCTTCCTTCCGACCTCACGACACGCGCAGACCTGTGGCCCGCTGGGCCGCAGCGCAGCGGTGCGTTTGTGACTCACTACGGGCTGGCTGCGTTCTCCAGCCACAGCGAGTACCTGAGCCCCACGGAGTTGATCGTTTGCGATTCGGAGCACAGGCTGCATCTGTCGGTCTGGCTGAGGGACGGCGTGAACGTGGACAGCGACGGCCGCAAGTTCCGCATCAAGGGCCGCGACACGGTGGCGGGCTACCTGCCGGGCATGCCCTGGAAAACCAACTTCGACGGCTATGCGCATCACGTCGGCCTATTGCTGCGTCCGGAGGTGCTGTGCACCCTCGGCGGCGCCCAGGGTGAAATGTTCTACGAGCACCTGTGCCGCAAGGGAAGCCTGCATGTTTCACCGGGTCATGTGGATGTGCTGCGCGCGGCCAACGAGCTCGACGCCGTCCTGCTTTGCACCGACAGCAGCCCCCTGCTTCGGGAAGCCAAGAGCCTTGAACTGCTGGCCCGGCTGATCGCCGCGGGGGCCGGCGACGACCAGTTGGGCCTGACCCGCCTCGAGCGCTCGCGGTTGCGCGATGCGCGCGAAATGCTGCTGGCGGACCTCGCACAAGCGCCGACCACCGACCAGCTCGCGCGCGCCTGCGGTCTGAACACCTTCAAGCTCAAGCAGGGTTTCAAGCGACTGTTCGGACTCTCGATCTATGCGCTCTACCAGCAAGAACGCATGCAGGTGGCGTGCGATCTGATCGTGTCCGGCAAGATGACCGTAACCGAGGTCGGTGATCATGTGGGCTACTCCAACATGAGTCACTTCAGCATCGCCTTCAAGAAGGTCCACGGCGCGCTGCCCAGCGAACTCAGGCGCCGGACTTTGCAATACCTGGCATAGCCAGGATCGACCTTCACGCAGCCTGATTCGCTGCAATCCATACCTCTTCCGCCCCGCCGACAACGCGCAGCGTGTGACGGGCATCGCCGTCACGCGCGCGCGTTCGCCCGCGCCCGTCAAGGCTCCGCGATGCCGAACATGAAGCTCCTGTTGCGGATAGGAATTTCGCACTTGGGTTATTGGATACGAATGATATTCATTAATACTTGCATCGACCTCTTCGAGTTGCTTCGACGACGGCAAGCCCCGCAAAAGGCTCGTGGAGCGCGCCAAAGCACTCACCCAAACATCTGACAGCGCCTTGACCCCAAGGCACTGCAATCACGGAGTTCAACTTGGAAAACCATCGCATGTTGTGGCCCGAAAACTTTGCCAAGGCCTATGTGGCACGCGGCTATTGGCAGCCCGAAACCCTCGGCGAGGCCCTGCGGCGATGGTCCGCAGCCCACGGCGACCGCATCGCCATCACCGATCACAAAGGCACCACGAGCTTTACCGCCTTGAATCGGCGCGCCGATCGCCTTGCAGGCGGGCTGCACAAGCTCGGGCTCCAGCCCGGTGACCGCGTCCTGGTTCAGTTGCCGAACAGCGCCGCCTTCGTGGCGCTGAGCTTCGCGTTGTTTCGCCTCGGCGCCCTGCCGATCTTCGTGCTGCCGGCGCAGCGAGCCGACGATATCGACGCCCTCTGCCGCGTGGCGCAGCCGACGGCGTACGTCTGCGAAGACCGATTTCTGGGCTTCGACTATCCGGGCTTGGCCGGGGAGCTGGCCCAACGGCATGCGTGCCTGCGGTTCCTCATCGTCGATGGAGAGGCCGGCCCGCACACGCGGCTCGACGAGCTGGACGCGGAACTGCCTGCCGGCATCGCACCGCACCACAGCGACATCGCCTGCCTTCTGCTGTCCGGCGGCACGACGGGAACGCCCAAGCTGATCCCGCGCACTCATGCGGACTACGCTTACAACGCGCGCGCCTCGGCGGCGCTTTGCGGCCTGGCCAGCGACAGCGTCTATCTGGCGGCGCTTCCGGCGGCACACAATTTCACGCTGGCCTGTCCCGGCATCCTCGGGACCCTGTCCCTGGGCGGTCGCGTCGTCATGGCGCGCACGCCGGGCGGCGACGAAGCCTTCCCGCTCATCGCGCGTGAGCGGGTGACGATCACCTCGCTGGTTCCCGCGCTCGTTCCCCTCTGGCTGCAGCAGCGCGAATGGGACGACACCGACCTGTCGAGCCTGCAGGTCCTTCAGGTGGGCGGTGCCCGCCTGATGCCCGACGTTGCGGCGGGCGTCGAATCGACGCTCGGCTGCCGGTTGCAGCAGGTCTTCGGCATGGCGGAAGGGCTGCTGTGCTTCACGCGCCTGGACGATCCGGAGGACGCCGTCATTCACACGCAGGGGCGCCCGCTCTGCGTGGACGACGAAGTGCGGATCGTCGATGCGGACGGTCGCGAAACCTCTCCGGGCGAACTGGGCGAGCTGCTAGTGCGCGGGCCCTACACGATCCGCGGCTACTACAACGCCGAGCAGCACAACCGGACCGCCTTCACGCCCGACGGTTTCTATCGCTCGGGCGATCTCGTGCGAAAGCGTCCGGACGGCAACCTCGTGGTCGAGGGGCGCATCAAGGAGCAGGTCAATCGCGCCGGCGAGAAGATTTCCTGCTCGGAGATGCAGGCACATCTGTGCGCCCACCCGGACGTCGAGGACGCGGTGCTTCTCGGCATCGCCGACCCGGCATTGGGAGAGCGCACCTGCGCCGTGCTCATCGCGCGCGAATCGCGCCCCACGCTCGCCGCGCTGCACGATTTCCTGCGCGAGCGCGGGTTGCCGCGTTTCAAGCTGCCCGACGAGCTCTGGTTCGTCAAGGCCTGGCCGCTCACGCCGATCGGCAAGATCGACCGGAAGCGCCTCGCCGCCACCAACGCGCCGACCGAGCCGACGCCGGGCGCGTTCATCGAGGAGACGCTGTCCATCTCCATGCAGCCCCTCGTGATGGCGGCCCTGCTGAGCGAACACGAGTTTGAAGAGGAGGTCACCGTCTACGAGCGCGATGGCGAATGGAGCGTCGGCATCGGCAGCGTGGCCGAAATCGGCGTCGACGCGCAGAAGGTAGTTCTGCGGCATGGCAAGTCGGTCGCCCAATGGCCGGCGGCGGACATGATGCGCGGCGTGACCGCTGCGCTCGCCGCCTTGCCGTTCCAGAAATGGCGTGCTTACGGTCTTGCCGAGTTCGAGTTGTCGCGGACCTTCCTGGACCTGCCGCCGGTCGCAGGGCAGAGCACGACCTTGCTGCAGCTGACCATCCCCCGCATGGAATGCCGGCTGCGAGAGGGCCAGGCAGTTTTGCGCGCGCTCGACAAGGCCGATCTGCAGCGCCTGCGCGTGGCGCTGGAACACATCGAATCGCGCGGCCGGACCGAAGCCGACGTCATGGCGGTACGGCAGCAGGCGCATCGCCTCGACGTGCGTGGCGTCGACGGTGCGGGCGACTACCGGCGTGCCACCGCGGCCGCCATCCAGGAGATCGCCGCGGGCCGCTACCAGAAAGTGATTCTTTCCCACACAGTGCCGCTGGAGCGACATCTCGACATGGCCGCGACCTATGTGATGGGCCGCAGGGCGAACCAGCCCGTGCGGTCTTTCCTGGTCTCGCGACCCGGCTTCCGGGCGGCCGGGTTCAGCCCCGAGACCGTCGTAGAAGTCGATGCCGACGGCTGGGTCGGCACGCAGCCACTGGCCGGAACGCGAGCGCTCGGCGAGGACGAAGCACGAAACACAGCGCTGGCGCGCGAGTTGGCCACCGACCTGAAAGAGGTGGCGGAGCACGCCGTCTCGGTCAAGCTCGCTTTCGAGGAACTGTCGACCTTCTGCACGCCGGACACGGTGCATGTGTCGGAATACATGGCGATCTGCCGGCGCGGCTCCGTGCAGCACCTGGGCTCGAAATTGAAGGGGCGGCTTCTCGAAGGCTGCAATGGCTGGGACGCATTCCGGGCGCTGTTCCCCGCGGTCACCGCCTCGGGCATTCCGAAACGGGAAGCGATCGACGCCATCGGACGGCATGAAGGTGCGCCCCGCGGTCTCTACAGCGGCTGCGTCCTCGTGGCCGACCAAGACGGTTTTCTGGATGCGGCCCTCGTGCTGCGGGCCATGTACCAGCGCGACGGACGCAACTGGCTCAGGGCGGGCGCGGGAATCGTCGGCCTGTCGACGCCCGAGCGCGAGCTCGAAGAAACCTCCGAGAAGCTGCGCAGCGTCATGCGCCACCTGGTGGCATTGCCCGAACGCGCAAGCGCGCCCATGCCACTTCACACGGTCGCGCAGGAGTGATGCCAGTGAAAACCATCGCATCATCGACTCGCACGTCGTCGGTCGCCCTCGACCGCGAGGCGCTTCGTCAGCAGATCGCCGCGCTGCTGCCCCACGCCGACCGGCCGCCGCTGGACACGGACAACCTGCTCGAGCACGGACTCGATTCGCTGCAGATCATGCGGCTCGTCGGTCTGTGGCGGCGCTCGGGCGCGGACGTGAGCTTCGCGCAACTGGTCGAACATCCGACCTTCGACCATTGGTTCGAAATTCTCTCGCGCGTGCCGGATCGCGAGCCCAGCGTGCCACCGACCGGCGTCACGACCGAAGACCACGAGCCCTTCGCGCTCAGCGACGTGCAGCACGCCTACTGGATCGGACGACGTGACGATCAACCGCTCGGCGGCGTGGGCTGCCATGCGTACATCGAGCTGGACGGTCGCGGGGTCGATCCCGATCGCCTCGGCATCGCCTGGCGACTCGTTCTGAAGCACCACCCAATGCTGCGCGCGGTCTTCGACGAGAACGGGCAACAGCACATTCCTCGCAGCGTGCCCGACTTCGTCTTGCCGGTGCACGACCTCGGAGCGCAAACAAGCGAGCAGGTGCAGCTGGCCTTGCTCGCGACACGGCAACGCCTGGACCACCGCCGACTGGATGTTGCCAAAGGCGAAGTCGCGGGGCTTGAGTTGAGCCTGCTGCCGGGCGGCGCGACACGCATTCATTTCGACATCGACCTGCTCGTCGCCGATGTGCAAAGCCTGCATGTGCTGCTGCGCGATCTGGCTGCCGCCTATGCGCGCAAGGTCCCGCCGCCTTCGCCGCCGGACTGGCGCTTCGCCCGCTACCTCGAAGGGCAACGCGCCAACCGCGCACGCAGTCTCGAGAAGGACCGCGGCTACTGGCAGTCGCGCATGGAGAGCTTCCCCACCGACGCGCTATTGCCGCTGGCTGCGCGGCCGGAACCGATGCAGCGTCCGGTCTTCACCCGCCGCAGCCACTCGCTACCTCTCGCCACCTGGGAGCGGCTGCGGCTGACGGGCGCTGCGCATCGGCTCACACCCGCGATGGTGCTGGCAAGCGCTTTCTCCGCCGTGCTGGCGCGGTGGGGCACGGACGCGGACGTTCTGCTCAACGTTCCCTTGTTCGACCGGGAGGTTTCGCAGCCGGGCCTGGACAACGTCGTGGCCGACTTCACCAACCTGCTGCTGCTGCGCGCCGACCACCGAGGAAACCGCAGCTTCGCCGAGCAGGCGCGCGCTCTTCAACAGCAATTCCATGCCGACGTCGCGCATGCTGGCTACTCCGGCGTGCAGGTGCAGCGCGATCTGGCATCGCGCCGCCAGACCATGGGCAGTGCGGCGCCCGTGGTCTTCGCGTGCAACCTCGGCACGCCGCTCGTCAACGCCGAATGCGCGGCGGTGCTGGGCAAGATGGGCCACATGATTTCCCAGACGCCCGGTGTCTGGCTGGATCACCAGATCTACGAATATGACGACGGACTGCTGCTGTGCTGGGACGTTGTCGAAGCGCTGTTCCCCGCGGGAACGATGGACGCACTGTTCGCGGCCTACGGTGCATTGCAGGAATGGCTGGCGGGCGATGAAGCCCGTTGGAATGCATCCCTACCGGATCTGCTGCCGGCCGATCAGGTGGCCGTGCGACTGAAGGTCAATGCCACTGCGGCACCGCTGCCGCAGGGCTTGCTGCACGAAGGCTTCTTCGATCAAGCCGCCAACTCGCCCGAACGCGTGGCCCTGCTGGGCGATGGGGCGCCGCTCTCCTATGCCGCCCTGGCGCATCGCGCGTTGCGCATCGCTGCGCTGTTGCAAGCCGAAGGGGTTGTAGCTGGCGATCCGGTGGCGGTCACGCTGCCACGCGGCGCCGATCAGATCGCAGCCGTGCTCGGTGTGCTGGCCGCGGGCGCCGTCTATGTGCCCGTCAACCTGGAGCAGCCTGACGCCCGCCGCACCCGCATTCATCGCACGGCTGGCATCCGCCATGTCCTGGGCGGGCCAGCCTCGACGATCGACATTCGGCGTGCAAGCCATCATCGGCCGTTGCCCGGTCCGCTGTCACGCGCTGCGCACGAAGCGGCCTACGTCATCTTCACCTCCGGTTCCACTGGCGAGCCCAAGGGCGTCGAGGTCAGCCATGCTGCGGCACTCAACACCGTTGCAGACATCAACCGGCGCTTCGGCGTCGGCCCCGAGGACCGCGTCCTCACGGTCTCGGCGCTAGACTTCGATCTGTCAGTCTATGACATCTTCGGCCTGCTGGGCATCGGAGGGGCGCTGGTGCTGGTCGGCGAAGCGGACCGTCGCGAGGCAGTCCGCTGGCATGACCTGATCGGTGCCCACGGCGTGACGCTCTGGAACTCGGCGCCCGCGCTGCTGGAGATGCTGCTGGCTGCACCGGGTGGTTTGCCCAGCTTGCGCCTGGCCTTGGCCTCGGGCGACTGGATCGGTCTCGATCTACCGACTCGGCTGCGTGAGCGTGCGCCCGCCTGTCGCTTCATCTCGCTGGGCGGCGCCACCGAAGCGGCGATCTGGTCGAACGCCTACGAGGTCGATGAGGTTGCGCCGCAATGGCGCTCCATCCCTTATGGCTTCCCGCTGGCCAACCAGCGCTATCGCGTGGTCAATGCGCAAGGCCGCGACTGCCCCGACTGGGTCGCGGGCGAACTCTGGATCGGCGGTGCGGGTGTTGCACTTGGCTATCGCGGCGATCCGGAGACCACCGCCGCCCGCTTCCTCACGCAGGACGGCACGCGCTGGTACCGCACTGGCGACCTGGGCCGCTACTGGCCTGACGGCACGCTGGAGTTCCTCGGTCGCGCGGACCAGCAAGTGAAGGTGCGCGGACACCGCATCGAACTCGGCGAGATCGAGGCGGCGATGGAGGCGCATCCGAGCGTCGCTCAAGCCGTCGCCGTCGCAGTGGGCGAGCGTGGTCGCCAGCGGTTGGCCGGCTTCATCACCGCGACTGGACCTAACCTCGATCCGACCACGCTCGCACCGTACCTGACCGCGCTGCTGCCTGCCCACGCCGTGCCGCCCACCATCGTCGTTCTGGACACGATGCCGCTGACACCCAACGGCAAGATCGACCGCAAGGCGCTCTCGGCTCGCGCCACGCAAGCGCCCGACGCACCGCACGAGCATGGCAACGACGCCCCCAGCGGCCCCGTCGAAACCACCATCGCCGCCATCTGGGCCGAGCTCCTCGGCCTGGACACCGTCGGCCGACACGACTCCTTCCTTGCGCTCGGCGGCGACAGCCTCATCGCGACACGCGTCATCACCCGGTTGCACAAGGCAGGCATCGAAGGCGCCGATCTCAGCGCGCTGTTTGCCCATCCGACCCTGCGAGAGTTCGCGCAGAGCCTTTCGATCGGCGCGCTGAAGCCGTCGGCCACACTGTCACCCGATCACGCCAACCGGCAAGCGGCCTTCCCGCTCACCGAAGTGCAGCAGGCCTATTGGATGGGCCGCGGCACTGACTTCGATCTCGGTGGTGTCAGCTGTCATTTCTATACCGAGTTCGAGGGCAACGGTATCGATCTCTCCAGGCTCGAAGAAGCCTGGAACCGCCTGATCACAAGGCATGAAATGCTGCGCGCCGTGTTCGATGCGTCGGGGCAGCAGCGTATCCTGCCGGAGGTGCCGCGCCTGCGCATTCCGGTGACCGATGCGCCGACAGGCCAGCAGGAGCACGCACTGCAGGCCCTGCGCGCCGCCATGTCCGAGCAGGTGATCGCGCTGACGCGCTGGCCGCTCTTCGACGTTCGCGCTGTGCGCTTCGGTCGGCGCGTGCGCATCGGCGTCAGCATCGACAACATCATCATCGACGCGCTCAGCACCCTGACCCTCTTCACGGAAGTCGAGACGCTCTATGCCGACCTGGATGCGCCCCTGCGCCCGGTCGACGTGTCGTTCCGCGACTACGTGCTGCAGGTGAAGTCGCCCGAGGCCACGCTGGACGCCGACCGCGCCTACTGGCGCGAGCAAACCGGCAAGCTGCCGCCGGGGCCGCAGCTTCCTCTGGCGTGCCATCCCTCGTCGATCGGAAAGCCGCATTTCGTCCGGCGCGAGGCGCTGGTCGCCACGGATCGCTACGAGGTCCTGAGGCAGCGCGCGCGCCGGCACGGCCTGACCGCGTCGTCGGTGCTGGCGACCGCCTTTGCCGAAGCCATCGGCGCCTGGAGCGCACGCGAGGACTTCACCATCAACCTCACGCTGTTCGACCGCCGGGAGGTTCATCCGGACATCAACAACATCCTGGGCGACTTCACCTCGCTGATGCTGTTGCCGCATCGTCCGCAACCGGGCGACAGCTGGCTGCAGCGCGCCGCGCGCCTGCAGCGGCAGTCGGTCGAAGACCTCGGCCACAGCAGCGTCTCGGCCGTCTGGGTGATGCGCGAGCTGGCGCGGCAGAACGGCACGATGGACGCGGGCATGCCCATCATCTTCACCAGCACCATCGGGCTGCTCGGTGCACTGCCCCCACCACCGGCACGACCCGTGCTGAAGAAACACTGGGGCATCTCGCAGACCCCGCAGGTCTGGCTCGACTGCCAGATCGTGGAGTGCGACGAAGGACTTTCCATCACCTGGGACGTCGTGGAGGCGCTGTTCCCCGCGGGAACGATGGACGCGCTGTTCGCGGCCTACGGTGCATTGCAGGAATGGCTGGCGGGCGATGAAGCCCGTTGGAATGCATCCCTACCGGATCTGCTGCCGGCCGATCAGGCGGCCGTGCGACTGAAGGTCAATGCCACTGCGGCACCGCTGCCGCAGGGCTTGCTGCACGAAGGCTTCTTCGATCAAGCCGCCAGCTCGCCCGAACGCGTGGCCCTGCTGGGCGATGGGGCGCCGCTCTCCTATGCCGCCCTGGCGCATCGCGCGTTGCGCATCGCTGCGCTGTTGCAAGCCGAAGGGGTTGTAGCTGGCGATCCGGT
>Ga0081606_1000582_pt1 | contig 14188 bp, 10 predicted proteins | sample EareggfetidaYelm_FD_71127 | JGI IMG/M metagenome (GOLD analysis project Ga0081606, IMG submission 71127) | Earthworm egg capsule microbial community from the University of Washington, USA - E. fetida Yelm (SPADES assembly) (version 2) | ecosystem: Host-associated > Annelida > Reproductive system... | reverse complement strand
AGTTTCTTTGTAGCATTTGCAACCTCATTCAATCGCAAATGTACCTAGAGATCTGTATAATCAGTATGGAGGTGGATTTCTATGCCATGACGAGAGGCAATGGATGAGAGTTCAGAGGTATAGAGGATAAAAAGTAAGGAGGGGTCCCAGGATTGAACTTTGTAGTAGACCAATGAGCACAGAAGCTATGGTTGATATGATCAAGCTGATCCGAACGTACAGAGTGCGTGCGATTGGAGAGGTATGACATAAACCAATTGAGAATAGCGACAGAGAAGCCAAAGGAATGTTGCAAGACTCTGAGCAGAATGCAATGATCTACACAGTCAAAAGCGGCAGAGAAAGTGCAAGAGCAGCTGACTTGGTTTCCCCGATAACTAATCCATGAAAGGTTTTCGGCAGCAAATGACAGCGTAAGATGCGTATAAGCTGTTGTGGCTTTAAAGGGGCGTGTGTTAAAACGGCCAGTTTCTCGCTGATAGAGCTAACGTACGCCTTTCTTAGACTTCTAGGTCTAGCCTGCAATCCCAGATATTTGTAGGTCTCGACTATGCTGATGGGCGTTATGTCCTTGTCCTCATGAAAACTTCAGTAATGATTTTGAATTGACAACCGATGTCGATTCTCGCACACTTGCTTGGAATGATCAACAGTCCTCGTACTCGGAGAATCGAGGTCCTTCGGTAGCATGAGTCAATTAGACTCGCAGGTCATCAGATGAAAACGCCTCCAGCGCTGGCATAGGCTTGTCAAAAATATTAGAAGGAAACCAAAATATTGAGGGAACAAAAGGTGGTAATAACTGATGAAAGCAGAGGGGTTTCTCAATTATTGATGGGTACGCTCCCAGGCTGCCCCACAAAGTCTACGCCTATGGCCACCAGAACAATGTCGTCTCCAAATGCAAGACATATCGATATCAGTTACTCTTGTAACTCGAACCCAGTAGAGTTTGTCAGTCCAGCAGGCTGGCAACTAATCAGCAGTGAAACAAAATTTTCATTGTAATCATGTGATCTACAGGATTCGTTTAACACCTAATTGTAGATTTACCCTTCTTCAAATCAATCGCTTGTTTACTCCGGTAATCGAGACGCTCTAGTCGGATCACTTGTCTCGGTTCCGCCCTGTGTCAGATTGAAACTGAGCGTCGGGACTTTGAGTCATCTTCAGTTCAGTTTCAGTTTATTGATTCCAAAAATTAAAACATGACATAATGATCAAGCAACATAACGCAAGTAGAAGGGATAAAACGGGGGACCCAGAAGGGACCAAGGCCCCGAATACTTAGGGTCACCCATGTTCCATAGACAGATAAAATGGCAACAGGTAGAACAATATAGCCTACATTGAAGGAATTAGCTTAGTTTAACAACAAAAACCCAATCTAGTGAAACAAGTTAAAGCATGCATATTTAACAGCATGAACTAGAGATAAAGTAATTACAAACAAATTATTCATATCGGAATATAAAGAAAATAGGAAAAAACCTTGACTAATGATGAATTCAATAAAAACATTACAAAGTTATTCGATTTTTTTCATTTATGCAGCTATACAAAACTTTGCTTGAAATATTGCGAAAGTCTGCATGCAAATCATTCCAAATACATGGACCAACACATTTAATTGAAAACATACGGGTATTTGTTCGGGCATTACTGTCACGTAAGTTTTTACTGGATCTAGTATGGTAAGAATGAATATCAGATAGGCCTACATTAGAAAAGTAAACTGAAAAGTCAGATGGAAGTAGGTTATGGGTGAAGCGGTACATAAATTCACTAATTTGCAGCTTATTGATTTGCTCAAAGACCAAAATCCGAAGGTCATAAAATGTATTAATAGTATGGGAGGTAGAGGATCTTCCTGCCACAATTCGGACAGCCCGTCGTTCAAGTATAAATAATCTCTTCAATCTGGAGGTGTAGTTGGAAGCCAAGACAATATTGCAATAGTATCAGTACGGATATATGAGGGAATAGTGCAGGTTAAGGCGAATATTGCTTGATAATAAAATAAGAAGTGCGAGCTATTATCATGCTTTTGGCAATTTTATTGTTAATGTGCTCCAGGACAAATGCTCATCGACATATACGCCGAGAAAGTTAGAGGATTTGAAAAGGAATATTCCCAATGAGTAGTGAAAACTTCTCCCGCGTTACAATTTTACGATGAGATCAAAAGAGAACAAAATTGGTTTTCTTTAGATTAATGGATAGCTTGTTAGCCCTAAACCAGTCGGAAACAGTTATTAGCTCAGAGTTCACAGCCACTGACAGGGTAGTGAGCGATTTATGAGAGAAAACGATAGCTGTGTCATCAGTAAAGAGAATGAAATGCAGGAGAAGTGATGAGTTTGAGATATCATTGATATAGAGCAAAAATAACAGTGGGCCCAAAATAGAGCCCTGTGTAACTCCACATTGGATCGGTTCTACTTAGATAAAGCACCATTATATGAAACTTGCTTTTGGCAAGATAACTATTAAACCATTTGATTGATAAACCACGTAAACCATAGTTTTTAATAGAATACAATGATCGACCGTATCAAAGGCTTTAGCCAGGTCGAAGAAAACTCCAACGGAGACTTCATTGTCGTCAACGGCATGAGAGATTTTATCTTAAATATCATATAGAGACATTGATGTAGAATAGCCAGATTGGAATCTTTGTTGATGCGGATACAGAATATTCAATTTATTAGCATAGCTATATAGTCGCTAATGCGTCAGTTTCTCAATAATTTTGGAGAAAAGGGGGTAGAATATATATAGGCCTAGGCCTATAGTTAGCCATGCCTTCGCTACTACACTGCTTGAAGATTGGCACAAGTTTAGCAATTTCTAAGTCTGTTTGCAAAATTCCAGTGGAAAATGAGCAATTTATGATATCCGACAGCAATGAGAGCTATATTGGCATTTGCGATGCACGGATCAAGATCATGAAGCCCAGTACTGTGGGTAGTACAGAGGGAGTAACCAATACTAATTTCTTCTTCAGGAGAGGAAGGGTTAATAGAGAAAGAATTAAGTGGAGCTGGGTTTAGGTATTTCCGGAAGTAGTGCGTTGAGAGCGAGATTTTGCAGCAAGAGTTTGACCAACGCCTACGAAATAGTCATTTACCTTAGCCATATTACTCCAGCATCACTAACTTTTCACCAGCTATATATTGAAACATTCAATATTAGTTCCAGTATCTTTGGCCTTCAAAAGAGAACGAATTATGCTCCAGGTTTTCTTAAGGTTATGGGTATATCTAGAAAATTCAGCAGCATAGTAATTACGTTCAACCTTAATACACAGTTGCTTAAACTTATTTCTGTAGGTAGTGAATTTTAATTTATTTTCAGAATTAAGATTCTTCATATATTTCAAATACAGCTTGGACTTTTCCTATATGAGTTAACCAGGGCTCGGGTCTTCCTTTGGAGACGACCTTCATTATTAAAATGGGTAATTTGGAAAGCCTTCTCATATAGTAGAGCCGACAATACAATTGTCATTGCACTCTTAATCTCAAATGACACTGGGCCTTGACCTGGGCCTTGTCCTCTAGTTGTTAAAGTCTTAGCACATTCACTTAAGTAAACAAAAGGAAGTTCGATTTTAGGTACTGTTCAGCATTTAGCTGGTCAAACATAATTTTGCTCCAAACGTCTGAAATAATACGGGGATTCATCTCCGTCATTACGATATTAGGATATTTGCCTATAATTCCTTTCAAAGCATTATTGAACTTAGCAAGGGAATTACGTGATTCACGTTCCTCCTCCTGAATAATAGTCATCGTACTTTTTTATTACGGTTCAGGGCGCCTTTGTTCAAGGGGAAAACTTGAAGGATCCGGCAAACTGTACGCCGATTGCCACTCTCCTCTGAATCATGCAACGCTTTTGCAACTTCCTCGATGGAAACAGGTTCAACAATACACTAGTTCTCTTGTACTTTGAGAACCGGTTGTTCATCAGGTTTAAAGAGCCTTTCAAACAGTGACCTCCAAAAGGCTCCTGTTTTTTTAAACCCAACGTTGTCGCTGCGGTTAATGGCACAGCATGCTGGTCAGAAATGTGTTGACACTCGTCGGGTGTTGAAGCATCAACAGCCGACTGGAAAGAGGTTCAAAGTGGGTTTTCGCTTATAGATGAGGTTCTCAACGCTTTCAAGCGTATCAATCGTCAATAGAATTTTATACATGTGAGTTGATTCCTCACTCAACGAACCTTCAGGCGTTTGAGGGTCAGACACAATAAGCGTTCAAACGAGAACCATGTTGTAGACAAACTATATAATATAGCTGTCTTGTGTCCCCTCACCCTTAATCAACACGCGAGATCTGTCCGGAACCTCTTAGCCAAACGAATGCCAATGGCGTTAGGCTTTATCCCCGAGAGAACAGAAGACCCGAAGTCAGTCATTCGCCTCATTTTGTCAGAGGCCATCATGTGTTATCTTTTGAAAAAGCGCATGCATGTGTCGCAATGGACCATCTCGGGCACCCCCCCCCCGTCGCTCTGTTGGTAAAACTGACAGCTCCTGCATTGGCAGAAACTTTAAGCGTAATTTTTCGTTCCATCATTGTATCAGTTTTGTTATTCGCCCGTACACGCTTAGTTATAAATCTCCAGTACCCTGCATGACAATCCGATCTAATTATTCGCTAGAGTGACCAGCTAAGCTCTCTGTGCATCGGACTTCATTATCCATTAGTCGCTAGAACCAAACTCGTGAATAGCGCTTCTAGACCTCACGTCTTCTTCTTGACTCTTAGTTAGCTTTGTCTGCTGCAAAGGTATTATATTTAGACGCGAAGAAAGTTCTCCTTGTTTATGATTATGGAAAACAAGAGACACGCACAAAAAGAACCAAGTTCCGCTAACTTAGATCCACCCATGAACTTTATACATTAGAGGGCAGTGATTGCAGGCGGAAAAGGATATTTTGTGGGTCAGTAATATGGGTCAATTACACTCAACTGAGTCAAGCAATAAAACAAATCTAATAATCAACCGGTTACTCCCGGTAAGTTCTAAAACAAAAAGGAACGAAAAGGAAGATCTTAACTAGTAATGCATCATAAATTCGAAGCATGTCCTGTCTATGCTACTAGAACGAATAAATGTGTGTTGCTCAAGACGGGTCACTGATAACCCATAAAAATCGTCGTATCTCGTGTTTAAATAGTGACCTATGTGTCTTAGTACGAAGGTTCAAGGGGAGCAAGTTTCATATTAATGGTCCGAGCATTTGATGGAAAATAACATGACATTAAATTTTGTTCTGGCGGAAGCACTGTAAAAGTTTCTTTGTGCCCTAATGAAATTAGAATGAGAATCTGCATAACACCTGGAGTCAGGGCTTGTTTTAACGTGCAGTGATGCACAAAATGTTCAGTGATGAACGAAAATGTGCAGTGATGAAAGGCTGTTTGTGCAGTGATGAAGTAAGAAGAAATAAAAGGCGTATGTAGTATTAACTGTAACGAGAGTAGAAAGTAAGGTGAAGAAACGGGAAAACAGCATGTCAGTGGTGTATAGTGCGTATATAAAGTATGTAAAAGGAGGCTGAAGACTAAAAAAGGTCATTAGAATTTTTGAAAGATAAAATGAGAAATTTTCGGGTAAAATCCTAAAAGGTCGTTGAGAAATTTTTCTGCTACAATGTGCAGTGATGAATTTTTATTAAAACATAAAAATTGGGGGTAACAACTTCCCTTCATTATTTAAACATGCAGATAGAGATCTGGGACTTATTATTGAAGAAAAGTTTAATACATTCCAATTATAGAAGCAAGAACTGGTTTATATACTATCAGTGCTATCGGCTCTTCAGCGATCATTCGTAGGCCTACAGCCATCCGTTGAAGTACAGATAAGCCTTTAAACCGGGATGGATAATATTGTATGGCCAGACAAGATTAAAATATACAAGTCACCTTTATTGACCTCTACAATATATGCAATTATGGAGGATATCTGCGCAAGGACTACCGATTAATTCTATACATAATTATCGCAACTCATTTCGAGGACACGTATTCAAAAGTTTTACTTAAGGTGATGATCGATCCAATATAGCCCTGCGAAACACTACGAGGCCCAATACTTTAATTGTTATCGAACTACACTCAGCTGGTCATTCCGTTCCGAGGTACATGCTGACAAGGAAACCCTCTTGTCGCAGAGAAACGACACATAATTATAAACCTTATAACGGACTTTATGACTTGGTAGTTGGTGATGCCTTCCAGGCGAGGGATAAAGCCCAGTATTATAAGAATAGCTTTTAATTCATCTATCAATCAAAAGAGGGTGTCGCTCTATAGCAATCAATGCCACGTGATTCTCAATAGATAATAATTAAATTAAATAAAATTACGAGTAGCCCCCGACGTCATGCTATCTCCTGAAGGTCTCTCTAAAAACGTCACTGAATTACCAGCCAATGCTCTCAGAACGGACTGTAGGCCTATAGCGAAGTGACTGAAGCACCATCATGTTTTTCTTTAACGAAAATCTCTTGCACGGTCTGCATTATGATGTGGTTCACTGGCCACAGCCCAAATCACCTGAACGTACTGTATTTCGATGTGACAGACTCTTGAGCCCATACTTATCTCCAGCACGGTCTGTGTTACAATGGCACTGAATCGTCCACCCATAATCCCATATGTCTCAAACTGATTGTTCTATGAAGTGACTGTATCAGTGGGTTATGTCCCTTGTCTAGTCTGTATTCCGAGTAGACCGATTCACATGCAAGACTCCTGCGCAGTCTGTATTTCGGGCTGACTGAACCAGCCATATCTCCCGAACGGACATAACACATTGTGGCTGAATCATGAGAAAATTTCTTCTGCACTGTGCATATGACGAGGTGTCTGTAGTATAAGCAGCAAGCCATATCTCCCACACGTTTTCTTTGACGAAGTGACCTGAATCACCTGCTCATCTCAGACGATCTCAAACAACCAGACGAAGCGTGTATTCATCAACCAGTAAGAAGGAATTATAAGCAGACGTAACAGGCGCGTTAACCGGAGTGATAAAATACAACCGCATCAAAAAAGGAAAAAGGAAAAAAAGAAAAACATAGAAAAAGAAAACACAGAGAACGAGACTCTCTCAAACAACCGAACGAAACGTTTATTCATCAACCAGTACGAAGAAATTACAAGCGGACGTAACAAGCGCGTTAACCGGAGAGATAAAATACAACCGCATCAAAAAAGAAAAAAAGAAAACAAGAAAAAAATAGAAAAAGAAAACATAGAGAACGAGACGATCTCAAACAACCGGCGAAACGTTTATTCATCAACCAGTAAGAAGGAATTACAAGCGCTCGTAACAGGCGCGTAAACCGGAAAGATAAACTACAACCGCATCAAAAAAGAAAAAAAATTAGAAAAAAATAGAAAAAGAAAAAAATAGAGAAAGAGACGATCTCAAACAACCGGACGAAACGTTTATTCATCAACCAGTAAGAAGGAATTACAAGCGGACGCTATAGGCGCGTTAACCGGAGAGATAAACTACAACCGCACAAAAAAAAGAAAAAAGAAAAAGGAAAAAAGAAAAAAAAGAGAAAGAAAAAATGGAGAAAAAGACGATCTCAAACAACCGGACGAAACGTTTATTCATCAACCAGTAAGAAGGAATTACAAGCGGACGTAACAGGCTCGTTACCCGGAGAGATAAACTACAACCGCATCAAAAAAAGAAAAGGAGAAGAAAAAAAACAGAGAAAGATAGAACAATAACCTGACGACACTGACGGCAATCAATGATAGGGAGAAGCACAACCGGACGCAAGAGACGTCGTCAAGCAGATACAGAGAGAGAGAGGGAGAGAGAGAGAGAGACGATCCAGTTTAAAATCTACGAAGCGAACGTTTTGAACGTTTCGAACGTCCGTTTGATCATCTCGTGATGTTATGGCGTCAACATTCGTCAACCACCGAATCACCGACTGACGTTCGTTCTGCTGTGAACTGACGATTCCTTAAAGTTTTGGCGCCAACTTTCGTCAACCAACGAACTGTTGCCTGATGCCAAGTCTTCGCTATTCGCCTGACTCAGGGATCTCTGAAGTGAGGACGTCAACATTTATCAAACAGACGAAATCTTTGATTGGAAATTGGTCTCATAAAACGTATGTATTACAATATTTAACTACAACCTACTAAAATCGCTTAGGCCTACTTCTTTAAAGTTTTAGCAGTATTTCAGTTCATTTTCTTATAGCTTTCGACACAAATTTTCCTTCGTGTCTCTCTTTATTGGTTTCGTGCTGTTGAGATGGCAATATCTAACAAATGGCTGCTGTCGATCTTTATTATTATAAAGTAATAATATAGTAATAGTCCTATCTAGTATTATTACATAAAGATTTGCAGAATTATTCATTTGACTTCTTTTATTTGTGTTCGATGGCCAAAAGACCCAAGATAATGGTCCACACTTGATTATCAAGCTATGTGGGTACGCGTGCGCTTACGTAACTGTCCAATGTAATCTACTATAACAGAATGACTTCTATGGCGCCGTAATTGTAATGACCAAGAGATCAGCTGATGGTCGATCCCCTGTGTGCCTCTCTGCCCTTCTTCTTGTCTGCCTGTCTGTCTGCATTTCATGTACATGTATGTCTGTAGGCTAGATGTTACTTCAGGGTTGATGATTGCATAGAAATCGGTGGGTTTATTGCTGAGAAGCAGATAATTTTTCGCCATCCGATGGTTGTCAACTGGATTACATTTCTCACTCGCCTCACACAATATTGAATTTAAATTAATTCAATATAGATCAAACTTAAGGCCTATTGTTCTTCAGTTGCCAACTTATTGGTCTCTCTATTTTACGATTATCTGATAAGTGATTTGATGATCATCTGAATGGGTGTCTAAGAAGTAAAATTCTGTTAAGATTAATCCCTGACCTGTTGAGATTGCTTCTAGAATGGCTAGTCCCTAAGTCGTGCAGCTAGCGACTTTTAAGCAAAGCTGCTGTCGATCTTGGAAATAAGCTGGAATCTTACAGAAAGACGGCAGCAAAATTACAACGAGACATCTGAAAAATATGCTGATATTGTATCTTTCAGCGATCTATTGGAGATGAATGGCTAAGTTAAATTCTGTTAAAATTAATCCCCGACCTGTTGAGAGTGCTTCTAGAATGGTTAGTCCGTAAGTCGTGCAGCTAGCGACTTTTAAGCAAAGCTGGAATCTTACAGAACGACGGCAGCGAAATTACAACAAGACATCTGAAAAATATGCTGATATTGTATCTTTCAGCTAACTATTGGAGATGAATGGCTCTGAACCGCATCCAATTACGATCGGCGTAACGCAACATTGCTCTCAAAAAGGTTAAGCCACACACCACTAGAAGTCGTTCAATCGTGAAGAGATACACACCAAAAATGGAAAAACTCCCCTCGAAATGATGTCCATAAACTCCATCTACTCCCAACTTCACCGAACGCGTAGAGATACTCCACAACTAAAAAAACCATTCTCCTCGAAAAGATTACCGGAAACTCCATTTACCACAGATGCCCCAACATCATTCAACCGCGAAGATTTACTAAACAACGATAGAAGAAGCATTCCCCGCGAAAGATTGTCTCAAACTTCATTTAAGCCAGTCCCCAAACATCCCACACGGAAGAGATACCCACAACCAAAGATACATATTCGCTTGACTCAGGGAACTCTGAAATGAGGACGTTAACATTCATCAAACAGACGAAATCTTTGACTGGGAATTGGTCTCATAAAATGTATGTATCACAATATTTAACTACAACCTACTAAAGTTGAGTACTTCTTTAAGGTTTTAGCAGTATTTCAGTTCATTTTCTTATAGCTTTCGTCCCAAATTTTCCTTCGTGTCTCTCTTTATTGGTTTCGTGCTGTTGAGATGGCAAAATCTAACAAATGGCTGTTGTCGATCTTTATTATAATAAAGTGATAATATAATAATAATCCTATCTAGTATTATTACATACATATTTGCAGAATTATTCATTTGGCCATTCGACTTCTTTCATTTTTGCTCGATGGCCAAAAGGCCCAAGATAATGGTCCTCACTTGATTATTAAGCTATATGAGTACGCGTGCACTTACGTAACTGTCCAATATAATCTACTATAACAGAATGACTTCTATAGCGCCGTAATTGTAACGACCAAGAGATCAGTTGATGGTCGATCCTCTGTGTGCCTCTCTGCCCTTCTTCTTGGCTGCCTGTCTGTCTTTCTGCATTTCATGTATGTCTGTAGGCTATGTGTTACTTCCGGGTTGATGATTGCATAGACGTTTGTGGGTTTAACTGAACAGCAGATAATTTTTCGCCATCTGATGGTTGTAAACTGGATTATATTGCTCAATGACCTCACATAATATTGAATTTTAATTTAATATTATAGATCCAATTTAGGGCCTATCATTCTGCGGTTTCCAACTTATCGGTCTCTGTATTTTTCGATAATCTGGTAAGTGATTTGATGATCACCTGAGTGGGTAACTAGTACCGTCTTTTTGCAGAGCTGCTTGACTTGGCCGTTTAGGAAGGCTATACGAGACTATCTTTCATTTGGCCATTCTGTAATGTTCGGTAGAGGAGTGAGAGGAGAGTGGGAAACGGGAACATAGCGTATCCTAGAAGTAACATCTTTTGTCAATATAGAGCGCAGGTATTCTGCGCGTAATAGGATAGTTTGCAGCAAAGATAATTTTGTAATTCTATTAACTTATTAACTTCTTTACAGTGTTATTCAACGAAGCGAAGATGATGAAGATCAGAGACGAGTCTTCGACCAACCGAGACGTTAATGGTTCGCTGCTGCCGACATCATTTTCTCTGCATCGCTCCAACCTAAAAATGGACACTTTAAAGAGACATTTCCAGCGTAAACACTATTATATGTAAACGAAAGAACGAAACTTCTGATTAATCCCTGACTTCATTTAACCGTGGAGAGATACACCATTACGAAAGAAACGTCGCACCTTAGAGGATTACCTTGAACTACATTTACCACAAACGCCGAATCCCATGCGGATATACACTACAGAGAAAGAAATATTGCGCTGGAAAGGGTTACGTTAAACTTCATTTATAACAGACGCTCAACATCATTCAACCGCAAGGAGATACACCTCGACAAAAGAAACATTACACACATGAAAGGATTACCATAACGCCCTTTAGGCCTACCTCTGTCGCAGAACACAATTTAGCTAAGAAAAATGAATTTCCCTGAACTTGAAGATACCTCAGATACCTCAGATACTGAACCACGACAAAGAATGGAACTGATACTAATCCCTCTGCATCTGCAAAGAAAACGAACATCGAGTGACCGCAAGCCCTATGAAGATCCTCTTCGCCACCTCATCGAATGTATTCCCATAATGAACTGAATTCAATCAATAGTTGAAGATCCGTTGAAGACGAATGGAGTCAGAGAATAGACAGAAAGTGGAAAACTCAGGAGAGTCACCATCAGCTCCATTTGGAACAGATGCTAATCCCTCTGCATCTGCGAAGAAAACGAACATCGAGTGACCGCAAGCCATATGAAGCTCCTGTTCACCACCTCATTCACAGCTACAACTTACCCCACCACATACTCCATCTCCACAACATATTCCACCTCCACCTCCACAATAAATTCCACCTCTCCCACATATTCTACCTCCACAAGTCCACACCCTATCACAGTGTAGGTCGTAGTCATGTCCTGGGTCAGTTGGTTGTTCTTTTTGGACGCACCTCAATACGACGGGATCGTGGTTTTAAATCTCAATATGGGTCTGCCCCACGGTTGGCTTGGAACACCATACACAATGGTATCATCATATTTCTTTGGGCGTGTACTGGACCTAGCTTGGGGTTGTGGCTGCGCTGTTACGGGAATGAACAGGCTACGGTGTCCAAGTGGAAACATATCCTTTTGGGTCTGTTCTGGGGCTTGGGATTATAGATGCACTTTTACGGAAATTGAGAGGGAACACCATCCACTTATAAGCCTATCCTTTTGGGTCTGCAAAGGGACTACATGTAGCTTGGGATTGTGGACGCTTTTACGGGAATGAACTGGCTACGACATCCACGTGGAATCATCTTTCTTTGGGTTTGCTGGTTATTATATGGGATTTTGAGTGCGCTTTTATGGAAATAGATGGGGAACGCCATCCACGTGGAGTCGTCTCCCTATGGGTCAACTGGTTATTACTTGGTATTGTGGATGGGTATTGACGGGAATGAACAAGGAACGCCTCTGAGAAGTTCTCTTAGAGAGGCATACAAACCGACTGACCTGTTGACTGACTTACTGACTTACTGACTGACTGGCCAGCTGACTGACTGACTGGCTGACTGACGGAATGAATGGCGAACTAGTGAATGAATGAGTTAATGGATGAATGGGTGAGCGGATGCTGAGAATGAAAATAGTCGTTAACGAAAACAATGAGGAATGAACAATACCACACGAAAGAAAAAGTCCAACTACCTCGTTAAAACTGAAAAAGTCCGACTGCCGCTGAGAATGAAACTCCAACTTCTGCATTCAAGGATCCTACTTCCACCGACTTCTGAATTTAAAGATCCTACTAATGATGAGAACAGAACCGGTCTTGACAACGCAACCTACATCAGATATAACTACTCTAACCTTTCGAACGAGCTACATAAAGCCAGATTTCCCGAAAGAACGTCATTGGATATTCCATCGTCAAAGTCTAATCAATGTCCAATTCATTCAGGCGTGAAAAGTTACGGACGTGGATGATGCAGGGAGATGACCACCGACACTCTTTTAAATCCCGACGAACCGAGAGCTTGGAGACGACAGCATTCGCTTAAGTTGAGCTTAAAAATCGCCGAGAAAGGAACTAAGATACATCATTGAAAGAAATCCAACTACCTCGTTAACACTGAAGAAGTACAACTCCGGCTGAATATAAAACTCTAGCTTCTGTATTCAAAGATCTTACTCATGATGACCACAGAACCGTCCTTCACAACGCAACCTACATTGGATACAATTATTCTAGGCTTTCGAAAAAGCGACATGAAAGCAGAAAGACCGAAAAGGACGAATTGGACGAATCATCGTCAAAGTCTAATCAATGTACAATTTATGAAAACGTGAAAAATAATGGATGCGGACGAAGAGTCGGCAATCGCTCTTCTAATTCCGATGCATCCATGGCTTGGGGACAGCATTCGTTAAGGTAAGCTGAAAACACCGTAAGCTTACAAGAGCAGTGTTTAACGATGTCCGACCTGGTGATTAGATTTTAGTGTCTGAAAATCAGTATCTGATATATTACACTGCATCTACAGATGAGTAACTTTCGCTTCTATCTAGTTATTGATATTGTCCCCCACGTCAAATATTTAGCTTAACCGAGTTACGTAATCTAATAGAATCATTATTCTAATCGCAAACTCAAGATTTACAAAACCTGTTATCAAGTGCGGCATGAAATCAGGCAGGCTTACGGAGTAGCAATCGTAATATCGAAGTTTCTACAGCGGCCACAAAAGCAAAGTGGCGGCAACCAGCTTATTCACAGGCGCTTAATCAAAGCAAGATCGATAGGCTGTGGTTGAAGTTCCAGAGAGTCAGACAAGCAGACAGTTGGACGGCTGAGGTGGCTAGTGTTTAGAGCTGAACTGGCGAGGGAGGAGAAGACCAGACGAGGAATCAGGATAGATAATATGCCAAAACTTTTCAACTGAGACTCTCTTATCACTGCATTGTTCCCTTATCACTGCATTGTTCCCTTATCACTGCATTGTTCCCTTATCACTGCATTGTTCCCTTATCGTTTTAATAATATATCGCCCATGTATATAAACGTGAATTATGAAATTATAAATCATTTTAGCCCACTTATCAGCTCTATGATAATTATAAACTGATAATTAATGGTAGTAACGTAATGATTGCCTGCTTGTTTACTGTACATGTAGATGACGGATGTCCTCGTGCAGCTGTGGCCTCTTTTCTTCTATTCTTCTATTCTTCATGGTGGTAGATATGCAACCAGAGACTAATGCGATCAGCAAAATAATGCGAAGATGAATTTTGAGAATCTGCTCAATGGAAGCGATCAATGGGGAGAAGTGGGTGGACGCCATAAATCTGTGGGTGGACGCCAGACGTCT
>Ga0081606_1000581_pt1 | contig 14203 bp, 12 predicted proteins | sample EareggfetidaYelm_FD_71127 | JGI IMG/M metagenome (GOLD analysis project Ga0081606, IMG submission 71127) | Earthworm egg capsule microbial community from the University of Washington, USA - E. fetida Yelm (SPADES assembly) (version 2) | ecosystem: Host-associated > Annelida > Reproductive system... | reverse complement strand
AAGATTGTCGCGGATGACTCCGGCGGGTCGCTGTGTCGCGAGGATGAGGTGCAGTCCGAGCGAGCGACCACGCTGCGCGACATCCACAACCCCGTCAATAAAGTCGGGCACCTCGGTGACCAGCGCCGCGAACTCATCAACGACGATGACCAGCGCCGGCGGCATTTCAGGATCAGAACGCTCGGCGAGCACATCAACATCCTTGGCCTGTTTGGTCTGCAGCAGGCGTTCCCGGTAACTCAGTTCGGCGCGCAACGATGTGAGCGCGCGGTGCACAAGGTGTCCGGTGAGATCAGTGACCAAACCCACGGTGTGCGGCAACTGCACGCAGTCGGCGAAGGCCGCCCCACCCTTGTAGTCGACGAGCAGGAACGTCACGTGTTCGGGTGAGTAGGCGGTGGCGAGGCTGAGGATCCATGTCTGCAGAAACTCGCTCTTACCGCTTCCGGTTGTGCCCCCGACGAGAGCGTGCGGCCCGTGGCGGCGCAGATCGAGTGCGCACGGTTCGGTCGGCCCCTGACCCACGACCGCGCGGAGGCCGCTGACACGACGGCGGTGCCCGGGAGTCCACCGTGCCGTGAGGGTGTCGTGCTGTGCCCAACGGGTCACGATGGTGGTGGGCTCATCCGGGTCAATGGTGTCGTGCAGGGTGAGAAAGTTGACCGTGTGAGGCAGATCGGTCTCATCGAGCGTCGGGGCACCGAGATCGGTGAGGGGGGCGAGGAGGCGGGCAAGATGTGCGGCATCGCGTCGGTTCAGGGTGTCTACTGATTCGAGCGGCAGGGTTCGTCCGGTGCGCACGAATCCGGCGTACGCGGTGCCGGGGGTAGTGACATCAAGGTACGTGCGACAGATGACCGGCAGTGCGCGGACTTCCGGTGCAAACCAGATGAGGTAGACGCCGTGGCTTGCCCCCACCTCGCCCAGCACGATGAGACGCGAGAGATCAACCGGCGGGGTGCCGATGATGAGCAGCACCACTATCGGCGCGGGGAGAGTGCGTGTGACCGGGTCATCCGCTCGGGTGGATGCCGCGTGCTCATCGAGTCGCGACCGTACCTGCTGCCCGGCGTCACCCCGCCCGTGTCGTCGGGCCTCGACCAGTCCTTCCAGGTCGGCCAGTAGCGCCGTCGCCGCCGGGGAATCGGCCGCGAGACTCGTCTGGATCGGACTGTGCGCGGATGCCACGTGCGGTAACCACTTCAGCCACGACCATTCGGTGACCGCGTCGCTGTCGCCGAGGGCCGTGATGACAAGATCAGCGGGCGAGTGCAGGCCCGCAAGTTGTAGTAGCCACGCGCGGGCGATACTCGTGCCGTACTCACTGGCTCCTGCGATCCCGAGTGCACCCGCGCGGTCGAGGTTTTCCACGACTGGAACGCCGGACACCGTGTCGTGCGCGGCGAGAAGCCTCGTGAGTTGCCGCCATTCGGTCTGGCTGGCCGCGGGTCGCGGTGGCCTGGTGGTCCGAGTGCGGCTGGGCAGAGATCCCAGACCAAACCGGATGTCGAGAAACGTGGCGTGCTCGGGTTTGCGGGTCCACAGCAGTGGGTTGCGCGTGACGATAGCGGTGGTGATGGCAGTGAGGTCGGGGTATTCGGCACAGCGGGCTGCCTGCTCAACGGCCCGTTCGGTGTCGAGTTCGTCGCGCAGGGCATCGCGGTCGGTCGTAAATTGTGCGGTGGCGGCTTTCGCTACGCGACGCTGCTGGGTTCGAGCGTCGACCCAGGTGACGAGCATGATGAGCGGTGACAGCGCGACAAACAGGAGGGTGGTGGGTTGCTGAGTGACGGTGAAGAGGGATGCTCCGAGAAGAACCGGGGAGATGACCGCGAGCACGGGGAAGCGGGGTGGGTCGCGCGGGGGCGCCAGGTCGGGTGCGGTCAGTTCTCGTCCGGCGTAGATGGGTTCAACGCGGGGGGAGCGGAGGAAAGGACGTGGTGGGTCGGGTGCGGGACTGATGGATGCTTGGTGGCGCGGTCGGGGCATCGGTGTGGGGGTGAGGGCCACGAGGCATCCCGAGGTTAAGGATGTCTCGTGCACCGCCGCTCGCGGATTGAGTACGTGTGGTTGGGGGTCGCCGGGCACCCACACGGTGAGCGTGGTATTCGTCGTGCGCTGAACGCGGGCGAGGGCTCGGGTGAGGTCACTGATCGTCGCTGTGCCGTCCAGGGTCAGCAACAGATCCTGGTCGCGGTCGGCGCTGCGGAGGGTGACTTTGAGCTTCATGACCCGGTTCTCTCGTCGTGAATGTCGGGAAGCCTATCCACAACTCTTCGATCGCGCGGCGGGGCTGTGGATAGTCGGCCTATTCTCGAACCGGGCTCGCGGTTCGGGCCTCGTGGCGGGCGTGTTGTTCGTTGCGCTTTATCCGGTTCCGGATGTCCTGTTGCCAGGGGCTGCATCCGGCCATTCCAGAACGGAAGTCACACCATGGCAAATTTCAGTGTCTCTTACGACGAGTTGACGGCAAAGGCCGAGCAACTGTGTGCGGGTCGCGACGAGATCAACGGGGTGCTTACTCGCCTACAGTCCCAGATCACTCTGCTCGTGGCGCAGGGGTTTACCACCGACAGGGCCTCAGGCGCGTTCGCCGACGCGTTTCAGCGGTTCACGACCGGTGCCACCAACACGATCGGTGGTCTTGATGATCTCGCCGCCTTCCTCCGCTCAACAGCAACGACTCTGCGCGAGGTAGACAGTGCCATCGCGGCGCAGATCGGGCGGTAGCAGGCTCCCGCACCGTCGGGGTAGGAACATCCGACAACGGCCTCGTGTGTCGTGTGCTCGTATACTCGCGCTGTGAACCTTACCCACTCGTACTCAACATCGTTTCCCGAAGACATCAGGCAAAGATACGAGCTGCGCGAAGTACGAAATGCCGCTGCGATCATCAACGCCACCAACCCTGAGCGGTTCACAGACATAGTGGATGTTCTCACCGAGTTCTGGCTTGTCACCTCCGATCTTGTCACCCCCGGTGGCCAAGAGACGAACCTTGCGGCACGTCTCAACCATGCCTTTCGAGACCGTGGATGGCGCGAAGCCCGAGTGGACACAATAATCACGCTTGCTTTACGGAAAATGGCCTACCGACCTTCCGGGGAACACGTGCCGAATGTGGAAGAAACCGAAGTCACTAACGAGGGTTACAGAGTGGACAATATGTTCGACCGGATCGCACTCGATGTGGAATGGAACGCAAAAGACGGTAATCTTGATCGTGACATTGCGGCTTATCGGTCTCTTTACGACGCGGGTCTGATCGACGCAGCGGTTATTATCACTCGCACTCTTGAGCTGCGCAGCCTGGCGCAGAGGTTGGGGGCGGAGGCCGGGTTGCCGCCCAGTGCGGCAAAGAAAATTCTGGCGACAACAACGACAACGAACCTGGCCAAATTGCAGCCAAGAATCGAGCGTGGCGATGGTGGTGGTTGCCCGCTTCTTGTTATTGCGATCTGTGACCGCACCTGGGATAACTTCGAGGTTGAAGATCGCGAGACTGCATTCGCACCGTTGCAAAATTTGGTTGGGGAAATCGCTGAGAAAGAAGAGCGCCAGTAGTATTTTGTTAGGTTGGTGTTTGTTGTTGACGGCAGGGCAGGGTGGGGCGCGGTTGGTAGCGCAAACGCGCAGCGCAATAGAGTTGGGATGTCAGTGACGGCGGGGTTGTATGGTGTGGTTAGCACCCTGCTGCAACTGTTGATAATCCACCCGAGGGTTCAGTATCGGGTGCATAAGCTTCCCTGCAATCGCCGCGCTGAAAAAGTTTTTGGAGGGTTTATCCGTCTGCTCAAAATCTGCAGTGACCTTGCCAGAGAGCACGAGAAACCCTCGCCCCACGAGCCGGTGAACGTCGGAATGTCTTTTCCACCTTCAGTTGAGTCGCCTTTTCCACCTTCGGTCGAACTACCGGGCTCCACCAACGTGTCGGCTGTGGCGCAGCTGTTAAACGACATCAAAGACGGTAGAACGACCAAAGCTAAGCTAACCACTCGGACCGAGCATCTCACGATCGATCCTCACCAACACGAAGATACGACACACTCCCCCGCCTACGGCCAATGTCAGTGGCACCTGGCAAGATCTAATAAGTCCGCGTAAGCAAGATCTAAATCGAAAGTGAGCCCTCAATGGCACGTCCTGAATCTCGCCCTGGCGCGGCGGTGCGCGTTCCGCTGCGCGAGGTTCAGGACGCGCCACCACTTCCCAGCATTGAGGGCGGCTTCAAGACAATTCTCGCCGATCCGCCGTGGCGCTTCGCGAACAGAACGGGTAAGGTCGCCCCGGAACATCGACGGCTCGAACGATACTCCACGATGACCCTCGACGCTATCAAGCAACTGCCCGTGGCCGATATCGCTGCGAAGAATGCGCACCTGTACCTGTGGGTCCCGAATGCGCTTCTGCCTGAGGGCATGGCCGTCATGGAGGCGTGGGGCTTTCGATACGTGTCAAATGTCGTCTGGGCCAAACGTCGGATTGATGGCGGGCCGGACGGGCGTGGTGTCGGTTTCTATTTCCGCAACGTTACGGAGTTGATTTTATTCGGCGTTCGCGGCAACATGCGCACCCTTCAGCCCGCGCGCTCACAGGTCAACATGATCGAGTCTCGCAAGCGTGAACACTCGCGTAAGCCCGATGAACAGTACCCGTTTATCGAAGCATGTTCTCCGGGGCCGTTTCTCGAAATGTTTGCCCGACACGCTCAACCCGGATGGTCAGCCTGGGGCGACGAGGCCGCGGCCGATGTGACCCCCCGCGGTCAGGTACACCGGGGCTACGGGGGTGGAGCGATAGACGTGCCTCACCTCCGACCGCACGCTCGCATCCCACAGCAAGCCGCTCAGGTGCTCGGTGTGGAATTCCGTCGGCGGTACGAGTCGGGCTTGTCGATCCGTGACCTTGCAACCGAGACTGGTTACTCAATTCAGCGGATCCGGTCACTCCTCATGAGTGCAGGTACAGAACTCCGAGAGCGCGGCGGAGCGAACACTGGACACTTCCCTCCGGGGTGACCTGCGCGCCGGTCTCGTCAGGGTTGCCGCGGCGGTTGAGAGCCCGCACTTCCCCGTGCTTCCCTGCGCGTGACCTGCGCACCGGCGCTTACCGGCCGCGTGAAATGCCCGCCCGCGAACGCGAAATGTCGACCTGCTCTTCCCGCGGGACAACCTTGACTCGTTCGCGGGTGACCGGCCCGTCGAACTCCTCCCCGAGGGCGCGTTCGTGCGCGTCGAGCGCGAGCCATCCCTGCCAGTTGGTGTGCTCGATGCCGCGCGCATCCAGCAGCGCGAGCACCTCAGTGCCGTCCTCGGCATCAACGGGCGGTAGCGGCAGCAGATCGGCCACGCTGTCGGCAACGAGATTCGTGATGGTTTCGAGCGCGTCGCCCTTGGTGTGTCCGATGAGCCCCACCGGACCGCGCTTGATCCAGCCCGTTGCGTACACACCGGGCAGGGGGGTGCCCGAGGCATCCACCACTCGTCCGCGCTCGTTCGGAATGACCGCAGTGCGGACGTCAAACGGCACCTCCGCAACGGCGGAGCTTGCGTAGCCGACGGCTCGGTACACCGCCTGCACGTCGTAGTCGATGAACGTGCCCGTTCCCACCACCGAGCCATTCGCCACCGGCTTCGTGCGTTCAAAGCGAATCCCCGTCACGTGCTCCGTGCCAAGCACCTCCGCCGGGCGGTGGAAAAAGTGCAGGTGCAGTCGTCGCGACGCGCTCGGGTGCCAATCGGCGGGTTTGCGCCATCCCTCGAGCGTGCGGGTCATGACCTTCATCTGGTTGTTCGCGGCCGCTAACTCCGCCGCCGCGCTGTCCGTCGCGGCAATCTCAAAATCCTCGTCGTACAGCACGATGTCAACGCCGGGCACTTCGCCCAGTTCGCGAAGCTCGATCGGAGTGAACTTGATGTGACCGGGGCCACGTCGACCAAACACGTGCACATCGGTCACCGGCGAAGCCTGCAGCCCGGCATATACGTTCGCCGGAATATCCGTTGTTAAGAGATCGAGGGGATGCTTCGCGAGCACCCGTGCCACGTCGAGTGCAACGTTGCCGTTGCCGAGCACGGCAACCGAACTCGCCGTGAGCGGCCACTCGCGCGGAACATCTGGATGGCCGTCGTACCAGGCGACGAAGTCGGCTGCTCCGTAGGAGCCGGGCAGGTTGATGCCGGGAATATCCAGCGGGGCATCCTTCAGCGCGCCCGTGGCAAAGATGACCGCATCGTACCGTTCGCGCAGCTCGGGAACCGTGATATCGCGCCCGATCTCGACGTTACCGATCAGACGTACATCGCCGGAATCGAGCATTTCGTGCAGCGAATTTACGATGCCCTTGATGCGCGGGTGGTCGGGAGCGACGCCATAGCGAATGAGTCCGTATGGTGCCGGCAGCGACTCGAACAGGTCTATTGCGACGCTACCGCCCGCATCGCTGACCTGACGGTGAAGAATATTGCCCGCATAGATTCCAGCGGGGCCGGCGCCGACAATGGCGACACGGAGTGAGCGGGTCATTACTGAAGTGCCTTTCGGTGGTGCGTGGGGGATGCGTCGGCCAGGTTGGCTGAGTGGGTGAAGCCGACCGATTCGATGAGGTGCTCGGGGGTGTAAGGGCTCAGTCGGACTACATCTCCGACGACAACGACTGCGGGTGACCGGATGCCGCGCCGCGCCGCCTGCGCTGCAATCGTGTCCAGGGTGCCGACCGTGACGCGCTGTGCGGCACCATACCCATCCTCAATGATGGCGACGGGGCATCCGCCGCCGCGCTCGCCGCGCGCGAGGGTGTGGACCGAATTCGCGAGGGTGCCGACGCCCATGAGTAGAACCACAGTGTGGTCGGATCCGCCCGGAATCTCGGTGATCTGATCGTGCCCCGACACGACCGTGAACCCGGCCGCGATACCGCGATGGGTGAGCGGGATACCCGCAATCGCGGGGACCGAAATTGCGCTCGTGACACCCGGCACGACCTCAACGCACACTCCGGCAGCTTGGCAGAACGCGAGTTCCTCACCACCACGACCGAAGATGAACGGATCGCCCCCCTTGAGTCGAACGATTTTCTTGCCCGCGGTGGCGAACGAGAGCAAGAGTGCGTTGATGGTGTCCTGTGGCACGGCGTGATGACCGGGTTGCTTGCCGACATCGATGATCTCAGCGCGCAGGGTGGCACCGAACTCGTCGAGCACGGCGCGCGCACCGAGCCGGTCGGCGATGATGACATCGGCCTGTTCCAGCGCGCGCAGGCCGCGTACAGTGAGCAGCCCCGGGTCGCCCGGACCCGCTCCGACGAGCCAGACTCGCCCGGTGGGAGTGTCCGTGTGCAGCGGCACATCAACAGCAATTCCGCTCATCGGGTGCCCACCACGAGCAGTCCCCGACCGCGGAGCATCCGGCGTTCAAGGGGCGCAAACGCGAGGAGTTCCACGAGAATACCGATGGCAAGAATGAGCAGAATAGTTGCGAGCACGCTCGGCAGGTCGGCGAGCTGGCGACTCTGATCGAGCAGAGAACCGAGCCCAAACCCGATGCTGCCGCCGGTTGCGATGATTTCCGCCGCCATAAGTGAGCGCCACGAGAACGCCCACCCCTGCTTGAGCCCGGCAACATATCCGGGCAGCGCAGCCGGCAACACGATGAGAATCGCCATTTGCACCCGGCCCGCGCCGAGCACGGTGCCCACCTGTCGCAACTGCGGCGGCATCTGCGAGACCCCGGCAATGAGCCCGTTGATGATGGATGGCACCGCGCCCATGAGCACGACAAAGTAGACCGTCGCATCGGAGAGTCCGAACCAGAGAATAGCGGCGGGCACCCACGCCACCGAGGGCAACACCTGCAACCCCGAAATGAGCGGGCCGAGGGCGCGGCGCAGTGGGCGGACTTCGGCCAGGAGCATCCCGAGGGGGGTGCCGATAACGACCGCAATGAGAAAGCCGAGGATGCCTCGTGCCAGGCTCGTGCCCACGGCCTGCTGCAGTTTCCCGGACTCCCACGCATCACCGATTGCGCCGAGCACGGTGAGCGGACCGGGCGCGAGGTCAGGACGTGGCTGCACAATGACGATCCAGATCTGCCAGATCGCAATGAGCGCAACAACACACAGCACCGGTGGTAAGACGCTCGTAGTGAATCGCTGCCACGGTCGCACCCGATCAGTGCCGATTGTCTGCAGGCGATCAAGGCCGGCTTCGACGCTCCGTAGGTCATCGTGGTCGGTGGCCGGGGTGGCCGGGGTGGCCGGGGTGGCCGGGGTGGCCGGGGTGGCCGGGGTGGCCGGTTGTTTGTCGGTGTTAGGCCGCATTTTTTCGGATCTCCTTCCGCAGTCGCTCGGTGATTTCAATGGCGACTGCGGCTACCTCGGGTGATTCGATTCGGCGGCCCGGCGCGGCATCCATTCGCCACTCGCCCACAACACGCCCGGGTCGACTCGACAGCAGCACAACCCGTTCACCGAGCCGAGCCGCTTCTCGCACATTGTGGGTGACAAACACAATGGTGCGCCCGGTCGCCCGCCACACCCGCTCAAGCTCTTCGTGCAGCAGATCGCGGGTGATGGCGTCGAGTGCGGCGAACGGTTCGTCCATGAGCAAGACGGGACGATCCTGGGCGAGGGCGCGGGCGAGGGCAACCCGCTGGCGCATCCCGCCGGACAGTTCGTGCGGTCGTTTCGCCGCCGCATCCGTGAGATTGACAACATCGAGCAGCTCGAGTGCCTTGCGCGGGCGGTCAGCGCGCGGGATGCCCCGCAACCGCAGCGCCAGTTCGACATTGCCCGCGGCGGTCAACCACGGCATGAGTGCCGACTCTTGGAACATCACGGCGGCCCCCCCCTCGGCCGTCGTGATTGCACCAGAACTGGGCCTGTCGAGTCCAGCGATGAGGTCCAGCAGTGTGGATTTTCCACACCCGGATGCCCCGAGCACGCACACAAACTCGCCCGCGGCTATGTCGAGATTGACATCATCGAGCACGACCGGCCCGGTGCCGAAACGTTTACCGACGCGCTCAATGCGGATCGCGGGTGTCGCAGTCACCGTGAGTACCTTCCGCTACTGTTCACCGAGGCCACCCGCCGATACCTTTTTTTGCCCACCGGCGGTAGCAACCTGATTGAGCAACCGCAGATCAAACAGCCCCGCGATGGATCCCTTTTTCTGAGTTCCCGCCGTGACACCGTTAGACACGAGGGTGTCAAACGCTGTGGCGTTCGGGTCGATGCTGAAGTGGACTGCCTTCATCGCCTGAGCGATGACCGCGTCAGGCAGCGGTTTGCCCGCCGCTGCCTGAAGCCCGGCGTTAACCACTCCCGGTGCCTCGCCCGGGTGTGCCGTCAACCACGTCACGGACTGCACGTGACCCTGCAGCAGTTTGGTAACCGTGTCCGGGTGCTTCTGCAGATAGGCGTTACTCACAAGCAGAACGGTCGTGGGGAAAGCGCCGTCGGGCCAGAGGGATGCCTCGTCAACAAGCACGTGCGCGCCCGCCTCGAGCGTGAACCGCGATACCCACGGCTCGGGCACCCACGCGGCATCCAGCTTGCCCTGCTGGAACAGAGTGAACGCCTGCGCGTTCTCGGTCGGAGTGATGTGCACGTCGCCTCCGCCCTGGGTGTCTGTCTTCAGTCCCTGGGCTGCGAACCAGGTGCGGGCCGAGACATCCTGAGTATTTCCCAGCTGCGGGGTCGCAACCGTCGCACCTTTTAGGTCCTGTGGGGAGGTGATTCCTGATCTGACGACCAGTGCTGCCCCGCCGGTCGCGACACCCGCAATAATCCGAGCGGATGCCCCGGACGACTGGATGTACGTATTGATCGCCGGATTGGGTCCGACGTAGGCGACGTCGATGGCACCCGCGGAGAGTGCCTCAATCTCGGCGGGACCAGCGTTGAAGACCTGCGTGCTGAGCTTGGTGGTGCCCAGCGCATCCTGCAAGAACCCCTTCTGCAGTCCGGCAATCGCGGGTGCGTGGGTGACGTTGGCAAAGTACCCTAGGCGCAGCTGTGAGGCCGGAGCGTTGGAGGAGGAGGCTGCGGTCGGGGAACTGCACCCGGTAAGAACCGTGACGAGGGCGGCGGTCATCATCGTGGTGAGTCCAATGGAACGAATACGACGGGTCATGATGCGTGCTCCTCTCGGGGTTGGGTTGGGGTAGGGATGGGGGTGTGAGCTTGTGTGTCGTGCGGCTGGTCGGGGAGGGGGGCTGTGTGGTTTCCGCGGTAGCGGTGGGCCTGATAGACGGCGTGCGACCCGTGCGATATCAGATCGTGAAGGTCGTTGCGGGGTTCGATTCGCCTTCCAGGTGACGGGGCTTTGTGACAATGCCGGCTGCGAGGGTCGCCCCAGACTGCGCATCAATGACCAGAAACGCACCTCGCCCGCGATTAGCCGAGTATTCTTCGACCGCTAGTTCGGTGGCCAGGTGGATGGTGGTCTGTCCGATGTCGTTGACGTGTAGGGTCTCGGCGTCCTCAAGCTGCAGCGATGTGAGATTGCGGCGACCGTGAATGAGCGTCACGATTCCCTTCACGGTGGATGTCCCGGACTTGACGAGCACGCGTGCCCCGGGCCGCAGCGGCTCGGAGTCGAACCAGAACAGCGCGGCATCCAGTTCACGGCGCGGGGTTGGCAGGGTGCCAGCGCTGACGAGCAGGGTGCCGCGCGCGGCATCCAGCTCATCGGCCAATTGCACAGCGACCGAGCGGGGGGCGGATGCCTCGGTCAGTGCCGTTGCCCCCTGGTCAATGCCCACCACGGTCGTCGTCGCGCCCCCGGGGAACACCTGCACCCGGTCACCAATCCGAATCGTCCCCGACGAAATCCGTCCCGCGACCGCCCGATAATCGCGGAACGCCTCCGCTTCCGCCTCGGTGACGGTGTCGGCGAGTGCTCCCTGCGGCCGGATCACGAGTTGGATCGGCAGCCGCAGCGGCTTCGCGTCGGTATCGAGCTCATCGGTTGAGGGGAGCGTTTCGAGCAGTTCGAGCAGGCTCGGCCCGGTGTACCACGGCGTGTTGCGTGACCGCTCCACGACGTTGTCTCCCGCGAGCGCCGACACCGGAATGACGTGGGCATCGGGCAGTCCGCTTTCCTCGACAAGAGCATCAATCTCGGCAGTAATCTCCACGAATCGAGCCTCGCTATAGTCAACGAGGTCGATCTTGTTGACCGCGAGAATGACGTGCGACACCCGCAGCAACTGCACGACGGCAAGATGCCGACGGGTTTGCTCGAGCACTCCCTTGCGCGCGTCAATCAGCACAACGACAGCGTCGGCGGTCGTGGCGCCGGTGACCATATTGCGGGTGTACTGCACGTGTCCGGGGCAGTCAGCGAGGATAAACGAGCGGCGACCGGTGGAAAAATAGCGGTAGGCCACATCAATCGTGATGCCCTGTTCTCGCTCTGCGCGTAGCCCATCGGTGAGCAGAGCGAAGTCGATCGCGCCGGGGTCGTTGCCAAAGCCACGTTCGGCCGAGGTGCGCGTCACCTGCTCCAACTGGTCGGCAAGGATCGACTTCGAGTCGTGTAGCAACCGACCGACGAGGGTGGATTTTCCATCGTCCACTGATCCGGCCGTCGCAAAACGAAAGAGTGTGTCAGCCATCAGAAGTACCCGTCTTTCTTGCGGTCTTCCATGGCGGCTTCCGAGATCCGGTCGTCGGCGCGGGTTGCGCCACGCTCGGTGAGAGTGGATGTCGCGACCTCCCGGGTGACGGCCGCGACATCCCGTGCCGTTGACTCGACCGCGCCCGTGCAGCTCATATCGCCCACGGTGCGGTAGCGCACCGTGCGCACCTCGACGTGCTCACCCTCCCGTGGTTCAGAGACCGGGGACACCGCGCGCCACATGCCGTCGCGACGGTACACCTCGCGTTCGTGTGCGTAGTACAGCGGCGGCAGGGCGATGTTTTCCCGCTCGATGTAGCGCCAGACGTCAAGCTCGGTCCAGTTGGAAATGGGGAACGCTCGCACGTGTTGGCCCACCGTGTGGCGCCCGTTGTAGAGATCCCACAGCTCGGGTCGCTGATTGCGCGGGTCCCACTGCCCGAACTCGTCGCGGAGCGAGAGGATTCGCTCCTTGGCGCGAGCCTTGTCTTCATCGCGGCGGGCACCGCCGAAGACGGCGTCGTGTCGCCCAGCTGCGATCGCGTCGAGCAGCGGGGTTGTCTGCAGGGGGTTGCGCGTGCCATCCGCTCGCTCGGCGAGTCGGCCGTCGTCAATGTAGTCCTGCACGCGTGCCACCTCGAGGGTGAGGCCGAGTCGGGCGACCGTTGCATCGCGAAACTCAAGCACCTCGGGAAAGTTATGACCCGTGTCGACGTGCAACACCGGGAACGGCACTTTCGCGGGCCAGAAGGCTTTTGTTGCCAGGTGCAGCACGAGCACGGAATCTTTGCCGCCGGAAAAGAGCAGCACGGGGCGCTCAAACTCTGCGACGACCTCCCGAATGATGTGAATGGCCTCGGCCTCGAGCGCATCGAGTGTACTGAGGGATATCCGTGACAACGTTGAGGCGTGAGTGGTCGCGGAATCGACCGCGGTCACAGGTGCAACCCGCATTCGGTCTTGGAGAGTCCCGCCCATCGACCCGACCGAGGATCTTCTCCGGGTGCGACGGGCTTTGTGCACGGCTGGCAGCCGATTGAGGGATATCCCTCGGACATGAGTAGGTTGACGGGCACCTCGTGCGTGCCCGCGTAGTCGAGCAGGTCGTCGAAGGTCCATGCCGCGAGCGGATTTACCTTGACCAGACCGTTTCGTTCGTCCCACGTCACGAGCGGTGTGCTCGCGCGAGTGGGGGCCTCCTCCCGGCGCACTCCGGTGAACCACAGTTCGTAACCGGTCAGGGCGTCTTTCAGCGGAGCAACCTTGCGCAGGGCACAGCACTGTTCCGGGTTTCGGGCGAACAACTCGGCACCGAACGCGGCATCCTGTTGTGCGACAGTCTGCTCGGGTAGCACATCAACCAGGCGAACCTCCAGCGTGTGTGCGACCTCGGTGCGGGTCGCGTAGGTTTCTGGGAAGTGGTAGCCGGTGTCGAGAAACAGCACGTCAACGCCCGGTAGGGCCGCAGCAACAACGTGCGGGAGCACGGCATCTGCCATTGAGCAGGCGATGGCCGCGGCATCCACCGAGAAGTTCGCGGCAACCCACGCTACAACCTGCGTCGCGGATGCCTCGTGCTCGGTGCCGTTTCCCAGCTCGATGTTTCCTGCTGCCGCGAGCAAGCGTAGCTCATCGTGCGAGCGCAACACCGCAGCCCGAGGGGCCAGTGACACGGTCATCGGAGGGCCTCTTCATCTACTCGGTGCGCCCACTGCGCAAAGGTTTCCGCGCTCTCGCGTCCGTCGAGGAAGCGGCGCACAAGCAGTTCAACGTAGTCGGCAAGCCCGTCGGCGGTGACCTTGAGACCCCGCACCGTGCGACCGAGTCCGGCCTCTTCGCGCTGCGGTGAGGCGAGCCCGCCGCCGAGGTGCACCTGGAACCCGGGCGTTTGGCCGCCGTCACCATCGGGCAACAGCTGTCCCTTCAGTCCGATGTCCGCGGTTTGAATGCGAGCGCAGGAGTTGGGGCAACCGTTGACGTGCAGAGTGATCGGCCCGGGCAGGCTGTTCTCAATGTCAGCCAGTCGGCGTTCGAGTTCGTGGATGGCCCCGGTTGCGGTGTCCTTGGTTTCCACGATCGCGAGTTTGCAGAACTCAATGCCGGTGCACGCGATGGTCGAACGGCGAAAGAGGGAGGGGCGGGTGGTGAGCCCGAGCTCATCGAGTGCGGCAAGGAGGGAGTCAACCCGGTCGGCGGCAACGTCAAGGATGACAAGCTTTTGGTGCGGGGTTGTTCGCAGGCGGGCGGAGCCGTGGGCTTCGAGCAGGTCCGCGAGCTGGACCAGCAGGGGTCCGGACACCCGGCCCACGAGCGGGGCGACACCGAGGTAAAACTTTCCGTCGCGCTGCCTGTGCACGCCGATGTGATCGGCTTCGCCGACCGGAATGGGTGCGGCGGGGCCATCCGGAAGCGGTGCGTCGAGGTATTCGGTCTCAAGAATTTCCCGAAACTTCACGGGGCCCCACTCGGCGAGCAAGAACTTCAACCGAGCCTTGTTTCGCAGGCGACGGTACCCGTAATCACGGAAAATCTGTGTCACTCCGTGCCACACATCGGCTACTCGTTCCGGTGTGACGAAGACT
>Ga0081606_1000580_pt1 | contig 14204 bp, 4 predicted proteins | sample EareggfetidaYelm_FD_71127 | JGI IMG/M metagenome (GOLD analysis project Ga0081606, IMG submission 71127) | Earthworm egg capsule microbial community from the University of Washington, USA - E. fetida Yelm (SPADES assembly) (version 2) | ecosystem: Host-associated > Annelida > Reproductive system... | reverse complement strand
GGGTGAGAAATGCAGTTAAGGACAGTGGTAATGCAGAGAACCACAAAACGATTGGTCCAGGAAAGTGGTACAAGTAATCTGTAGCTGTGAAGGAAATTGGTGAAAGAGGGTGAGAAATGCAGTGGTAATGCAGAGAACCACAAAACGATTGGTCCAGGAAAGTGGTACAAGTAATCTGTAGCTGTGAAGGAAATTGGTGAAAGAGGGTGAGAAACGCAGTTAAGGACAGTGGTAATGCAGAAAACCACAAAACGATTGGTCCAGGAAAGTGGTACAAGTAATCTGTAGCTGTGAAGGAAATTGGTGAAAGAGGGTGAGAAATGCAGTTAAGGACAGTGGTAATGCAGAAAACCACAAAACGATTGGTCCAGGAAAGTGGTACAAGTAATCTGTAGCTGTGAAGGAAATTGGTCGGAGAGTGGTAAAGCAGAGAGCAGCAATGGGAAGCGTTGAATGAGAGATTAATGGGAAGCGATAGAGATAAATGGGAAGAGCTTTGGTTGATTTTTTGTGCTTTTTAACCCCTTTAGCGTGTAGCTCGAGTTAACTCAGGCTGCATAATCCGTTTGTGCAGCGTGTAGCCCGAGTTAACTCGGGCAAGGATAGTATTCACCAACCAGCAGGCGTGGGGCTCCTATAAACTCTGTATTACATCAGAAGTTTTTGCCTACTGGGCAGAGGAGGCAAAGCACATGCTGTAGGTCTAACAGCCCTGTAGAATCAGAGCCTAGGTACTTCATCACTGGACGATGATGTTGAGAACAATGGGTGGTCCCATGAGACCAGCGCTGGCCGTTAGCGGTGTACATATATGAGGGAGGGTGTTGTACGCTGGTACCATGCATTACATGTCGTCTACCCAATTTACGCTGGTGCCCTGTTACCCCTAAGCCTGTTTCATGATCTAATCCAATCTACAAAGTAAGTAGGTAAGTGAATAAGTCAGACTTGCCCACAGCATTCGACGCCCAAAGGCTCCCAATCGACTAGTCTAAATCCATGTAGTTTGTGATGTTTGCAGGAAATTTTTCTACTATGGTCTGTCTGGTGAAGTGAAACTGTGCATAAAGTGATTTTCCAGTGAAACACCCCAGGATTTATTTACCCCAGCCACCCCAAAAAAGTTTTTGCAGAAAAATGTTGTTTTGTTTTCTCACTCAAATGTCGTCGGATAACCAACTACGCAAGCACACGATCATATTAACAGTATTTGGTTCAAATGAAGAACACGTCTTATTAGTAATCAGCAGAGCTAAATAATCGTTTACATAAAACTGCAGACTTCCGGTACACTTGTTTGAAAAATGGGTGAAAAATCAGAAATCGATTAATCATTAAAAGAAATTTTAATCGTTAAAATAAATTAACGATTACTATATTAATTAATCGTTAATTTCCGCTGCTCTAGAAAAAATTACTATATCTCACCAACTATTAAACATAGAGTCAAAGTGTGTCGATGAAACTTGTTGAGAAGTGAGTTTTCAACAAGCCTGCTATTTCATTGTTTTTATTTGAATGCATCTTGCAGGTATAATAGCAGAATGTAATGCTGTGTGTTGTCTGATTTGTTTTGCACTGTTTGTTGTAGCTTTTTAAGGAAAAGGAAATAGAATAGATTGCTGAGTGACTAATAATTGGAGGTTTTGCTGTTAAGTTGATAAAATACTTCAACCTGCTAAGGGCTTCCATTTGCACTGCGATTGCTCCCCAGGGTTCACTCTGACTCTTTCTACTCTAGCCTTAAAACTGCTCTTTTTAGCCATGCTAGAGTCGGAAGCGCTTCTGAGTAACCTTGAAGAGGCACTGTATAAATCCACGTAATGAATGAATGCTCTGAATTTCTGAGGTTTATGCCTAACTAGTGGGTTGGTTCGGTTCTGAGAATCTTTGGTCACGTACATCCAATTTAAAGAAGTTACTTTTAAATGATTGGACTTTGCGATGTCATATTAGGTACTTAAGGATGGCACTTACATCAAACCACAGTCGGAGAAGCACGCTTATGGTTCGATGATATTTGTCCGAGCAATGATTGTCTTGGATCAGTCGGCCAGAGGCATTGCACAAGCAGCCACGATTGCTATCAGATACAGCTGCATACGGCGACAGTCAGAGCTCAAACCTGGGTCTGTTTCTAATTGTAGCAAATATGAATCTTATGAATCTTATCAATTTTATTGTGGGCTTAAATAATCTATGAGCATAGGGTTAATTTAAGCTAGTTAATTCAAGTGTTGTTTTGCTAGAAAGAGTGATGCTATAATATAATATTGTTGAAGTCAAGTCCCATGACCTTTCTCCTGAATTCCTCCACCTCGTCACTCAGACTACCACCTTATCATGACTGTTTTATGCAGCCCCCGCTTGGTACACTTGTCAAGAATCGTGCCCACATTGAGCGCCTTTTTGCGAAGTTAATCACATTGAACTACCTGCCTTCTGATTATCCTTCTTATCAACCTTGTCTGCAAAGCTGATCTGAAGCTTCTTGAATCAGTCATCTTCGACTCCCACCATGTCCAATTTTTCCGCAGATCCTTTCCCGATGTCCTGGTTTAAACAACCGCTTCCACCCCTTTGATCTTCCAATCAAACTGAAGGGTTGGTCAGACATAGAAAGACAGATTAAGAGATAGGCTTAGACATATGCACAGTGTCAGGCATAGTTATAGACACATACACAGAGATATTGAGAACAACATCCCATACTGAACAGACGCCGCCCATAGGCCTACGGTTTAAGCTATCTTTAGACAGAGTGCAAAGCTACAATTACTTCAGCAGACCCACCGCTTGGCACAAGACGCTATATGAAGACACACAGACGGACAGAGGACGACACACTGAGATAGGGAATAGGACTAACAGACACACAACTGTACGGCTAAACTCCGATAGACAGGGACATTGACAGACGGACAGATATACTGATTTAACTAGATATACATACAGATACTTAGACAGTTAGTAAGCAAGTCAGACGAATACAAACACATGGAAAATCAGACAGACATACACACATACACACAGGCAGAAACGCAGGTAGACATGAGGCCAAACGGATACATAGAGATATAGGCACAGAGTAGACCTATATAGGATAAGACACTGACTAAACCAGATACATAAGCTGACAGACGATCACACACGCAGACAACCATCCAAACGGACAAACAGCCATATACATAGACGAACTCAACACTGACAAAGAACCAGGTAGTTAGAAAGAGGGACCTACAATTAGACAGCCACATGTAAAGTAAAGATAATTATGGGCCACCGACCAGCCAAGAGAAGGCAGTTTAAAAATACTCGTATGTAGGTCTGACGTGCTACAACGGTTTACTGCAACGACTGACGTCACACGTATATTAGCATGCAGGTCACAGGGACACACCGACGGACCGAAAGACGGACAGACAGAAAGTAAAGCAGACGGGTATAGACACATAGGCAATACGATTAGACAGTATGTTAGGGGATGACTACAGGCTAGAGCTTATAGTCAAGCTGATCACGTGTGACCTATCTGTGCAGTAGGATCTACCTGTATCCATTCCCCTGCCCAATAGCTATCGCAAAAATAGGTAGGACATTGAATCGGCTTACTTACCTCCACCGTCACCTCTCAAAAATCGCCCAACAGGCAGAATCGAGTGAATCCGCCCGTGGGCCTATAGGCTCCTGTTGAGCCGAGGATAGAATGAATATTTCTTATATATACCCCTCGTTGGGGACCAGACGCCGCTCTTCACTCTTCAACCTGTAACGCTGTCGAAGACGCCAGTTGGGCATTGATTCAATAAAGATTTTTAACATCTGAATCTTAGTTCCCAAGTCGCTGGCTTCCGAAAAAACCGAATATCAAACGGCCGGACCCAAGCGACGTTACATCTGGTGGACGAACCAAAAACGATCCAACTATCATCATCCAACAACGACATCCGTCGCCAGTGGGTAACGCACACGCCCGAACAAACTGTTAACACCGCCGTCTACAATCCATCAACAGCCGACGCCTGATTCCGACGCCTCCGCCTCCACCGCTATCTGATGAGCCGACCCGATAACCCGACGAGTGGCAAATACTTTCTCCGCTCCGGTAAGTCGTCTACTACACCTGTTCGTTCCACGTTCATCCAACCTCACCAATCACTTTCCGACGCTACTTTCAATTCACCTGGACCAATCATCTGCGCTCCTACACCAGAACGGCACCTGCACTTCTTTCCACGTGCTGAACAATCCGCCACGTCTACATCATCATCCTCATCTTCATCCGCCGGCGACGACGATACGGACAGTTCTGCCACCACCGACGACGACGAAATGGCTAGCACGTCTAACTCGCTAGTCCCCGCCCCCTTCACCGGGCGCCCAACCGAGGACATCCACGAGTTTTTGAAAAACTTCGAACTCTGGACGCTGTATCGTCATTTGAGCGATGAAAGTAGTCTCTCCGCCCTCCCACTCCTTCTTAAAGACGGCGCTGCTGTGTGGTGGAACACGCAGCCCGACACCATCCGAGGGGACATGCGTGCCCTGAAAGCCGCGCTCATCGAACGCTATGGCATCCGCCGGGACGAGGCCTGGAAGCGCGCTGCTGCTTTATGGCAACTGCAGCAGCAGCCCCATCAATCGACTGACGACTTCTTGACGCACGTCAATCAAGAAGCTCAACGTCTCGCTGTCCCGCCCGACCAAACTTTTCAGGTGGCTCTGAATGGTCTGCGCCCCACCATCCGTCAGCATGTTCTGCAACATGACCTCAGAAACGTTGCGGACATTCAAAAGTGGGCCAGGATCACAGAGTCATCCCAAGAGGATCCAAAGGACACCGAACGAACTCTCCGTGTGCTGACAGCGGTGACAGAGGAGTTGAAAAAACTCCAGGGAAACAACCTAGCTGCTCTGTCCGCCTTCAAGCCACGTTCCCGGTCGCCAACGCCTCATCGTGTCTCGTTCTCCGATCCTCCCACTCAACCGCCCGTCCGACAACCACCCGCCGCCGACGCCTATGGACCGCCTTCGCCACGTCATTCATCCTTCGCCTCTCAGCAGCAGCAGCCGCAGTACCGCGGTCACGCCAGAACTCCGACAGCGCCACCACGTCAGCCGCCTGTCGACGCTTACCATCGCACCACCTCTTCCTCCACCTACCAGCAGCAGCAGTATCCACGCCACACGGACGTCGTCTGGCGATCGCCTCCGTCCTACTCACATGCGTCCTGTGGCAACTGTGGGGGTAAGCACGGCCCTCAGGGTCATTGTCGCGCTAGGGGTGTTACTTGCTACTACTGTGGGATTCGCGGGCACTTGCAGAGCGTCTGCAGAGCTGCCAGGGGTCGCTTTAATGCACACTAGGGACGCGCCCCCGCCCGCAGACTTGAAGCGGACGGGATGCAGACAAATCAAACTAATATTGTGCGTAACACCATTGCCGTCCAAATTAACAAGCACAATTTTCAGGCACTTTTGGATTCGGGAGCGACCACTTCAGCGCTTTCAGCTGAAATGGTCGCGCGATTAAAAATTCCTTTTACGAAATTGCAACCCGATGAAACCATCAATGTTTTTGTAGCCGATGGCCGTTCAGTCGACGTTTTAGGCAGAACAGAATTGTGTGTCAAAATCAACGGTCTATCAATGCCGTGTGAATTTTTGGTTTTGCCACACCTAGGGCACAGTGTGATTTTAGGCCTAGATTTTTTGGAAGCAAACAAAGCACAGGTTGACTTTTCCAACAAAGTGGTCACCTTTTTCAACAATCTTACAGCCGCCAATCTGTCAACTTCTCATATCGGGCGCCGTTCTAACCTGGTCCGTACGCTGCAAGTTACTATCTTACCACCATTCTCTGAGACCATGGTCCCAATTTTGCTACCCAGCCGCCATTCCAGTGATCAGTCTCTTTGTGAGCCTTTACCAATCACGCGTGGCCAAAAATTCGTTTGTGCTCGTAGCGCCATTGATTCTAGTAAGCCTACCGCTGCATGCAAACTTTTAAATCCTACTAACGCAGTCATCTGGTTACCACGGTACAAAGCATTGGCAACGCTGGAACCCATCTACCCAGACACTCTAGCCGTTTTAACGGATTCACAATCGCCACACACTGCAAACATGCATTCCGCACCATCACCACCAAATCATTCACCAGAGGGCGCACCGCTTCATGTTCCTAGCGCTAAGCTTCCCACTACCTCCTTGGATGATTTAGGCGTATCCTACAAGGCAGAAAATCTGTCTAGCGCTGAAACTAGCCGGCTGCAGGCTCTTTTAGAAGCCAATATTAACATCTTTTCTACGTCTATCTCTGACTTGCAAGCCACACCGTACATTCAACATTCCATTCATACCGACAGTTCACCGCCAATCAGACAACGCAGCTATAGACACAGCCCGGTCGCTAAAAAGGAGATTGATTCTCAAATCGAACAAATGCTTGATGCCAATATAATCGAGCCAAGCTGCAGTATGTGGACTTCACCCGTGGTTTTAGTCAAAAAACGAAATGGCCAAATCCGTTTTTGCGTTGACTACCGAAAGCTAAATTCAGTAACGAAGCCCATTAGCTTTCCGTTGCCACAGCTAACTGATATCTTTGATGCTATGACTGAGGCTAAGCCTCAGCTGTTCAGTTTATTGGACCTTCGAAGCGGGTATCATCAAATTCCAATGGATCCATTAACAAAAGAAAAATCAAGTTTTATAATTCATTCTGGGCAATATCAATACTTAAAAATGCCATTTGGTTTAATGAACGCCCCCTCCACCTTTCAGGCCTTAATGGCGAGAGTATTTCAAAACATGCATTTTAAATCAGTGCTTTGTTACCTGGATGACATTTTGATTTACAGTAAGAATTTTGACGAACACTTGATTCACCTACAGGAAGTTTTCCAACGTCTTAAGGACGCCTGTCTTAAACTAAACCCGGAAAAATGTCGCTTTGGTCTTAGCCAAATCCTTTATTTGGGTCACGTGCTGTCACCAAAAGGTATGGAAGTCGATAAGTCCAAAATCGATGTGATTGACACATACCCACGACCTACCACTCAGAAAGAGATTCGTGCTTTCCTTGGCTTAGCAGGTTACTACAGGAAATTTATCCAGGGTTTTTCCATCATTGCTAACCCGTTAAACCGATTGCTGCGCAAGGATATGGAATTTATCTGGGATGACGTATGTGAGGCTGCTTTCCTAAAACTTAAGAAAGCACTAAATTCCGCTCCTGTCCTCATTTATCCAGACTTACAAAAACCATTTATCCTCAATTGCGATGCTTGCACTGTTGGCATTGGTTACGTTATTTCACAGGAGGACAGTACGGGACGGGAACACCCAATTTGTTATGGAGGTCGCTCCCTATCCCCCGCTGAACGAAATTACTCGATAACGGAACTTGAATGTTTAGCCCTTGTCTCTGCTGTGCGACAATTTAATGGCTTTTTGGCAAATTCTTCCTTTACTGTCTACACTGATCATTTGAGTCTTAAATATTTGCAAAGTTTGAAAACAAACACTACCGGTCGACTTTTGCGCTGGTCAATTGCATTGCAAGGCTACAATTTTCAGGTTGCCTATAAGAGTGGCAAAGCTAACGTCAATGCCGATGTTTTATCGAGACGACCATACCCACCAACGCTTGACGAGACTCCTGATCATGATGAACAAATTCTTGCTAGTCTTGCAGTGCCTATCGATTTAAATGTTATCATGGACACGGACTTAGTGTCGCCCCCTGACGACGACGCTACTTTACAAGACATAGCAAATCAACAGCGACAATGCCCGGACATTGCTCCCCTAATCCAATATTTGGAGCATGGCGACTTACCTGCCAATGACAAAGAGGCTCGGAGAATCGTCCTCGAATCGTCCGAGTATGCCTTAGACAATGGGTTGTTATACCATTACTATCAGCCTCGTTCTAAGGGCGTTTCTCGTTGCTACATTAATCAGCTCGTAGTACCTACATCTCTACGCCAGCGCATAATTAATGGGTTTCATGACGATTCCTCCCATCCAGGCTTTCATCGATGTTACTTATCGATTCGCCGCAAATATTTTTGGAGGCACATGTATGCAGATGTTCAGCGTCATATTGCATCTTGTCAGAATTGCCAGCAATGTAAATATCCTGTCAATCTTGCTAAGGCACCATTAAGACCTTTGGAGCCTAAAGAAATTTTTGGACGATGGTCTATGGACATTTTAAAGCTTCCGCGTAGTACGGAAGGTTTCAATTATATTCTCCTCTGTGTCGAGAATTTGACTAGATGGCCCGAAGCGATACCTTTAAAAGATCAGAGCGCCCAAACCATTGCTCAGGCTTTGTTTAGAGAGGTCTTCAGTCGCTATGGACCCCCCAAAACTCTGTTAAGCGACAGAGGACCAAATTTTATGAGTAGTATTGTGACCGAATTGTCTAAACTCCTCGGTGTGAAACGCCTACACACAAGTGCTTACAGACCTCAAAGCAATGGCGCGACAGAACGTGTGAACCGCAGCATTCTGCAGTGTTTACGAATTCACTGCAAGTCCCAGGAACAATGGGCTGATTTTATCCCTGCTATTTTATACTCGTTTCGAGCCATGACTAGTCAACATCTCGGTCATAGTCCCTTTTACTTAATGTTCGGGCGCGACATGGTTTTCCCCGTTGATCTCCAGATGGCGCTACCCGAGGAAGAACTTACCACTAACGACTATGTTAAGCGACTTACCCAGACACTTGAATCGGCTAGACAAACAGCAATAGACAATACGCTTGACCTGCAAGCGCGCAATAAGAAACATTACGACGTTGGTACTAAAACCCCAACGTACAAACCTGGGGATCGGGTGTGGTTGTTTAATCCCGTTGTTCCACGAGGACAGAAACCTAAGCTCTATAGACGCTTTGAGGGTCCCTATTATATTACCTGTAGGGTGGCCGAACACACATTCAAACTCCGCAATGCTGCCACAAATAAAGAACTCCGACATCCTGCACATGCTGATCGCCTAAAACCGTATGTGGACAGACGAGATTTTGTCGCTCCTACCGTAGATCCTGCTACTTCTGCCGTCGCCCCTGATTCACAGGCCCCTAGTGGATCTACCGACCCGGTCACTCCATTTCGTGACGTTGATCGCCTTACTGGCATGAAATTTATTAACAAACGCCGTTTCTATCGTGTTCTATGGAAAGATGCTCAATACCCACCTGAATGGTTGCCTGAAGCGGATGTTAGTGATTGTCTTAAGCGAGAATTTCATATTCATCGCACGATGTTGGGTAAACCCCGTAAACGAGATACGCCAGACAGATTTAAGAAAACACCGACCTTACCCGTCGCTGGCACTGATGATTGACGAGCCAATACTGTTACCTCGTAAAGTTTCTTATCGACATCATGAACTCCCAGAGAAATCATAGCATACTGTATTGCTTTATTAGGGAGTATTCACTCTTCTGTATTTCTTTATGAGCCCACTACTCTAAGTTTATACTGTGGATTATGCTCCGAAATCCTAAGAGTGGATTGTTGTAAAAAGCGCTTTGTTTATTTGTGTTATAGACTTACTTCTCCGGAGAATTTTACAAATCCTGTACTGGATATCGCTTCTAGCGCTTACACAGGCGTCCCCAGACGACGCAATCGGCCGAAATGCCTACGGTGTTTATTTCCATCCAATCGGCAAACTCGAGGTCGTCACAGATTATTGGCTCCACTCTTTTGATCTCGCGTTACCACGCATGCGAGACTTGAAACGCAACGTACTAGACTTACCTTCCACCTGTACGACAACTAATGGCACTTCTAACAGCAACTGCTCTGACACTACTCCAATACTACGTGCTGTTAATGACTTACAACGTCGAGCAGAACAGAGCATCATTACTATATTGTCACACATTCGTGCTACTTTTAGACGCCCAGCACCTCGCAAGACACAAAGACATGGCAAACGTGGTTTTATCGACTTCATTGGGGACGTATGCCATAGCTTATTTGGTTTATCTCGGGATTCCGATCTTACTGCTTCCCAGGACCGCATTAAAACCATTATTGACCGCCAGCAACGCATATTAGGACAGTTTGAGTCTGATCTCACTAACTTAGCTAGTGCCACTAGTATCACCAATACGCGTTTGGATGTCATCAGATCCCATATAGCAACACAAGATACTGCGCTTCATGATCTCTCTCGCGCCCTTACCTTGGATTTCCAAATGTCTGTTCAGCTTGCTTTCCGTTTGTCTGAGATCCTATACAACTATACCCAACTTGAATCGCATTTACAGGGCTTATTGTTATCCCTAGAGACTCTTACCGCTGGCCGTCTTGAGGCACACTTAATCCATAAGGCCGATATTCAGCGAGTTTTAGAGCAAATCTCTAAACGGTTACACGTTACGAAAACCCCCGTTCGTTTACTTACCACCGATGCTACTTCATTTTATCGCAGTAATGATCATTTGGCCATTCGCAGAGGTACTCTTATCGTAGTTACCTTGAAAATACCTGTCACGACGTTCTTTCACAATCTGGCGCTCTATAAAGTGACTGTCACACCTAAGGTTATCACCGATGCTAATCCGCACTCTACTCTTATAACAGACTTACCAAAGTACTTTGCAGTTTCTTCCGATCACACTTCCTATGCTTTTTGGTCTGACTTACCGGCATTTGAAATTCGAAATTCAGTTCGATTTATTTCTAAGGTTGATATTCTGATCCGCACAAATCCACATACCTGTATCATGGCCTTATTTTTAAATGATGCCGCAGCCGTTCAGGATCTTTGTCCGACTGTTCTCCTTAGTCAGAAACTATCATCATTTGTTTATCTGACACCTACCGCCTTAGCTGTGGAAAACAGTATCTCTAATTTTACTCTCCACTGTCGAAATAAACCCCCTCATGTGATTGCTGCTTGTTCCTCGTGCGTGATCTCAATCCCACCTCAATGTCAGTTAGCTAACTCAGATTTTCTGTTTCCCGCATCTTATCCCTCTACGAAACTTATCGATAATCAGACGACGGTTGTCCACACATACAACTTAGCAATTTTACAAAATTTCTTCAGTTCCAACGATTGGAACAAACTAAAATCGGACACTACGTTAGCGCAACAACTTACCATTCGGTTACCTACCTTCGTTACCAGCTTCAACGCTTCTGCACCTGAAAGTTCTAAAGACGCTATCCTAACGCAAGATTTATCTCGTGCTATGAATGCTGTGAAAGAGGGACATATTTTGTTTAAATCCAATGCGGATATTCTACAAGATCAAATTGCTGGGCTTAGCCAAAATTCACAACTAACCTTCAATATTCCGAATAATTATCTATTTTCCTTCGGCTCAGTTCTTCTTTGTTTTCTTACCCTAGCTACCATATATTTACTTGTTCGCGTTCATAAACTCTCTGCAATCATTGTGACATTATCAAGGACTGCTGATGCTACTATTATTCCTAATGTCTGGATTTTTTCTACCCCTCCCACCAGCACTACACTGCAGCAACTGCCCAATACAGTTCACTCTCTTGACGATTTTTCATTTCAATTCCTAGTTCTAAGTCTCTTATTTCTAATAATTTTCATTTGGCTCATCACACGATTGTGTAAACTTTATTCAAAATTTTTCCGCCCCTCTGCTATTGCTTTGGCTTTGTCAGTAACTAACGCTCATGGTAAAATCCTTGTTCCATGGTTTACTCTACGGTATGCAGTTCACGATTACGAATTTTTGGCTTCTAATGATATTTCCCAAGTTCATGTTTCTAGTGGGTTTTTCAAATCGTCCTTACATTTTAAGTGGGATGTCACGGTGCTATATAAACCTTCCCAGCACTCTATTCTCTTACATCCTACAATCTCTCTCTCGCCTTGTCTTGCCCGTAGGCTTCGCAGAATCATTGCGCCTCATAAACGGTACACGATAACACTTATTTTATTGGGTGTCGATTTCCAACGCCCACTCTCCTTGGATAGATCTTGTTCCGTTGAGGATGCTCCAGTGTCACGTGCTCTCGGTCCTGCAGTTTAACCACTTACCTTGTTGCCTGAAAATTCATTTTATGCATTTTTAGAAACAAAGGCCTATATTCATATTATTTCTGTTTTGCTTAACTATTGATTGAAAGTTCATTGGCTCAGCCTATTGTTTTGATTGGCATCCTATTGGTTTGATTATGTCTAGTGTCCTAATGCGATTCTTGTCTAAATTGCTCTTATAGCGTGTTCTCTGCAATTTTATGCTCGTGTGTCATGATGCTTGGTGCAGACATTTATTTCTGCTTCTGCTGTTGTCGTACTCAGAGTGGTTATACAGGTTTTATGCGTTTGCTTCTTGCGTGTGTTTATTGCTTTCTAATTGCGTTTGTTTGTGTTGCTTTGTTTACTTTTCAGTTTTAGTCTAAAGGCCTATCTCTCTTCCGATTATTGCACTATTTTCCGTTACTTTTATAGTTACAGACGCTATATTTGTTGTTTTTTATGCCAAGACCTGGCACAAAGCCATGGTCATTTGCCGACAACTCCGTGTTATTGACATCCAGTTCTTGCATATTGATATTCCTGCAACAAAAAGACATAAACCGACTTTCACTATACGCATTTTTTAGTTTATAGGCCTCCTGCTATTTATACTATTGTTATTCTTATCGTTGTTCTCATTCTTATTATTGGTTTTATCCTACCACTTGCTATTATTCCTGTTCTAATTATTGCATTCATGTTTATTGTTGTCGTTTCCTTGATTGTGTTATTATTGTGCTCGTTTATTATCTATTATTTATTATTCGACCTAGTCCATTTTGTGCATACGCTTAGGAATTTTTTCGTTTCTGACTTTTATTCGTTTATTCTGATATATTCGTAGTTATACCGCTGCTCCAAACAGCGCGGTAGTCACGCTGTGTTCCTAAGCAATAGCTTATACAGCCTCATGCTAGTATAAATTTTTCCTTATTTTATGAGTTTATTAGTTATCGTTTATTGTGATTTCTTGCGTTCGTTTTATGTTCTATTTTTCACCACTAGGCCTATGGTGTTCCATCCTTGTGTTCCTTGCTTACCGTTACAGGCCTACTTTCCGCTATTGGGTCTTTTATTCCTTGGGACTTGGCTCTTTCTTTCACTATCACCTTGGGTTTTCTTGGGATTTGTTAGGTTCTTCCATCTTGGGTTTTTCATTTTTATGCAGTAGCAACACATGTAGGCCTACCTATTGTCTTAATCGCTTCCTTGCCTCGTGTCTTCTTCACGTCCTCCGTCTTTACTTTCCTCCAGCTCACCGCAGGCCCGTACACCACATATTTATACGCCGTCTGTTAGTTCTAGACGTTCAGTATCTTACTATCCATTACCTTGTGGCCTATACCTTGCGCCTATTTCTCTATGTTTTGTTTTCCGCTGTTTCGTTTAACATGCGTTCGTTATTTTAGTACAGTGAACAGTACTTACCAGCTCGCGATGACTTTTCTGCTATGTTTTCCGTGAAATGTGTAGTAATAATCGTCTTTGGTTGGCTTTTGACGACTTTGCTGTTATCGGGGCGCCCCTTCCTTGCTTTGTCTGGAATGCTGGTCTGCCAACTCACTGCTGTCTGGCGATTTCGCGAGCGCCGTGATACGCTGCCGATTGCCCTCGCTTGCTCTTTGGCTTTCCTCCGCTTCTCTGTATGCGTGCTGACCAGTGGCCTTCACCTGTTTCCCCTTCTGGCGGCGCAATGAACTCTCCCATCGGCTGCGCCTTGCACTTCTTTCGGCTTCCTGACTGGGTTTTTCCAATGGTCACGGTTTCTCCTTCCTCTGCGGCAGTCCTTACGTTCCGCGCTGCGAATGAGTTCGTTCTCTTCATATTTTTTTGGGAAGTTTTAGATTTGTTTCTGATCTGTTTATTGTTCCTTACGTTATGTACTTCAGGTTTTTGTATGCTTAGACATCGTGCGGCCACGATGATAAATCAAAGACCGGTAGTATGAAGGGTTGGTCAGACATAGAAAGCCAGATTAGGAGATAGGCTTAGACATATGCACAGTGTCAGGCATAGTATATACACATACACAGATACACAGAGAGCAACAACCATCGCTTAAGACGTCTACAATAGGCCTACAGTTTAAGTTATCCTTCGATAGAGGTTAAGTGCAAATTTAGCTCAGGCACTGCATTGCTGCAGTACCGTCGACCGCAGACAAAGGC
>Ga0081606_1000579_pt1 | contig 14223 bp, 3 predicted proteins | sample EareggfetidaYelm_FD_71127 | JGI IMG/M metagenome (GOLD analysis project Ga0081606, IMG submission 71127) | Earthworm egg capsule microbial community from the University of Washington, USA - E. fetida Yelm (SPADES assembly) (version 2) | ecosystem: Host-associated > Annelida > Reproductive system... | reverse complement strand
GAATTCTGCCAGTGTTGGCAATTTAGTTGCGAATGGAAGTTCGCTGCAATGGTATGATGTGGCATCGGGCGGAACGGCTTTGGTTCCAGCTACAGTTTTATCATCAGGAAATTATTATGTATCTCAAACAGTGAATGGTTGCGAAAGTTCCAGAACATCAGTTGCTGTTACAATAACTACTGATCCGGTAATCCCGTCGGCTCCATCTGCGTCAGCGCAAACATTTTGTAATGGGGCTACAGTTGCTAATTTAGTTGCAACCGGAACGGCTTTGAAATGGTATAATGTTGTTTCAGGCGGAACTCAATTGTCATCAGCTACAGCTTTGGCTACAGGAAACTATTATGTTTCTCAAACTGTAAATTCTGTTGAAAGCACTAGGACAGCAGTGTCGGTAACTATAACTACAACTACGGCTCCAGGTGCTGCTACACAAACCTTCAACAGTGGAGCTACAGTTGCAAGTTTGGTAGCTAGCGGAAGTTCATTGCAATGGTATACAGCTGTAACTGGCGGAACGTCATTGGTATCTTCTACGATATTGAGTTCAGGAACTTATTATGTATCGCAAACCGTAAACGGTTGTGAAAGTGTAAGGACATCGGTTTCGGTAATAATTAACCCAGTATCCGGAGCTCCATCTGCATCTGCTCAGTCGTTCTGTAATGGTGCAACAGTTGTTAATTTGGTTGCTGTTGGTACTTCATTGAAATGGTATCTTGCGGCAACGGGAGGAACGGCATTGACATCAACTACAGTTTTGACAACCAGGAATTATTATGTTTCCCAAACCGTAAATTCAATCGAAAGCGCAAGAACTTCGGTTGGTGTAACCATAAATACTACTCCGGCTCCTACAGTTGCTTCCCAGTCATTTTGTAGCGGGGCGACAGTGTCTAATTTGGTTGCGACAGGAACGGCTGTCAAATGGTATACTGTAGGTACAGGCGGAACTGCTTTAACGTCAACAACAAGTTTGAGATCTGGTATTTATTATGTAACCCAAACTTTAAACGGTTGTGAAAGTTCAAGAATGATAATAGGAGTTACTATAAATACTACAGCAGCTCCGACAGCCTCAGCCCAAACTTTTACCAATGTAGCTACTGTGGCTAATTTAACTGCAACGGGAACCGCCTTAAGATGGTACACTGTATTATCTGGTGGAACTGCTTTGGCATCAGCTACAGTTTTGGCAACGGGAACTTACTATGTATCGCAAACGGTAAATGGTTGTGAAAGTCCGAGAAGGGCAGTAAGCGTAACTATGGATGTTGCTATAGCAGCACCAATGGCATCGGCGCAATCTTTTTGTAATGCAACTTCGGTTACGAGTTTAGAAGCAGATGGAACTTCTTTAAAATGGTATACATCCGCTACTGGCGGAACCGCATTAGCTCCGTCAGCACTATTGACTTCCGGAACTTATTATGTGTCGCAAACTGTAAATTCAGTAGAAAGCCCAAGAACATTGGTTGCGGTGACCGTATTTGCGGCTCCTACAAGTAAAAATATTTCTTCTCCAACCTATTCGGGTTCAAGCAGGTCTCCAATCTGTACTTCTGATACTAAGGTTTTGACTGTTGCTTCGGGATATTCAGCTCAGAGTATTCAGTGGGAAGTGGCTGTGACGCCTCTTAGCTCGACCACTTTGCCTGTGTCTTCGGCCTATTCTGTAATCAATGGCGCAACCGGACCCAATTACACTGTGACGAATGCAACTCAGGGAAGGAACTATTTCAGGGCTAAATTTATAAATGGCGATTGTGAAGAAACGGCTAAATACAGTACTGCTTTTGTGGTTTATTATTCCGGATGTGGCTCGGCTTCGAGGCTGTCTGCGGGGGTTTATCCTAATCCGTTTACGGAGAATTTCAAATTGAGCATGAGCTCTTCAAGCGGGGAAAAGGTCGATGTTTTTGTATACGACCTTACCGGAAGATTAGTAGAACAACGTGAAGCCAATCTTGAAGATGTGTCAGAAATCGAATTGGGAGATCGCTATCCTTCCGGAGTATTTATTGTAAATGTGATTCAGGGAGAGACTATCAAAACGCTCAAAGTGGTCAAAAGATAAATCAAAATTATAGGTAAAAAGCCCTTCAAATAACTTGAGGGGCTTTTTTGTTTATTATCAGATAGTTAATTTAAACCGTATTTATTGTTAGTTAAAAATTACGTTTTTATTAGCAATTGTTTTCTTTCAAATTATTTAAAATTGAAATTGTGCACTTCATCGATTAAATAAATTCATTCGTAGAAAAATTTCGTTTTTTTTAACATTAAATTTTTTTTCTATATACTTTTATCATCCCAATTAACATCTACCCATTTATTAACTCAATTGATAATTAGAAGTTTTAGCTTTGCTTTTTTTATCAATTACATTTTTAGATACTAAACAGCGCTTATTCATGATGTGGTATAATTTAATACCTAATCATTATGAAAAACAGTACTTTAATGAATTTCCGCGGAAGCCTTCGCATTCGGGACTACAATTTACTTGTAGAAGAGAACGGCTTTAAAATGGATTTTAGCCGACGAGGCGAGACAAAGTCCATTAACACTTCTGAAGAGAAGAGTAGTATTCCAAGTTTTCTAATACTTGTTCTACTCTTTTTATTTACTAACTTTTTATTTGCTCAACAGCCAGCATGTAATTTGAAAGGCATCTTAGAGTCTAAAAGACTAAGGGATGGTGGAGCAAATTTTGTGATTAACTCTGAGGTCTATAAAGCAGTTCCTGGAACTATTTACAGATGGGAGTTTAAATCGAACAACTCTGCTGCTAGTTTTGCAACTGCAAACGGTACGCCTAACATTACCATCAATCCGGGTAATAAAAATGGCGAATTCAATTTAAAGCTAACGGTTATCAATCCTGCTGAATCAGGAAGGTCTAGTAAATCGTGTTCTTGTACTAAATCGGTTTCCATCGGTAACCTATAAATCTAAAACTAAATAGATGAAAAAATCAACTTTATTCAGTAATGGAGCTAGCTTTAAAGATAGTTTCTATTGTTGTTGCGAGGGTCTCCAAAGAAATTTCAAATTTCTTTTAGTTCTCGTACTTTTTATGGCATCCTTCTCACAGGGTGTTTCTGCACAGGGTACTTTGGTGCCTTCGTGTAACTTGATTGGACCTCTTGAGGCTTGTGCCGTACAAGATCCAAATGATACTTCAGGAGATATTATAATCAATATCGAAGTAGCTCGAAGTGGAGCTCCAAACCTGTTGAATCCAACAACCAATTTAAATTTTGTGTATTCCTTTCCTTCTAACAGCTCAGGAGCTTTCATTAGAAGTTACGGAAATGTAGTTTACAATTCTGTTACTAACAGAACTACACAAACTTTGGTTGTTTACCCAGGAAATAATACTCCTGAGTTCAACCTGCAATTAAATGCAACCAACTCTTCAAGCACTCCAAACACCATTTGCGAATGTAGTAAGTCAGTATCTGTTTCGAGAGTTGCAGCTACTTCTTCTTATTTGCCAATTGCCTGTTCTGGACAAACTACAACTCTTACAGCGGTTGGTCAATATTCAGATATTCAACAATACACTTATACTCTTTTACCAAGTGGACCATCAAATACCAATGGTGTTTTTACAGGTCTTACCGGTAGCGTAGCGGGTACAACTTACATTGTTAACGTTGAATCAGCTGAAGGATGTATCACAACTACTCAACAAACGATCTATGAGCCAGCTTATAATCCAGTAGTTTTAAACTGCCCACAACCGGGAACAATTTCTGCCTGTCAGTCACCTGAAGCGATTAATTTAGCTTTCAATAACTGGCTGGCATCTTTCAATTATACTGGCGGAACAAGACCAGTTTTAACTAGAGCGCCATTACAGCCAGTTTTACCTGCGTTGTGTGGAGGACAAACTACAGTTACCTGGACAGTTACAGACGAATGTGGTCAGCCACAAACCTGTACTCGTACTTTTACTATTACACCAGCACCAGCTGTTGTAACTAATGCGCCGCAAAATAGTGTAGCCTCAGCATGTGGTTACGCAAACCAGGCAGCTGCTACATCGGCATTCAATGCATGGTTAGCTCAATTTACCGCAACAGGCGGATGTAATCCAACAGCATCGTATGGCCAGCCTCAGGCACCCTCTTTCTGTGGTGGATCTACAGAGGTTACTTTCAATGTATCTGACAGATGTTACCAGGGTTACACTGTAACTAGAACATTTACTATTACACCAGCACCAGCTGTTGTTGTTGCTACTTCACCAAACACTACTACTGCAGCATGTTCTTATGCAGATCAGGCAGCGGCAGATGCAGCTTACAATGCATGGTTAGACGGATTCACAGTATCAGGAGGATGTGCTCCAATTGGTGGATTCACTAGCGAGCAAACTGCACCTTCATTCTGTGGTGGATCAAGAACAGTTACTTATGTAGTTGCTGATAAATGTTACACTACGACTACTCATACTGCTACATTCACTATTACACCAGCACCAGCTGTTGTAGTTAATGCTTCTCAAAACAGTACAGCAAGTGCTTGTGCTTATGCAGATCAGGCAGCAGTTAATGCAGCGTTTGCAGCATGGTTGGGAGGATTTACAGTTTCAGGAGGATGTGCTCCAAGCGGAAGCTTTGGAGAAGGCCAGCCAACTGCACCTTTAGCATGTGGTGGAGCAACTACAGTTACTTACACAGTTACTGATAAATGTTACGAAACTACAACTCATACTGCAACGTTTACAGTTACACCAGCTCCAGCAGTTGTTGTAAATGCTTCACAAAACAGTACTACAAGTGCATGTGCTTATGCAGACCAGTCAGAAGCTACTGCAGCTTACAATGCATGGTTGGCAGGATTTAATGTGTCAGGAGGATGTACTCCATTTGGTAATTTTACTACTGAGCAAACAGCTCCTTCAGCATGTGGCGGAACAAGAACGGTTACTTATGTTGTAACTGATAAATGTTACCAAACTACAACTCACACTGCTACATTTACTATTACTCCGGCTCCAGCTGTAACTGTAACTACATCTGAAAGTGCTTCTGCAAGCGCTTGTTCTTATGCAGATCAGGCAGCAGTTAATGCAGCTTATGCAGCATGGTTAAGAGGATTTACAGTATCAGGAGGATGTTTCGCAAGCGGAAGCTTCGGAGAAGGACAGCCATCAGCACCATCTGCTTGTGGAGGTTCAGCTACAGTTACTTATACAGTTACTGATAAATGTTATGAAACTACAAGATATGTAAGAACGTTTACTGTTACACCGGCTCCAGCTGTTGTTGTAGCAACTTCGCCAAACAGCACTACAAATGCATGTGCTTATGCAGATCAAGATGCAGCAGATGCAGCTTACAATGCATGGTTAGACGGATTTACAGTATCAGGAGGATGTGCCCCAGTTGGTGGATTCACTAGCGAGCAAACTGCACCATCTTATTGTGGAGGAACAAGAACAGTTACTTATGTAGTTGCTGATAAATGTTATACTACAACTACTCACACAGCTACATTTACTATTACTCCAGCACCAGCTGTTGTAGTTAATGCTTCTCAAAATAGTACTTCAAGTGCGTGTGCTTATGCAGATCAGACAGCAGTTAATGCAGCGTTTGCAGCATGGTTGGGAGGATTTACAGTTTCAGGAGGATGTGCTCCAAGCGGAAGCTTCGGGGAAGGCCAGCCAACTGCACCTTTAGCATGTGGTGGAGCAACTACAGTTACTTACACAGTTACTGATAAATGTTACGAAACTACAACCCGTACGGCTACTTTCACTATTACTCCTGCACCAGCAGTTGTAGTTGTAGCTTCAGAAAACAGCACAACAACTGCATGTTCTTATGCAGATCAGGCAGCGGCAGATGCAGCTTACAATGCATGGTTAGACGGATTTACAGTATCAGGAGGATGTGCTCCAGTTGGTGGATTCACTAGCGAGCAAACTGCACCTTCATTCTGTGGAGGAACAAGAACAGTTACTTATGTGGTTGCTGATAAATGTTACCAAACAACTACTCACACTGCTACGTTTACTATTACACCGGCACCAGCTGTTGTAGTTACTTCATCTGAAAATGCTTCAGCAAGTGCTTGTTCTTATGCAGATCAGGAAGCAGTTAATGTAGCTTATGCAGCATGGTTAAGAGGATTTACAGTTTCAGGAGGATGTAATCCAAGCGGAAGCTTCGGAGAAGGTCAGCCAACTGCACCTTTAGCATGTGGTGGATCAAGAACAGTTACTTATACAGTTACTGATAAATGTTACGAAACTACAACTTACACAGCTACATTCACTATTACTCCTGCACCAGCAGTTGTAGTGGTAGCATCTCAAAACAGTACTACTGCAGCATGTTCTTATGCAGATCAGGCAGCCGCCGATGCAGCTTACAATGCATGGTTGGCAGGATTTACAGTATCAGGAGGTTGCGCTCCAGTTGGTGGATTCACCAGCGAGCAGACTGCACCACCTTACTGTGGAGGAACAAGAACCGTTACTTATGTAGTTGCTGACAAATGTTACCAAACTACATCTCATACGGCTACGTTTACTATTACACCAGCTCCAGCAGTTGTTGTAACAGCTTCGCCAGACAGTACTACAAATGCAAGTTCTTATGCAGATCAGGCAGCGGCAGACGCGGCTTACAATGCATGGTTAGACGGATTTACAGTATCTGGAGGATGTAATCCATTTGGTGGATTTACTAACGAGCAAACACCGCCACCTTATTGTGGAGGAACAAGAACCGTTACTTATGTGGTTACAGATAAATGTTACCAAACAACTAATCATACGGCTACATTTACAATCGTACCTTCTGCTCCAGTAGTAGTTGACGGACCAGCAACCACTTCTACATCAGCATGTGCTTATGCAGATCAGGCAGCAGCAAATGCAGCTTTCGCAACATGGTTAGCTCAATTTACTTACTCTGGAGGAATTGCTCCAAGCGGAAGCTTCGGAGAAGGCCAGCCAACAGCACCATTAGCTTGTGGCGGAGAAACTACAGTTACTTACACCGTTACTGACAGATGTCATGAGCCAATCGTAATCGTAAGAACATTTACTATTACAGCGCCACCGGCAATCGTACCTAATGCGCCACAAAGTACTTCATCTAGCGCTTGTTCTTATGCAGATCAGGCAGCGGCAGATGCAGCATTCAGTGCATGGTTAGCTCAGTTCTCTGTAACAGGAGGATGTGCGCCTAGCGGAGTTTTATCAGTAGTTGGTTCAACTTCAGGTACTCCAACAGCACCATCTTTCTGTGGTGGATCAGTATCAGTTACTTATACTATCAGTGATAAATGTATCGAAAATGCTAGCATTACTAGAACATTCCTTATTACACCGGCTCCGGCTGTTGTAGTTGCTACATCACCAAACACTACTACTGCAGCATGTGAATATGCAGACCAAGAAGCAGCAGATGCAGCTTACAATGCATGGTTAGCAGGATTTACAGTATCAGGAGGATGTCAGGCAGCTGGTGGATTCACTAGCGAGCAAACAGCACCTTCGGCATGTGGTGGAACAAGAACAGTTACTTATGTTGTAACTGACAAATGTTACCAATCAACTACGCACACTGCTACATTTACAATTACTCCAGCACCAGCTGTTGTAGTTAATGTACCTCAGAATATCTCAGGAAGTGCTTGTAGATTTGGAGATCAGGCAGCTGTTAATTTAGCATTTGCAGCATGGTTAAACCAATTTACGGTTACAGGCGGATGTTCAGCAAGCGGAAGCTTCGGAGAAGGACAGCCAACTGCACCGTCAGCTTGTGGTGGAACAAGAACAGTTACTTATACAGTTACTGATAAATGTTACGAAACTACAACTCACACAGCTACATTTACTATTACTGCACCAGCACCAGTGGTGACTAATCCGGCAGGTAATTCAACAACAAGTGCTTGTGCTTATGCAGATCAGGATGCAGCTAATGCAGCTTTCGCAGCTTGGTTAAGCAGCATTACCGTATCAGGCGGATGTTCACCAGTTGTTACTGTACAAGGACAGCCATTGGCACCATCAGCTTGTGGAGGTTCAGTTTGCGTTACTTTCAATGTAACTGATAAATGTTATACAGGTTCAGTAACCAATACATTTACTATCACACCAGCACCAGCTATCAGCGTAGCATCAGCTCAGGACAGTACTACAAGTGCATGTTCTTATGCAGATCAGGCAGCAGCCAATGCAGCATTCGCAGGATGGTTAGCAGGATTTACTTATGCAGGTGGATGTAATCCATCAGGAAGTTTCGGAGAAGGTCAACCTTCAGCACCAGCTTATTGTGGTGGATCAAGAACAGTTACTTATACAGTATCTGATAAATGTTACGAAACTACAACTCGTACGGCTACATTTACTATTACACCAGCACCAGCTGTTGTAGTTACTACTTCAGAAAATGCTTCTGCAAGTGCATGTACTTATGCAGATCAGGCAGCTGTTAATGCAGCATTCAACGCTTGGTTAGCAGGATTTACCGTAACAGGTGGATGTAACCCAGCGGTAAGCTTCGGAGAAGGACAGCCAACAGCACCATTAGCTTGTGGAGGTTCTACAACGGTTACTTACAGTGTTGTTGATAAATGTTACGAACCAACTTCTGTAACAAGAACGTTTACTATCACACCAGCACCGGCTGTAACTGTAACTACATCTGAAAACGCTACTACAGCAGCATGCTCATATGCTGATCAGGCAGCAGCAGATGCAGCTTACAACGCTTGGATTGCAGGATTTACAGCAACTGGCGGATGTCAGGCGGTTGGAGCTTTCACTAACGAACAATCAGCTCCGGCTTATTGTGGTGGAACCAGAACGCTTACTTTCATAGTTACTGATAAATGTTATCAAACGACTTCTTACACAAGAACGTTTACTATCACACCAGCACCAGCTGTTACTGTAACTTCGGCACAAAACAGCACTACAGGAGCTTGTTCTTACGCAAACCAGGCGGCAGCTAATACAGCTTTCGCAACATGGTTAGCTCAGTTCTCAGTTTCTGGAGGATGTTCAGCAAGCGGAAGTTTTGGAGAAGGACAGCCAACAGCGCCAAATTACTGTGGTGGAACAATTACAGTTACTTATACAGTTACTGATAAATGTTTAGAAACTACAACACGTACAGCTACATTTACTATTACACCGGCACCAGCTGTTGTATTCAATTGTGGTACAGACGTAACTATCCCAGCATGTAGTACTCAGTCTCAGGTTAATTCAGCATACGCTGCATTCAAGAACTCTGTTACTGCCAGCGGTGGATGTGTAGTTGGAACATTGACAAACAATGCACCATCTCAGGCACCATCAGCATGTGGAGGTTCAGTAACCGTTACTTGGACTTACAACGTAAGCGGATGTGGTACATCTCAAACTTGCACTAAAACGTTCACAGTTGCTGCTCCGGCACCAGTTGTATTAACTTGTGCAAACAATGTAACTTTACCAGCATGCAGTACTCAGGCTCAATTAAATGCAGCTTGGACTTCATTCTTAAACTCTGCAACTGCTACAGGTGGTTGTAATGGAGTATTAACAAGAACATCTTGCAGCGCTCCATCATTATGTGGCGGATATGTTGACGTAACCTGGACTTACACTGTAAGTACTTGCGGTCAGCAGTCAGGATGTGGAAATGGTAATTCAGTATCTTGCACTAAGAGATTTACAGTGGCTGCACCAGCACCAGTTGTAATCAATGCAGGAAACAATGTTACTTTACCAGCATGCAGCACTCAGGCAGAATTGAATTCAGCTTGGACAGCATTCTTAAACTCAACAACTGCTACAGGCGGATGTGGAGGAGTATTGACAAGAACATCTTGCAGCGCTCCATCTTTATGTGGAGGATATGTTGATGTAACTTGGACTTACACTGTAGCTTCTTGTGGACCACAATCAGGTTGTGGAAATACAAACTCTCAATCAGTTACAAGAAGATTCAAAGTTAACGCACCATCTCAAGTTGTATTCAACTGTGGTACTAGCGTAACATTAACTGGTTGTAAAACTCAGGCTCAGGTTAATGCGGCTTACGCTTCATTCTTATCTTCAACTACTGCTAGCGGTGGATGTGGAGGAGTATTGACTAACAATGCACCAGCTAACGCACCATCAGCTTGTACAGGTGGTTATGTAGATGTAACTTGGACTTACACTGTAGCTTCTTGCGGTCAGCAGTCAGGATGTGGAAACACAAACACCATGACTTGTACTAAGAGATTTACAGTTCCAACTGTTGCTCCGATTGTATTCAATTGCGGAAACAATGTAACTTTACCAGCATGCAGTACTCAAACTCAATTAACTTCAGCTTGGAATTCATTCTTAGCTTCTACAACTGCTTCAGGCGGATGTAACGGAGTATTGACAAGAACTCAGGTTTCTGCTCCATCATTATGCGGTGGTTCAGTTGATGTAACTTGGACTTACACTACTGCTGGATGTGAAGGTCAGAATGCGACAAGAACATGTACTAAAACGTTTACGGTTGCTGCTCCATCTCAAGTGGCGTTCAACTGTGGAAGCAACGTAACTGTTCCTGCTTGTAGCACTCAGGCTCAAGTAACAGCAGCTTGGAATTCATTCTTAGCTTCTACAACTGCTTCAGGCGGATGTAACGGAGTATTGACAAGAACTCAGGTTTCTGCTCCATCAACATGTGGTGGTTCAGTAAACGTAACTTGGACTTATGCAGTAAGCACTTGCGGACAACAATCAGGATGTGGAAACACTAATTCTGTTTCTTGTACAAGAACTTTCACAGTAGCAGCTCCACCAGCGGCAACACTTAATTGTGCAAACAATGTAACTGTTCCGGCTTGTAGCACTCAAGCTCAGGTAACTGCAGCATGGAATTCATTCCTAGCATCAACTACAGTAAGTGGAGGATGTAGCACAGGAACATTGACAAACAACGCTCCAACTGTTGCTCCGGGAACTTGTGGTGGTTATGTTGATGTAACTTGGACTTACAGAACTAACAATAACTGTGGTTCTCAGGTTTCATGTGGAGGTCAGTCTTCATCTAATGGTACAATCACTTGTACTAAGAGATTTACAGTAGCTGCTCCTACAAATGTAGTAGTAAGCAATGGAAGCAATGTAACGGTTCCGGCTTGTAGTACACAAGCTCAGGTAACTGCAGCATGGAATTCATTCTTGTCTTCTATCACAGTAACTGGAGGATGTACTACAGGAACATTAACTAATAACGCTCCAACGGTTGCTCCGGGAATCTGTGGTGGTTATACTGATGTAACTTGGACTTACAGAACTAACAACAACTGTGGTATCTCAGTTTCTTGCAACGGACAAAGCTCATCTAATGGAACTGTAACAGTTACCAGAAGATTCACAGTAGCTGCTCCAACAAATGTAACCGTAAGCAACGGAAGTAATGTAACAGTTCCGGCTTGTAGCACACAGGCTCAGGTAACTGCAGCATGGAATTCGTTCTTAGCTTCAATCACTGTAAGCGGTGGATGTACTTCAGGAACATTGACAAACAATGCGCCAACAATTGCACCATCAACTTGTGGAGGTTACACTGATGTTACTTGGACATACAGAACAAATAACAACTGTGGTATTTCAATTTCCTGCAACGGACAAAGCTCATCTAACGGTACTATTACAGTTACCAGAAGATTCACAGTAGCTGCTCCATCTGCAGTAACTATTAATGCTGCTAGCAACGTAACTATCCAATCTTGCAAAACACAAGCTCAGGTTAACACGGCATGGAATTCATTCCTAGCGTCAACTACAGTAAGTGGAGGATGCAGCACAGGTACATTGACACACAATGCGCCAACAGTTGCACCATCAGCATGTGGAGGATATGTAGATGTTACTTGGACTTACAGATCTAACAATACTTGTGGTCAAACCATCACATGTAACGGTCAAACGTCAAATGCAAGTACTTATACAGTTACCAGAAGATTTACAGTTCAATCAGGCGGTGAAGTTGAAGTTGCAGGTCCATCTAATGTGACTTATGCTAACACTAGTTTCACTAGCCAGGCTGGAGTAAATAATGCTTTCAACAGCTGGTTATGCCAATTCAGAACTATCCGTTCAGGATGTGGAGCATGTGCAGTATTCAGTGGAGATAACAGATGTGCTCCAAGCTGGAGTAACGGAGGAACGGTAAGAGTTACTTACAGTATCTCAGGAAACTGTAACTCAGACACTGTTACAGCAACATTTACAATCACTAGAAATGGAAACGTTTGTAGAGATATTGTAACTAAAGGAAATGTTGTTGAAGTAGCAGCAGGACCAATGGATGTTGCATTTGCCGTGAAAGCTTATCCTAATCCATTTACTGAAACCTTCAATTTAGACGTTTCGTCTTCAGCTGTAGAAAAAGTAGCAGTAGCTATCTACGACATGGCTGGAAAATTAATCGAGCAGCGTCAAGTTGATATGAGTGAAATATCAGCAGGATTACAAATAGGAGATCGTTACGCATCAGGAGTTTACAATGTAATTGTAACTCAAGGTGGATTAGTGAAAACTTTAAGAGTAATCAAAAGATAATAACTTTAGGTAATAATTATGAAGCCCTCCGATTTCGGGGGGCTTTTTTAACCAATTAATACAATGATTATGAAAAAAAGTCTTTTTGGTTTTATTCTGACCATAGCGTTAGGTATTACCGGTTACGGTCAGACTGCAGGTTGTTCCGGTCAGTTTACAACATTTACCCAAGGTGGTTATGGTACGGCTTGTCATGGAAATAACCCAGGATGTTACAGAAATGCACATTTTTCGGCTGCATTCCCGAATGGATTAACGATTGGATGTGGTAATAATACACTCACTTTTACATCGTCACAGGCTATTGAGAATTATCTTCCGGCAGGAGGTGGGCCAGCTGTGCTTTCGGGCAGTTTTACAAATCCAACTTCAAGCAAAGGTGTTTTGTCTTCTCAATTGATTGCACTAACCTTATCATTAGGTTTTGATAACAGTGATGCTAATTTCTCTACAAGTACTACGAGCTTAGGTTCGTTGACTATTAAGTCGGGTACATTTGCTGGTATGAGTGTGTCTAGCTTTTTGCAATTGGCAAATAATGTTATTGGAGGCTGTTCAACACAATATTCTGCGTCGGCTATAAATGAAGCAGCTACTGCCATTAATGAGAACTTTGACAACGGAACAGTTGATCATGGATACTTAAACTGTAGTAGAGGAATTGGTCTTAATATTCAGGTTGGGGCGAACCCAAATGTTTGCGAAAGCGGAAACGGATTAGTTACCATCACTATTGCAGGAGGAACACCAGGTTATGAACTTAAGATTTATAAGAATAACGTTCAAATATCTGTAGTGAATACTAATGATACTGTTGCTTATTTAAGTAATCTTGGAACCGGTAATTTTTCAGTTACAGTTACCGATAGCCTTGGTCTTACAGCCACAGGAACTTGGGTAAACTAATCTTTCATTATGTAAAAATAAAAGCCATCTATAACAGATGGCTTTTTTTATTTAACTTTTTTTACATTGTCTTGCTCTTGACTTCATTTTTTGAATAAAACAATCATTGCGTTATTTAGCTTTGTCTTTTCTGATAGAAACAATAATTCCAACGATAAGCGACAAAGCAATAAATCCTAAGGAAACCCACTCCGGGAATTTATAGTAATGTACAATCAGCATCTTAATGCCAACGAACGTTAAAATAGCAATCAGGCTATATTCCAAAAAGCTGAATTTTTCGAGCATATTGGCTAAAAAGAAGTACATGGAACGCAATCCAAGGATAGCAAAAATGTTAGAACTGAAAACCAAAAAAGGATCTGAAGTAATCGCTAAAATAGCCGGAACGCTGTCTAGTGCGAAAAGCATATCCATAACTTCAATTACCAGCAATGCCACAAAAAGAGGAGTAGCGTGATTGATGCCGTCAATTCGGGTAAAAAAATGTTCTTTCTCCGTATGGGTCGTTATCGGGATTACTTTGCCGATCATTCTGTATACCAAAGATTTCTTCGGGTCAAAATCTTCTTCTTCATTTTTAAACAGCATTTTAAAGGCGGTAAACAATAAAAAAGCTCCAAATATATAGGTCATCCAGCTGAATTTATTAATCAGGATAACTCCGAAGAAAATCATTAATCCTCTAAAGACAATCGCTCCGAGGATTCCCCAAAACAAAACCCTGTGCTGGTATTTTTGTG
>Ga0081606_1000291_pt1 | contig 14242 bp, 14 predicted proteins | sample EareggfetidaYelm_FD_71127 | JGI IMG/M metagenome (GOLD analysis project Ga0081606, IMG submission 71127) | Earthworm egg capsule microbial community from the University of Washington, USA - E. fetida Yelm (SPADES assembly) (version 2) | ecosystem: Host-associated > Annelida > Reproductive system... | reverse complement strand
TGCCGCGCAGAGACATTAACCATTAATCATTAACCATTGACTATCTCCCTCATTTTTTCATAAATTTTTAAACTGATCCAGGCATCGGTGGCGGCATAGCGAATTTGCTTTTCGTTCAAATGCTTTGCTTCCCAATTGCTTGTCTGCGCCCCTTTTGATATGCGGACTTTTAAAAGAATAGCCGCTAATTTTTTTACTCCCGTGGCGCCCAGTCCCGCCTCTTTGCTCATGGAGGCTACGTCAAAGAAATTATTGGGCGTGAAGTTTCTGATTTTCTGCAAAGCCTTTAAATCGTCGCGCAAGGCAATTCCTGCTTTAATAATTAATGTGTTTTCAAAAAAAGCATGCATGGAATCGGTAATGCCCGTGTGATGAAGCCGAAAGAGATATACTTTGTCAGGCGTCGCCACTTGCGCTAAGGCCACTTTATAAACTGTTCCCCTCACAAAAGCGGGACGAGTTTCCGTATCGAATCCGACCAAGGGATGCCGATTAATTTCCGCGATGGCTGTATCCGCCGATTGGGTGTCTGAAATCAATTCCACGGCGCCTTTGTAGGCGAAAAGAGGGAGGTGATTTATTTCTTCATGAGTAATGGATTGCAACTTATTTGTCATCGTCCAGTCTTCTGATTTTGATGTTAAGATAGGCATAGGATATAGTCATCAGCGGCATGAGCATGCAGAAGAAACAGTAGGGGAAATAAGCGGCTGTGGACACCCCCAAGACTTTTGCCTGCGTGGCGCCGCATGTGTTCCAGGGCACTAATACAGAGGTTACCGTGGCGGAGTCTTCCAGTGTTCGGCTCAAGAGTTCGGGCTTATAGCCGCGCTTGCGAAAAGTGTCGGCATACATTCTCCCCGGGACGGCAATGGCCATGTATTGGTCGGCCATGGTGAAGTTGAAAAAAATGCAAGTAGCCGCTGTGGAGGCTACCAAAGAACCCGTGCTGTTCGCCCGTGCGATGATGTGGTCGGCAATGACTTTCAATAACCCGGACGACTCCATGACGCCGCCAAAAATCATCGCGCACAAAATCAGCCATATCGTATTCATCATTCCAAACATGCCTGTAGTGGTCAGCAAATCGGCGATCATTGGGTTGGAAGAAGTGATGTGAATAGTGCCTGAAATGGCTTTCATGACGGCCACAAACGAGGAGGTGAAAAAGCCTCCCTCGCCGCCCACTTCGCGAATGACGTGCGGCTGAAAAATAACGGCAAATAACCCGCCGAGCAAGGCGCCGACAAACAACGCCACCAACGCCGGCTTTTGCTTTACAATCATCCACCCCACCGCGGCGGGCACCAACATTAGAAGCGGATTGAGATTGAATGAGCGCCTTATCGATTCAAGCACTAAATCCGTTTGAAGCGCCGTCGCGGAAGGCTCTAAGGCGAAGCCCCAGATTAAGAAAATTATGCAAGTAATAATGATTGAAGGCGTGGTGGTATAAATCATGTAGCGGATATGGGTGAAGAGATTGGTCCCCGCCACGGCCGGCGCTAAGTTGGTGGTGTCGGACAGCGGCGACATTTTATCGCCGCAATAACTTCCTGAAATTATGGCGCCCGCAATAACGGGTTCGGAAATCCCCAACGCTTTGCCGATGCCCAACAACGCCACCCCCACCGTGGCCACCGTACTCCACGAACTTCCCGTGCCCAAGGAAACAATCGAACAAATGACGCAAGAAGCAAAAAGAAAAATGGTAGGATTCAGAATTTGTAAACCATAGTAAATCATCGCGGGAACCACGCCGCTCAAAAGCCAGGTGCCCGCAAGAGCGCCAATCACCATCAAAATCAGCATGGCTTGCATGGCCGAGTGAATGCTTACGAGTATGCTGCGTTCTATTTCAAACCAACGATACCCCAAGCCAAAGGCAATGGCTACGCCGACCGAAGAAGCCAGCAACATGGCGGTTTGATTAGGCCCGTCGCTCGACTCCGCCCCAAAGACCATCACATTGGCAAACAACAAGCCGACCAACACAACCAACGGCACAGCCGCATGAAGCAGAGTAGGTTCTTTCTTAATAGTCATTAAAACTCCGTTAAAATAATGCGGTAAGGTAGTGAAAATAATGGCTCATGGTTCATGATTCATGGTTAAACGAGAATACATTATTGCAAAGTCCTGAATTAATGGTTAATGATTAATGATAAAACGAATGGTCAAGGGAGAGGGACTTATGACTCTTAAATTCAAGCAATAAATGCAACTTTTAGGAAGGGCAAACAATGTGCCAAGCTATCACTTTTTCATTCATGCGGCAACGGAGAAAAATATGGAGAGGCGCTAAAAGAATTTGCCGAAAGGCGATGAAAAGAAATAAGTCCGAATCAATTTTTCTTCATGCTTTTGATTCGAATTTCCGTGAGTTTGCGTTTGGTGTCTTGCGAAAAGTCGCTGTTTAAAATCCAGTCGTAGTAGGAGGGCTCCTCGCGAAGGACTTGCAATACAGGCTTGCTTTTGTGTTTTCCGAAATTGAAAACGATCTCTCCCGAAGAAGTCTTGATCATTCTTCCTGCCAGGTCCACCATATCGGAGACAGAAAGTTTGGAAAGCGTGTCCACGTCATTTTTGATGCTTCCGATTTTATTGCCAAGTCCGTCGGTTACGTCTTGGTTTTGATATTTTTCCACTTGAGCCAACACCACTTCAAAGGAAGCGTTGGTATCGGCTTCGGCGGAGTGCGCTTCGTTCAAGTCGGCATGGCAATAAAATTTATAGGCGGCCGAAAGCGTGCGCTTTTCCATCAGGTGAAAAATGCGCTGCGCATCTATGATTTTTTTTCTTTCATAATCGAACTCCACGCCGGCGCGCAGAAATTCTTCTACCAACAGGGGCAAATCAAATTTTAAAATATTGAATCCGCCCAAGTCGGCGCCTTCGATAAAATTGGCATATTCTTTCGCCACTTCTTTAAAGGGAGGAGCGTTTTTCACGTCGCTGTCCGAAATGCCGTGAATGGCGGTGGAGCTGCTTGGAATGGGCATGCCGGGGTTGATGCGGTTGGTTTTCACCGCCCTCTCGCCGTTGGGGAATATTTTAATGACGGCAATTTCAATAATTCGATCTTTGGAAATGTTAATTCCCGTCGATTCCAAATCAAAAAAACAGATGGGGATTTTTAGTTGTAGTTTCATGGGCTTGTCCGTAAGTCATAAGTTATAATAAGCGGAGAGACCTTCTTCGAATTGCGCGGGCGTAATACCCAACTTTTTTGACAATTCACGCGCCGCGCCAATCGCTATTTTTTCTTCTTTAGAAAATCTGTTGGCGGCGCTCTTCATTTCTCGGTCTGCTTCCGCTGAAGTGATTCCGATGATCTGAATATCGGCTCGCTCTGCTTCTGCCGCTTTTGCGACGGAGGCAATCTCTTTGTTATAAATAATAATCCCCCCTTTTGACAAAAGGTCAAAAATTTTTGTGTCCATGGCCGGAGAAAGCGCCGCCACGATGTGAGGATTATATGCCGCCGCAAGACTCTCAATAAGAATGAGCGGCGAATGGGGAACGGCAACAATCAATTCAGTGTCTTTGGCGTAATCAAATTTTCGGTTTTGTGATTTCAGAACGTGTGTGACAACGCCTGAAAAACCGTTTGCTTCACCTGACAAAACCACGCGTTGCTTGTCCGTAATCAGTTCGTAAAAGGATGGTGGTCTCAAATTGCACTCCATTTTATGGGGCGAAGATAATATAAATTGTTCGGCTAATAAAATTCTGCCGCGGGGCGAAAAACGGAAAATGAAAAGAGGAAAGCGCTCTTTGTGTCATCCGTGAAATAAAAGCGGCTAACAAAAAAGCACACAAGGCATTATGAGAAGAACCAAAAGGAAAAGCCGAAAGCATAAAGTCTAAAATGCTCTTTGCGCCCTCCGTGAAATTCTTTGTGTTTTTTTGCGGTAAAGTTCAACCGCCAAAGGGGGCATATAACCATAAAGAAAACAAAGAATTATGCGAAAGACACAAAGGAAAAGTTGAAAGCGCAAAGCGTTCTTTGGGGTAAAGTTTAACCGCGAAGGGCGCAAAGCGAGGACGCTTGCCGCTTTTTTTATTTTTCCAAAAACCTGCAAAGAAAAGAAATTGAACCGCGAGAGGCGGATTGGAAGAACCGCGGGGAATAAGCCGCCCGTTTCGCGCCCCCCTGAAGGCTGCGTTTATGGGTTGAACCCGAAAAATTGAATGGCTTGAAAATTTACTGCTAACGCCTCTGTCCTGCAAGTAATACTTTAAGCCGCGTAAAAAAAAATCTGATTCCATTCAAGCGATTGCGAAAAAAACAGGTTATATTTATTGAATGAAAGCCACGCAAATTTGTAGAACGTATGTGGGAAAGATGTGAAGAAGTTTTGAAGGATGAAAGGAATTGTGACGTAGGTTTGCATCCGTAAATAAAAATAAAAATATGGAACCTTCTAAAACACCTATGCGCCAATTAGGTCGACCGAAATCAATCGTTCGCGATATACAAGAAAGTTTGGGGAAACTTCCGCCGCAGTCCATTGAGTTGGAGGAGGCTATTTTGGGGGCGTTGATGTTGGAGAAGAACGCCCTCTCGAAGGTGATAGAGTTTTTGCAAACAGAACACTTCTATAAAGAACAACACAAAGATATTTATCAAGCCATCCGCGATTTGTTTAAAGAAGGCTCGGCGGTAGATATGCGCACCGTAGTGATGCAACTTCGCGAGAACGCAAAACTGGAAGCCGTGGGCGGCTCCTTTGCGGTAGCCGAATTAACCTCCAAAGTAAGCTCGGCCGCCAACATAGAATATCACGCGCGATTGGTGGTGGAGTTTGCCATTAAAAGGAAACTTATTGAAGTGGCTTCGCAGATTCACCATGACGCCTATGAAGACACCACCGATGTTTTTGATTTATTGGACAAAACAGAGCAATCCGTTTTTGAAATTTCCGATTCGAACTTGCGCAAGAACTACGATACTATGGCGTCGCTCATGAAGCAAGCCTATCAGGAGATTAAAGAAAAGAAAGAACATAAAGACGGGCTTACGGGAATTCCTTCAGGTTTTTCAGAACTCGACCGCCTCACTTCGGGCTGGCAAAAATCGGATTTGGTAATTATTGCGGCGCGTCCCGGAATGGGCAAAACGGCATTTGTGGTTTCCGCGCTTCGCAATGCGGCAGTGGATCATAAAAAGCCCGTGGCGCTTTTTTCAATGGAGATGTCTTCGGTGCAGTTGGTGATGCGCTTGATGTCGGCGGAAGCGGAATTGGAATCCGATAAAATCAGAAAAGGCAGATTGCGCGAGGATGAAATGCAACAACTTATCAGCAAAACAGCCGACCTTTCAAAGTCCCCCATTTTTATCGACGATACGCCGGCGCTTACCATTTTGGAGTTGCGTGCCAAGTGTCGCCGATTGAAAGCCGAGCACAAAGTGGAGTTGATTATTATCGACTATTTGCAACTGATGAAAGGCGATTCGGGAGGAAACCGCGAACAAGAAATTGCCTCCATCTCGCGTTCGCTGAAAGGCATTGCCAAAGAGTTAAATGTGCCTGTAATTGCAGTGTCGCAGTTGAGCCGCAACGTAGAGACTCGCGGAGGCGATAAACGTCCGCAACTTTCCGACCTCCGAGAATCGGGAGCCATTGAGCAAGACGCCGATATTGTGTCGTTCTTGTATCGTCCCGAATATTACAAAATCAATGCCGACGAAAACGGAAACTCAACCGCAGGCCTGGCTGAATATATTGTAGCCAAACACCGCAACGGATCAACAGGCACTATTCAATTAAAATTCCTTGGCCAATATACCAAATTTATGGACTGGGCAAGTCTCCATTTGCCGCCCGCCGACCTTTCCAAAGAACCTGCTGCTACCATTGTCGAAAGCAAGATGAACCAAGAAAAATCGTTTGATGATATAAAGATGATGGACAGCCCCAGGTTCCCCGGCGATCCCCCAAGGCTGCCAAACATTGCGCCAAACAATAAAAAAACAAACAAGGACGATGACCAACCGTTTTAGCCAAGCGTCGCGGATAATGACGCCTCGCAAATGCTTGGGAATTTTCGCTTATGCCTTCCGCCGTGAGCAAACTGTTTCTTGCGACATATTAAACATATCATTTACGGCTAAAATGGCCTGCAGAAGGCAATGTTTTTTCTGTCCGATATTGTGCTCCGCCGCCTCGACAAATAATTCGTTGTTCTCGTTCATTTTTACGCCAAATCCATTCAAAGCGGAGTTGAGAATACTTTCTCTTTTTGGCGTGTTAAGCTCAAACCCCGACATTTTAAGGTCGGCAATAGTATAGCCATTGTCGGTTAACTTGACAGACCCGTTATTCTTAATCATATAAATGTCAAGGCAGTCGTTATGCCTGTCTAAAAAGGGAGTTGAGATGGAGTATATCTTCCCCTCTTCCAACGTTTTTACGAGGGTGTTGTCCTTCATCCATTTCAGATATTCGTCTATGACAGGATGGGAATCCATTTTTTAAAACATTAGAGCATTAGAGATCCAAGGGCGGAAATTTTTTTACATTGCAAAAATACATTATTTTAGAAAATGCCGTTTCCCTCTAACGTGGGGCGATTAAGCCCTGCCTAATTCGGCAACGGACATCCTCCGAGTCTCTCATGCCCCAAAATCTTATAATCCTGTAATCCAATCCTAATCAGGTCATCTAAGTTTTTCTCAAACCATTTTGTTTTAGACAGCTCACTTTTAGGAATATGTTGCCGTTGCCTCAGTTGAGTACAATATTTTTTCATGGGCAATGACTTATAATAAGTTTCAAAGTCATCGCTGTTGAGATTGCGGGCTATTGCAGCGGATTGCTCCACATTCTGCTTTTCGTTTTTAAATCTTTTTTGCAACGGGCTTTCGCTGTATTCAGGTTCTCTGAAAAAGGGATACTCGGTTCTTTTTAAGGCAAGTTGCAAAGCGATGCTGTCTTTGCACAAATTTTTTGCTTCGGTTAATTGTGAAATATATTCTTCTTTGTTAAAGGGCAGTCCTTTGGAGGAATAATATTCGTCCAAATTGTCGGGATGATACAAGCAGTTTTCAATGCTGTAATACCTTAAAACAAAAAGATTTGGATAATGCCGACGAATTTGAAGTATATCATCATCGCTTAAAAAATCTCGGTCAATAATGCCGCAGTAATTTGAAGTTCTGACCTTGTGGAAAACGCTGTTTCTATCATTGTCGGAAACAAAAACAGTATTTAAAATATCAACCGACGCAAAGTAATTTTTGTCTTGATTTTCCACAAAAAATATTCTCTTGCCTTTAAAAAGGGAAGGAAGAATGCTTTTGCCGACGGCAATTTCATAAATGTCAGGATTGTCTTTTGCTTCGGGGGAGAGGATGCGGGGCAAATCGAAATCTAAATTACCAAAATCAATGATAGAGGCTGTTTCCGTTTGCTTGGCATATTCAATAAATCCTAAGGAGTGAGAAGCCGTCCAAAGCTGACAATTATCAGGTATCAGGTTTTCGGTAATTTCTTTCAGCAAGCTGAATTGAAGAGCTGTGTTTAAATGCAAATCAATTTCATCTATATAGTAAACCGTATCGGGATAAAGCGAAACGCGGCTCATGAGATTCATCAGCAAATTGAAAACCGCTTTCTCTCCCGCGCTCAAATAATTGTAATGTATGGCAGATTCTCCTTTGCTGAAATTTATTGCCGCCGTCCTGCCGTCGCCGGGCGGAATAAATTCAACGAGACTTAGTTTTGTGCCGTTTTCATTGCCAAAGATATTCTGCAGGGAGGCGTTGATTTGACAGATATACTTTTTCCTGATTTGCTCGCTCGACTGATTCGATTGAAAGACGTCTCTGTATATCATTTGCGTAATTCTTTCCACGTCATTTTCAAAACGATTATCTCTTTCTATGGAGAGTTTGGGTCTGTCGCTGTCATTTTCAAAACTAATTCTTCCGCTTTGTCCCAATGAGGTTCTGGTTAGCTTAGGAACTTGGCGAAGACTTGTTCTGCCGTAGAACGAGTGAGAGGGGAGGTTCTTTGCCGCATCGTAATATTGTGAGTCGCTTAGAGCAATGCTTAGATCGTTGTCAAAATTGATTTTCACCGATACGGGCTGATCATTTTTCTTTTTAAAATAATTGAGAAACTCCTCTTCACGGATGGAAATATCCCGTTTTTATGGCGCCGTCGCAAAAACCAAAGGCGTCAAATACGGATGACTTTCCCGAACCGTTAGCGCCAATCATCAGCACCAGTTTGGAGTGAGGCGGAATATTTTCAATCAATAGATCGGAAAATCTTTTGAAGTTGGATAAATGTATTCTTGTGATTTTCATACAGCCTAGCCCTATCGGAAACAAAGGTATCATTTTTCCATGGAGTCTGCCTTGTGTCTCTCATGTCCCCCCAGCGTACACCATCCCTCACGTCCCTTGGCGTCCGCGAAGAGGCGTTAACCATTAATCATTAACCATTTTACAAAAATCCCAATTCCAGTTTAGCGGCTTCGCTCATCATATCTTGCGTATAGGGCGGGTCGAAGGTAAGCTCCACATTTACGGGTCCCACGCCTTCAATAGTTTCGAGGCGTTGTTTCACTTCGCTTGGAATGGCTTCCGCCGCAGGACAAGAAGGCGAAGTGAGCGTCATTAAAATATGTATCCCGTTCATGGGCAAGACATTGATTTCATAAATCAAGCCCAATTCATATACATTAACAGGAATTTCAGGATCGTAAACCGTGCTTAGAGCGCCTACGATTTGGTCGTGAAAATTCATTGGTTGATTTAGTCCGCTCATGTTTTTTTGTTTGCTTGATATGCCAATCCATAATACCGTATTTGCTTAACCATTGCCCCAAAACCGTTGGAGCGTTGCGTGCCGATGTAGCGCGACAAACCAGATCGTTCCATAAAATACACTTCCTTTTCTGCCGTTTCTTCGGGGGTCTGACAGTTGAAAATGCGCACTAAAATACTTACCAGTCCTTTTGTGACGACGCTGTTGCTGTCTGCTTTAAAGCATAAATTGTTTCCCTCCTGCAAGGCGCGAAGCCACACTTTCGATTGACAGCCTTTCACTAAAATATCGTCGGTTTTCTCCTCCTCGCTCATTGCAGGCGCCTTTTGTCCGAGTTCTATCAAATAGGTAATCATCATTTCGGCGTCGCCTCCCAGCAATTCAAATTCCTGAATAATTTCCTCTTGTCGCGGGTCATTTTTCATCCTAATTTTTTAATGCAATGTTGCAAATTTTCGATGAAAAAATCAATTTCTTCTTTTGTGTTGTAAAGCGCGAAGGAAGCCCGCACGGTTCCCTCCAGTTTCAAACAGGTCATCAACGGCTGCGCACAATGGTGGCCGGTACGCACGGCAATTCCCTGCGCATCGAGCCACTGACCGACGTCGAACGGATGAATGCCGTTTACGACAAAAGATACGATGCCTACCTTTTCTTTTGCCGTTCCGATTATTTTCACTTGGGGCAAATTTTGCAACGCCTTTGTGACGCGGAGAAGCAATTCATTTTCGTATTGAGCAATTTCTTTTTTCCCGATTTCGGCAATAAAATCAACCGCTGTTTTCAGCGCAATGGAATCCGCGATATTAGGCGTTCCTGCTTCAAATTTATAGGGGAGATCGTTGTAAGTAGTCTTTTCAAAAGTTACTTCCTTAATCATTTCGCCGCCGCCCATGTAGGGGGGAATTTTTTCCAATACGGCTCTCTTTCCGTACAAGATTCCGATGCCTGTGGGACCGTACATTTTATGCCCCGAAAAAGCATAGAAGTCGCAATCTAATTCCTGCACATCCACGGGAAGGTGAGCAATGCCCTGCGCCCCGTCGATTAATACAAGCGCGCCCGCTTGATGCGCCAGTTTTATAATCTCCCGAATGGGATTGACCGTGCCGACGCTGTTGGAAGCGTGATTGACGGCCACCGCTTTTGTTTTAGGCGAAAGCATCTTCTTGTAGGCTTCCATGTCTAACTCCAGCGTCTCGGTGAGGGGGATTACTTTCAATATGGCGCCGCTTTTTTGCGCCGCCATCTGCCACGGCACAATGTTGGAATGGTGCTCCAATGCAGAGATAATAATTTCATCGTCGGGCGACAAGAGCGAAACAAAACCCGACGCCGCTAAATTAATTCCCTCGGTGGTGCCGCGCGTAAAAATTATTTCTTCATTGTGTTCGGCGTTGATAAATTGTTGCACGGCAAGTCGCGTTTGCTCAAAATGCGCGGTGGCAATGCCGGCCAAGGTATGCACCCCGCGATGAATGTTGGAGTTAAAATTTTCATAATAATCCGAAATCGCATCTATCACGCGCTTGGGTTTTTGCATGGTGGCCGCATTGTCAAAATAAACCAGGGGCTTATTATTAACTCGTCGGTTTAATATCGGAAACTGCGAGCGGACGGGCAATGCTGACATACAAGTTATGTTTGTGAATGAATTAATTCAGGCGAGCGTTCAGTTGTTCGCTTACCGTTTTGTCTAAATATTTTTTCAAGGCGTCATGGGGTACGCAATCGATCACTTCCATCGTGAAAGCATGTACCAGCAACGAATGGGCTTTGTCTTTGCCGATGCCGCGCGAACACAGATAGAATAAGGCTTCTTCGTTGAGGCGGCCGGTGGTGCAACCGTGGGAACACTTTACGTCGTCGGCCCAAATTTCCAACTGCGGCTTCGCATGAATGGCGCCCGTATCGCTCAACACCACATTCCTGTTCGATTGAAACGCATTTGTTTTTTGCGCATCCTGACGGACTAGTATTTTGCCGTTGAAAATGCCTTTCCCATGCCCGCTTATGACGCCCTTGTACATTTCGTTGCTGAATGAATTAGGCTTGCGATGGTCCACCTTCGTGTGATTGTCGATGAGGGCATTTCCGTTCAATAAATACAGTCCGTTGAAGTGAGACTCGCAATATTCTCCGTCGATTTTTATTTCCAGATTATTGCGCACCAACTTTCCCGAATGAGTGAGCGTGAAAGTGTTTGCCTTGCTTCGGGCTTCTTGCACGATTACGGTATTGTTCACTTGAATGCACTCCGGCGATTCTTGCAACGTGTAATATTCCAAATTGGATCCTTTCTCCAAATAAATTTCGACGGCGGCATTGTGATACACGCGGTGGGCGTAATTGAATTTTTCAACCACCACCCCTTTCGCTCCTTCTTCGACGCGGATAAAATTCCGCGTATGAAATTCCGTTTCGTGTTCCGCGCTCAAATGAAGAATCAATATCGGGGTTTCGTTTTCGACGGAGATATAAATTCCGTCTGTCCACTGAGCCGAATTGAGCAAGGCAAAAGGATCTTGGCGCGTCAATAATTCATCAAAATTTTTGATTTTATTTTCTTCAATGGCGTCTGCCAGCGGCATGATATTTTGGGAAGAATAAGAGGAGAGTTCGGGAGCAAATTTCCCGTTCACCATCACGATTGTTTCGGCTTTATAACCGGGAATTAAAAATTCATTTACTGCGGCCACGTCGAAAGACGTCGGTTTCTTCCACGACGTTTTTTGCAACAGGCGAGTCACGGGCGTGAACTTATACTCTTCGTTGTGAGGCGTCGGGAGTCCCATTTTTTCAAAGGCTTTGAGCGCATCCTCGCGAAACGGTTTTACCATGGCGTCTGTCATTTTGTTTCGGCTTTAATCCAGTCGTAACCTTTTTCTTCGAGTTGCATGGCCAATTCTTTTCCGCCCGACTTCACCAGCCTTCCTTTATATAAAACGTGAACAAAATCGGGGACAATATAGTCGAGCAGGCGCTGATAGTGCGTCACCACAATCGTGGCATTGTCTTTTCGGCGGAGTTTATTCACGCCTTCGGCCACGATACGCAAGGCGTCGATGTCGAGGCCTGAATCGGTTTCGTCCAAAATGGTGAGCGTAGGGTCGAGCATGGCCATTTGGAAAATCTCGTTGCGTTTTTTCTCTCCTCCCGAAAACCCCTCATTGAGCGAGCGGGAAAGGAGAGACTGATCTATTTCCACCAGCTTCATTTTTTCTTTCATCAGCGCCAAAAAAGAGACTGCGTCGAGCGGCGGCAGTCCGCGGTGTTCGCGCACTTGGTTCAGCGCGGCTTTCATGAAATTAGTCGTGCTGACCCCGGGAATTTCCACGGGATATTGAAAAGCCATGAATATCCCTTCGCGGGCGCGTTCTTCCGCTTCGAGTTCCAATAAATCACGGCCTTTATAGGTCACGCTTCCGTCGGTTACTTCAAATTGTTCGCGGCCTGCCAATACAGAGGCCAATGTGCTTTTTCCGGAGCCGTTCGGCCCCATAATGGCGTGCACTTCGCCGGCATTAACTTCCAAATTAATTCCGTTCAAGATAGATTTCTCTTCTATTCCGGCGCATAAATTTTCAATCTTTAAGAGCATTTATTTATATGAATTTTGTACTAAATTACTTGTTTATCCCACGCTTCCTTCCAACGTGATTGCCAACAGTTTTTGAGCTTCCACGGCAAACTCCATCGGCAGTTGGCTGAGCACTTCTTTGGCATAGCCGTTTACGATTAAAGCGATGGCGGCTTCTTGATCGAGTCCGCGCTGTTTGCAATAGAATATTTGGTCTTCTCCCACTTTAGAGGTGGTGGCTTCATGTTCAATTTGCGCGCCGGGATTTTCGGAATCGATATAAGGGAATGTGTGAGCGCCGCATTTATCGCTCATCAACAGCGAATCGCACTGCGAGAAATTGCGGGCATTTTCCGCCTGCTTCAACACCTTCACCTGACCGCGGTAACTGTTCTGCGATTTTCCCGCGGAAATCCCTTTCGAGACAATGCGCGACTTGGTGTTTTTTCCGATGTGAATCATTTTGGTTCCGGTGTCGGCTTGCTGATAATTATTGGTAACCGCAATCGAATAAAACGCGCCCTGCGAATAATCTCCTTTCAAAATGCAGGAGGGATACTTCCAAGTAATGGCGGAGCCGGTTTCCACTTGCGTCCAGCTGATTTTGGAATGACTGCCTTGACAAAGACCTCGTTTCGTCACAAAATTGTAAACGCCGCCCTTTCCGTTTTTATCGCCGGGGTACCAGTTTTGCACCGTGCTGTATTTCACTTCTGCGTCCTTCATGGCGTAAATTTCCACCACGGCCGCGTGCAGTTGATTTTCATCGCGCATGGGCGCCGTACAGCCTTCCAGATAGCTGACGTATGCGCCTTCTTCGGCCACGATGAGCGTACGCTCAAACTGACCCGTGTTGGCGGCGTTGATTCGGAAATAGGTGGAGAGTTCCATCGGGCAACGGACGCCTTTTGGAATATAGCAAAACGAACCGTCGGAAAAGACTGCCGAGTTGAGCGCCGAAAAATAATTATCCGTTACCGGCACCACCGTGCCGAGGTATTTTTTCACCAAATCGGGATGCTCCTTCACGGCTTCGCTGAAAGAGCAGAATATAATGCCGAGTTCTCCGAGGGTTTCCTTAAAAGTAGTCGCCACCGAAACGCTGTCAATCACCGCGTCCACCGCCACGCCCGTCAATCGCTTCTGTTCGGTGAGAGAAATCCCCAGCCGTTCAAAGGTCTTAATCAATTCAGGATCAACCTCTTTAAGGTTGGCGGGACTGACCTTCTGTTTAGGGGCAGAATAATAGATCATATCTTGATAATTGATTTCGGGAAACGTCAGGTTAGCCCATGTCGGTTGCTTCATTTCCTTCCATCGTTCGAAGGCCTGGAGGCGCCAGTCAAGCATCCATTGAGGCTCATTTTTCTTGCTTGAAATGAGGCGAACGATGCTCTCATCAAGCCCTTTGGGAGCTTCATCGGCTTCGAGAACTGCCGTCCAGCCGTGCTCATACTCCTTTGCCGTCAGTTCCCGCAATACCTTATTGTCCGTTGCCATAAAGCGCTAAATTTATTTAGACTATTTTTAAATAGCAAAGGTAACATTTTTTTTGGGTTTTATGACTTTTATTAGCTAAAAACTCCCGATTTTGTGTATTAAGTCAAAATAATGAATAAGGGCTGAGGATTGAGGATTGCCGACTAATGCGTATGCGGCAACGCCTCGCGACGAGCGCTCGGAAGATAACCCTTAATCAGGTCTTTTGTTTGTAATTCAAGGGATTTAATAATTACGGCATTTGTTTGAAAACGGAACAATCTTTCCGCGCTTGATTCCCCGGTCTGAACCACTATTTTCAACGGATAGTTTTTTCCGCATGAAGCTCTTTCAAGTTTTTCGATGGCGTCTTCCATGGTTTCGTGCTCTCCTTGTATTTTCA
>Ga0081606_1000577_pt1 | contig 14276 bp, 12 predicted proteins | sample EareggfetidaYelm_FD_71127 | JGI IMG/M metagenome (GOLD analysis project Ga0081606, IMG submission 71127) | Earthworm egg capsule microbial community from the University of Washington, USA - E. fetida Yelm (SPADES assembly) (version 2) | ecosystem: Host-associated > Annelida > Reproductive system... | reverse complement strand
CCTTTGTCAAACGAAAATCCGTAGTGCTCAAACCGGCATCAAAAAAAATCGAAAATCAATGTTTGCAAGGCTTTTCGCCCCCCTAGTTGCAATGTGGGCTAACTTTGCCCAATGCGGCCGTATATCCTCTGTAACATGGAGTTTATCTGCCCTGCATCAAGGCCTCCAGTCAATCCACTTGTCATGTACCATTCTTTGGTCAGTTCCCTCGCCCTGTATATCGAGGCCTCCGCTCAAGATCCTTTACTGAAATGTAATTGAAAAGCGGGGCGAAGGGGATAAATTTGTTAAAAAATATAAAGTTGTTTGTCAATTTATATAAATTTATTTATTTTATAAAATATTTTTTTTGTTATTATAGAATAAAAAATTTTTTTTATTTTTATAAAATTTTTTATTTTTACGGTAACATTAAACTTTAATAACCATGGCAACAACTGACGAATCTCTGAAAGCAGAGCAAATTATCCAAGAAGCTTTGAAAGCAATTGGAAAGCCTTTTGACGAGGAAAAATATTTTTCCGAAATTGAAAAAACAACGCCGGTGAACCGTTTTTATAAAAAAGATGCAACCGGAAAGTTAACGAATGAAATTCGCGGGTATGGTTTGGTGGTCGATGGCAAGAAAATAACTTCCTCTGAAGTGGGTCCCCAATATACCCTGTCCAGCTTAACTGCTTCCGATGGGATGGCTTTGAGCAATGAGGAAAATAAAAAAAGATTAGATGCCGCCGGTGCCGATAGCTTAGAAAATAAAATAGGGGAGGCTTTGAAAGAGAAAGCAGAGCAAATTATTCAAAATGCTTTGAAGATCACAAAACCTTTTAACAAGGAAAAATACCTTGCCGAAATTGAAAAAACAACGCCGGTGAACCGTTTTTATAAAAAAGATGAAACAGGGAAGCTAACGAATGAAGTTCGCGGGTATGCTTTGGTGGTCGATGGAAAGAAAATAAATTCCTCTGAAGTAGGCGCTCAATATACACTTGCCGGTTTAGCGGCGGCCGATGGAGTGGTGTTGAGCAATGAGGAAAAGAAAAAAGGATGGAGTATGGCGACAAAGGAAAGAGAGAAGACCGGCATGGACACAAAAGAGCCTGAGCAGAAAAAGGAGGAGATGGCGGGCATGGGCGCAAGAGAGCCTGAGCAGAAAAAGGAGGAGATGGCGGGCATGGGCGCAAGAGAGCCTGAGCAGAAAAAGGAGGAGATGGCGGGCATGGACGCAAAAGAGCCTGAGCAGAAAAAGGAGGAGATGGCGGGCATGGACGTAAGAGAGCCTGAGCAGAAAAAGGAGGAGATGGCGGGCATGGACGTAAGAGAGCCTGAGCAGAAAAAAGAGGAGATGGCGGGCATGGACGCAAAAGAGCCTGAGCAGAAAAAGGAGGAGATGGCGGGCATGGACGCAAAAGAGCCTGAGCAGAAAAAGGAGGAAAAGGCGGGCATGGGCGCAAGAGAGCCTGAGCAGAAAAAGGAGGAAAAGGCGGGCATGGGCGCAAGAGAGCCAGAGCAGAAAAAGGAGGAAAAGGCGGGCATGGGCACAAGAGAGCCAGAGCAGAAAAAGGAGGAAAAGGTGGGCATGGGCACAAAAGAGCCGGAAAACAAAGAGTATTTGGAGAATATGGATAAATACAAAAGAAGAAATATAAACTTGGAAGCGGAGGGCATTACCGGAAAGAGCGATCATGATGCAGACCGTTTGTTGTCGGGTTTTGAAAAGGCCGGAATCATCTTGGGAAAATCGATTGTTGCTTTAGCTGTTGGCATCGCAGGCTCCATGAAACGTATTTTTAAAGGAGTGGTTAATGGGGTTAAGAATACGGACAATGGTGCAGAAGTGGGGTTAACTTGCCTAGATAAAGATGGTCGGGAAATAGAGCGCAGTTTTCCGGTCAGTGTTATTTTGGATATCGAAAATATGTATTCGGGTCAGCTTTTTGCCTATGAGGAATTGCCTTTCGATTCGGATAATCGAATAGCCGGACTGCATGCTGATCAGTTGCCTGAGGTGGGACCAAAATTATTAAGCGGGCATGCCCCTTTTATTGAAGGGGAGGGACCGCAGAACAAGCCAACGCTAGACTATACTATCCCTGCTACGAAGGATAGAGCAGCGAAGAAAATTAAGACAGCCGGCCGGTTGCAACTTAAAAAAGATGAGTTTGGCAAAGTTAATGCGGTTGTAAAACCACGGTTCTCAAAGTATGAGGTGAAACCATCGTTTGCCGGCATCCCGATGACGACACAGGTATTGCAGAATATTTTCAGCAAGCCTAATGTAGGAGCGCCTGTTCAATTCCAGGGGCGAGATAGAAATGGCAAATCGATTGTCTTTAACGGAACAATTTATTTTGATCAGAAAAATAATTGTTTGATGATGAACACCACCGAAAAGGCATTTGATGCGGCTTTAAGGTATCATGCCGCCAGGGGCGAGAATGTCAATGAGAAAGCAGTTATTCCGAAGGTAGGCGATATACTTGTGAAAGGGCACCTTGTTCCAAAGGAAAATTTGAAGAAAGATTTGAAGAAAGATTTGAAGAAAAAGCCATTGGCAATAGCCTAAGAATAACAGCGATGACTTATAAATTGTTTGCGTTTGTCATAAATTATTATACTTTTGTCTCTTAATAAGAGGGCAACGGGTTATCTGTTGATTTTTACTTGTGGGATACGCCGTATTCACGCAAGAACAAGTGTTTTAAAATAATGTTTCAGCCTTTCAGTTGATTTTTACTTGTGCGAATACGCCGTATTCACGCAAGAACAAGTGTTTTAAAATAATATTTCAGCCTTTCAGTTGATTTTTACTTGTGCGAATACGCCGTATTCGCACAAGAACAAGTGTTTTAAAAAATAATATTTCACAAGTTTTGTTTACTTAAATTTTACCCGTGATGAAGCGGTATACTTCATATATACTATTTATGGCAGAGCAAATTGAAAATCGAGAAAGAATTTATCTGAAGTCTATTTGCAAGGCTTCGGAAAAATTGGGAGACAAAGCAATCTCTATTTCCGTGGACGTCGGCGATTTTGAAAAATATGCAAAAGAGCATGGCACAGAAAAGAATGGAAAAAGGTACTTGGCTTTGAAACTTTTTAAGAAAAAGGAAACGAGTAAGTACGGGGAAACTCATCATTTGGAAATAGATATGTTTAAACCAACTAAAAAGGAAGAGTAGATGCAATTGGCGGTTTCCATTGTATGGGTGCTTTTGTGCATCGTTTTTCTGGGGCTTGTGTATTCCATGTACTCCATACGAAAAAAGTCTGCTCCGATTGAAAAAAGCGATGAAGAAAAGATAGAAACAAGTTCTGAAAAAATTGGGGGAAGCGAAAGCGGGGGAAGCATAAGTTCATTGAACCCGCTTGATGGTGCTGAATCTGATTTAAAAGTCTCTCCGACGATGGAACTGCTCATCGACGGAAAACAATACCGGTTTAAAGCAAAAAAAATTCATGTAGTTATTAATGGAGAAAATATGGAAATAGAAATAGCAGATGACAATGCGGGCGATGTGTCTGTTCCGCGTCCGAAAAATGAGGTCTCCGATGTGATCTCGCAATCGGATATTGACGATGAGGATTATAAAAGCATATTGATTAGCGCTTCTAAAAAAGCAAAGGCTGAACGGGAGCAACTGCCAGAAGAGGACGCAGGGGCTGAACAAGAGCAAACGGAGGAAGCAGAGTACTAAAATGGCTGAACAAAAATTATGACTAAAAGCAAAGACCATATTTTTTCGCTGATGACCCTTGGTTATGTGACCGTGGTTATGGTTGCTTACGGCATCAATTACCGTTTATTCGCGCAAATAAACGGGCGGGTTGATATCAACGACGGATTAGGAAAAGGAATAAGCGAACTGACAAAAATTTTTATTGATATCGGCGGCGGGACTCACTTTATGTATGCGGTGATACCCTTTGCTTTGGCTTTATTTTTTATTGGTCAGTTTATGAAGCCGGGCGATGAGGAAAAAAAACGGAAAATAAAGTATAAGGTGGCGCTATGGACAAGCATTCTTTTATGGGCAGTAGTCATTGCAATATCGCCATTTCAGCAGTTGGTCTTCGGAAGCAATAGTTATTCAACTATTTTCTTTATTTTCTTTTCCGCCATTTATTTGACGGCATTGCTTGCCTATCTATACGGAGGAGGGGTGGTATTCAGAAGAGGGGGGAATGACTCAAAAAGCTCAAGCGAAGATCCGTTTGGCAAAAATTTAAGAGCTTTTCCGCAAAATGAAAAGCTGATGAAAACTGATATATCCGTGAACATAAAATATGAATTTCTTTCGCCAAAGAATTTTAAAATGACGCCGGGGTATATCAATGTCATTAATCAATTTAGAGGGAATCAAGTGTTAGGGACGCCGGGGTCAGGCAAATCGTATGCGTTTTTTCTTCCCATGATTGAGCAAAACGTCCGCAATGGATTTTCTATGTTGATTTACGATTACAAATATCCTGATTTGTCGGCTCATGCAATTACATGCATGGATTTATACAAAGAGCAAATTTTAAAAAAGCGCGGACGCTTGCCCAAGATCAATTCTATTTATTTTGACAATGTGTTTTATTCAAAACGAGTTAATGTATTACAGCCGGAGCTATTAAATGATTTTGCTTTCGACGCCGTGAATGTGGCCAATTCGTTTATGATGGCGATAAATAAAAGCTGGATGGGAAAAGAAGGCGAATTTTTTCCTGAATCAGCAAAAAATTTACTGGCTGCCACGGTATGGTCATTAAAAATATATAAGGACGGAATATATTGTACGTTGCCTCATGCGATAGAATTGTTGTCTCAGTCCATGGAGGATTTATTTGGGGTATTTATGGCTTTGGAGGATATATCGTTGCGAAACGTGGTGAAGCCTTTTAAGGATGCTCTGGAAAAAGAAGCAATGGAGCAAGTAGCGGGGCAAGTGGCTTCTGTGACGGTGCCCTTGGCAAGACTTTCTTCGCCGACGGTAAGTTGGGTATTGACAACTGACCCGAAGGAAGAAGAATTGCGACTGGATATAAATGACCCCAATGAATATCAAATTTTATGTTTGGGAAATTCTTCCGAGAAAAAAAGCGTCAATAATGTATTTTTTTCTTTATTCATTACGCAACTGTTCAAATTAATCAATGTGAAAGGAAGATTGCCGCTTGCCGTGGTATTGGATGAAGTAGTAACGTTGAGTTTTCCAAAAGGCACTTTAGATGATTTAATTGCTACGGGACGCGGTCATTTAATAGCGGTGTGGCTTGGCTATCAAGATTTGTCGCAATTGCACAGGGATATGACCAAAGATGTGGGGGACTCTATTTTCAAAATGGTGGGAAATACATTTGCCGGAAACATTAATGATGAGACGAGTGAAAAATTAGAAAAGCGCATTGGCAAAGTAGAAATAAACAAGAAAGAAAAAAGTTTGTCGGCGGAGGAAGAGTTGTCATATAGTTTTCGGAAGAGCGAAGACTCCGCCGTGCCGGCCAGTTATTTTTCTTCTATGTCTCAAGGTGTTTTTGCCGGCATTGTGGCTGACAATTATGGAGAGGAAATAGAGATTAAGCCTTTTTATGGAAAAGTCAACTACAGTACGCCTTACGGAAAAAATATAAAAACAATGGAGATGACTGATTTTTGGAAGTCCTTATTTAAGGACAACGGCATTGAGTACGCTGAATTTAAAGCGGTGTCGGATCGTAAATTGAAAGAGTCTGAAAATTGGAAAAAAGCATCCGAGTTGAAAGATCAGTTGTTGAAGGAAAATCATGAAAGGATAGTAAAAGAGGTCAATGAAATGGTATATGACTTGGTGAAATCAAAAACGGAAACGGAAATAACAAATTAACAGGAGAAGGCTGCATTCCTAAAACTGCGGCCAAAAAAATTAAAATAACAACAATATGAAAACGAACAAGAACTTATGGAACAAGGTTATCGTCATGGCAGGCTGTTTTATAATAATGTGCAATGACGCCGCCATGGCGCAAGGCGATGATCTCTTCCAGTTAAAAGGGCAATGGGGGAAAATAATGGGTGTGGCCGCTTTTATGGTGGGTGTATTAGCCGTTGTAGGGGCAATACATGTGTATGCAGCCAAGAGCGCGGATAATGCTGAAAAATTTAAAAGCTTATTGGTACGCTATATTGGGGCTATTGTGTTTATTCTTTTAGCCATGGCCGCTGTGCCCACGGTTTATAAAGCGATAGCAGGGCAAAAATTATGACAAGAAGACTGTATCGAGGAATTAATGGGCGTGAGCCGTTGGTGTATGGTTTGCCGAGCAAGGTGTTTTTTGTTTCTATTGCCCCGTTGGCCGCCTTTTCTTTATTTATGCTCAAGTTCGTGCTTATGATCGGCATAGTTTCATTGGGCGTAACTGTGTTTTTATATATAGGCTTACAAGGTCTCAAGCAGAAGCACGGGATGATGTTTCTTTCAAAATTAATTCACTATCACTTTGATTCGTATTGGATTATTCGCCGAAGGAGAGCCGGTTTAAAATAGTTAAAATTAAAAAAGAATATGGTTTTGTCATTTGAAAATATTGTGCCCATAATTTATCGGGAAAGTAATGTGTGCGTGAACAGAAACGGGGATATGACCTTGGCATATAAATTTGAGGGGGTGGATCTATGCAGCAAAACAAAGGAGGAAATAGAAAAATTAACAGATGACTTCGCTTCCTCATTTACATATTTTTCGGACAGAACAGTGATCCATAAACAAGATGTGTTTCTTAAGGATTATATCGATGTCGATGCGGCGAAAGCAACCAATTATTTAACTAAAGCCTATCTGGAGGAATACCGGAACAAGCAATATTTTAGAAACGATTGCTATTTGTTCGCCACAAGAACGTCCGCCTTAAGCGCTCAACGGGATTATGGAATGGGAAGGAACGGGAAAAAATACGAGACTTATGAATTGGCTTCTAATCAGCGTAAAGCCATTGATTTGTTTGAACAGGAATTAAATGGATGGATAGCATTTCTTAATACGCAGGGGGTGCGTCTGACTCCATTAAAGCAAAGTGAATTTGACAATGTCATTGAGGGATGGTTCTCCTTGTATGATGAAGATTTCATCGGAGACATTGATTTTAAAGACAAAGCAATAGGGCTCAACAATTTCAATATAATCAGCGTAGGCGACGGAGAGCAATTGCCGGATTCAATTGAGGCGGCTAAACTGAATGGCGAATATGCCCGATTTAAAGAAGTCGTGGATGGAAAAATTGTGGGATTGTATTCTGATTTTCTTTCTTCATTAGGATATGGTTTAAAAGCAAACCACGTCGTAAATCAACTGTTCTTCATGGACGGGAAAGAATATATGCGAAATTCTATCGAACGTTTACGAAAGAATTTTGGATCGTGGCGATTATTTTCTTCTGAAAATTCCATGAACGCGGATGCGTTGATGGAATTTGAACGCGAAACTTTTGCCCGAAATGAGCTTATCATACGCGCTCATGTAAATGTGCTTTTTTGGTCGAATAAAAATACAGACGCTGTCACAGAAGAGATTCGCGCCAAGTTCAAAGAGTCTGGCATTATGGGGCGAGCGGCCAATAAAATTGACGTCAGGCATATTTATTTGGCATCCTGTCCGGGCAATGCCGGGACACTTCCATATGAAGATACTTTTTTGGGACACGCCTCAGCTCTTTGCGCCCTAGTGATCAAAGAGAGCGTTCGCATAGGGGACTTGGGGGGAAAGGGGATACTTTTTACCGACCGCAATTCGGGGTCTTTGATTCGCCGTGACTGCTGGCATGAGCCTTATGAGAAAAAGAAAATTACCAATAGAAATTGGTTGGGCATTGGAAAGTCGGGAAGCGGAAAATCATCTATGACCATCGAAGTAATTCGGCAGTATATGGAAATGGATTTTAATTGCACGGTGCTTGACATCGGACGCAGTTTTGAAGTGCTGGCCAAAGGTCACGGCGGCAATTACTTTGTGTACGAAGACGGAGTCGAGTTGGGCGTCAATCCATATTCATTTAAAACGAATGAGGCTACCGTTGAAGAAATAGAGTTTTTAACCTCGTTTACCGGGGCTTTATGGATTCCCAATGCTTCGCTTTCTGATGTGCAAAATGATGTGTTGGAAAAAATAATATTAGCCTCATACGGCGCCAAGAGAAAATTAAAAGGCGAAGCAGGGGAGGGGGGCAAAGATACCGGCTATGTATTATCCGGAAGCTATGAAAATACCTCAATTACCGATTTGTACAGGTTTGTCCAAGATAATAAGTCCGTCGTGGAGGAAATTACTCGGGGCAACAAAGAATACTTTGATAGGGATTCATTTTTAATTTCGATGGATAAGTTTGTGGCCGGAAAAGGGAAATTTGACCGGCTTTTGAGCGGAAAAAATAATGTGGACACAACCAAGCTGTTGACGGTTTGGGAGTTGGACAATATTAAGGATCACGCCATTCTGTTTCCTATCATTTCAATGCTGATCATGTATTTGACAACGAATGTGGTTTGGAAACAAACAAGCAAGGAAAAAATTGTCTTGATTGAAGAGGCTTGGAAGATGTTGGAAAAACCTTCCATGGCAGGTTATATAAAATGGCTCTATAAAACGATACGAAAATTTGACGGGGCGGTGGGAGTAAACATTCAACAGGCGAGCGATCTAGTAGTTTCAGGAAGCAATATCAAGGACACCGTACTGGCGAATTCTGATGTAAAATTTATTATGTCGCACACGGTTCCAATGGCACGTGAATTAGCCAAGATAATGGATTGGGATGATTACCAACTGGCGCTCTTGCTTTCCATTTGTTTGGATGAGGAAAAGCTAAAGGGAGGCAAGCGATTCTCTGAGTTGGTATCGGTGGTCGGCAGAGATATTAAAGCCTTGCGCCTTCAGGTGAGCAAGGAGCAAATTGTAAACTTCATGTCAGAGATGAAAGACAAAGAGAAGCTGTTTGCTTTGGTGGCTAAAAATGGAGGGAATTATGAATATGGAATTAAGGAATACGTTAGCTTATATTTTAACAAATAACAAAACTATTTAATCATGAATGCGAAAAAAATTTACTGGAGTGTGACACTGGCTTGTTTCATACATTCAGCGGCCGGGCAACATGCCGAAGTCGGCGGACAATTTAAGCAGGCAGCGGCGAATATAACCTTGGGGATTGCCGACTGGACAATGATTATCGCCAGTGGCACAACGCTTGTCGCTCGCACAGAATACAGCATCGAGCGAATGAGGATGGTGGAGGATAATAAGAAGGAGTTGGAGAGGTTGACAAAAGGCGAGGGATTTAAGAATTCTAAGTTGTTTGCCAAAAACAACACAAGAAGTTTTCTTCAACGCTTGCAATTTACTTCGCTGAAAATTGCAGGGATCAGCAAGTTGTTATTTCAACTTGGAATGGTGACCAAGTATTTCACTCAAGATGTTGTAAATGAGGCCGTCGAAAGCGTGGGTTCTAATGCTTCCACGATGGCTGACGCATTGGCGTTTCAGGCACAAGGAACGGCGCTTTTGCCTCCTGATGCCACCGGAGTTGTCAATTCGTTAAAAGAAATAAAAACGAAAAATTCAAAACACGAATTGAAAAAAAAGGTGTTGGAAGTGCTCGTTATGTTAGATCAAGTGGACAATGAATTGGACAAGATATATGCCATGCAGGCAGAGTTGATTTATCAGGGCAGGATGTTTAATGAATGCGGCGAAATTTACGGGCTAGGCCGAAAACCTTATTTGGCTTCTGATTTTGTAGCTCGACGGTTGAACAGTCTAAAGCAATCTGACGAAGCAAAATACAATGCCGAATTTATAAAAAGGGAGGTGGAAAACGCAAAAAAACAAGAGGAATGGAGGAGCAAGCAAAAAATTCTCATTAAACATGAACTGACGGGAAAAGAATTGACTTATTATATTATGGACAAATAACCATCTAATCCAAAGCATTATGCACTTGACCGTATCTTATATTCGTTTTTTCAGGCCGGTTTACAAACTTTCTGCAAGCAATTTTTTTTGTATTCGTTGGATTATGCTGGCCGTATTCCTTGTGTTTTCTTTTAAAACCGGGGATGCTCAATATCATAACCAAAATTTACAAATCTATACTTATGTTCAGGTTCAGCGAACTACCACGCCTGATGAGCCTCATGTGCTGGTGCCTGATCAGACCTCTTTGAAAAGCGTAATGAAAATTGCCCTGCGCAATGAAGTGTTGGGAGCGTTGCAGACGGGAGTCGCTTTTTTGGCGGCTGTCTTTTTTATAGTAGCGGTGATTGATTTTTTTCGGCGAACTATGTTGGACAAAGAGCCGGTTCAAACGAATGACATTTTAAAATTTGTCGGGGTTTTGTCTTTGCTTATTTTTTACAAAGATATTGTATATGGCCTTATCGACCCTACCATGACGAATGTGTGCAGTATTATAGAAAAAGCGGCGACCAATGGAGCATCGGCGAAAACCCTGGAGTCGTATTTGGACACTTCTTTTTCTTGGGGAAAGTTAATGGACAGTCCCGGACTTACAATATTTGAAGGAGCGGCGGCATATCTCATAAAATTGCTAGACCAATTGGTTACTTCCCTTTTTCAGATGTACGCGAATGTGTCGATTTTCTTTACGCTTGTAATAGGTTATATCATTATTGCCTTTGCTCTGTTTCCAACCTTATACAGCTTCGTAGGGACATGGCTAAAAATATTGGCAAAATATTATGTGTATTTGATTGTGATCAGCATGGGAATATCCGCTTCTTATGCCGCACAAAATGTTTTCCTTCAGGCGGCCGGGCCAGGCACTTTGGTTACCGGCATTTGGATCAGCATTGCCATGAGCTGCTTGGCATTTAAAATAATATTCATATTAGTCGGATTTAAAGTGATCGATAGCGTATTTGGCGGGGGAGGCGGCGGGCTTGGCTCTGTCGTTGGCGGAATGGTAGGCGGAATGGCGGCCGTAGCAGGGAATGGAATGACGATGATGAAAGGAAAATAATAAAGGGCATGGAAAAAGAAAATGGAGAGTTGAAGGTGAAAGTGTATGCTGACCGACTCAGCGTGAGTTTGCGGAATCAGCGTTTTGCGCAATTTGCAAATATCGCGGTTATTTTCTTTCTTGTGCTCGTTGTTGTCTATCAATCGGTTCAGGGGAATGTAGTGGTGATAGGCGAGAATTTAGTGGCACAAGGGGAGGGCAGCCGGACCATGAATGCTCCTGATATTGTTGAAGTGCGTGCCAATGGCCATGCCGAATTACTATACAGCAGGATGTTTACCTTTGATTATAATAATTATAAGGCGCAAAAAAACAAAGCCATATTCTTGGGCGACAAGTCTATTGAGGACGTGTACGCGGCGTTGGTCAAGGCAAATTTTTACAAAAATATAGTGGACAACCATTACTTGGTTCGTTCCTATTTGGATTCTGTGAAAATGACGGTTTCTTCGGGCAACCCTGTGCTGACGTGTTACGGAAGAATGGAATTGACCAATACTATTTTTTTAGAAACGCGCCGATTAGATATGGAATTGAAAATGAACGATGTAGCCTTTATAAAAGAAAAAAATCCGTTTGGTTACTCCATTGCCAGTTTGGATTTATTGTCCAATGAATTGTTGTCTCGAAGGAATTTAATGGAACCAGAATAAAATGACCATGACTACGAAGAAAAAAAATGACAAAGTATTGTCGCTGATGGTTGCAGCCGGTGCCTTGTTGCTCATCGGCGGGGGCATAATCATGTACAACTTCGTATTTTCAGACACAGAGGCTCTAGCAGAACAGCCTAAGAAAAAAGGGATGACCTCATGGGAAGATTTTAATTCTCAAGTCGCCGAGCCAGAGCAGGAGGAGCCTAAAGAGGAGAGGGGGGATATTGTAGATGACCATTTGGAGAAAGCACAAAGAGATTCGCTAAAGAAACTGTCTGCGAAGTCGCGTTCAAAAGAGAAAAGCGAAGCTTCGGGTCTGCATACGGATTTGACGGATATTATCAAGAAGGGCGATAAAACCAAGAGCAGAGCAGGCGCTCCTGCGGATGATCCTGCCGATGCTCCTTCGGTTGATCCGCCCAATGTGCCCAAAGCGTCTAAAAGAAACTTGCCGAACAGCCCAAAAGGCAACCATCGCTTGCATCCGCCAATCCCGGAAGTAACGCCAACAGCTCCTGTTCGGCGGGTTCGCAAGGAAAGCGACATTGCTTGGGAAGGAAAAAATGAATCATCGCCATCGTCCAATGAATCAACTGATGAAAATGTATTTGAATTTGAGGCCATTGTGCACGGAAAAAATCTAGTGCAAAGCGGTCATTCCTCCCGACTTTCCGTGCGCACCATCGCCAATATTAATTTAGGAGATTGCGTGATTGAGGCCGGAAAAATATATATCGCTAATGTAACAGGTTCTTCCGGCAGTCGGTTGAATTTCAAATTAATTCTTCCTTGCCATGGAAAAAAGAAATCGTTCGAGGTCTATGACGAGGATGGAGAAAGGGGACTTTATGTAGAGTCGCTAAACAAGGAAACCGACGCCAAGAAAGGCGCTATTCAAAGAATGGCGCAAACGGCCATTAATACAGTAGCCGCCGCTGCCGGAGGGCACGCGGCAGGAACGGCTGCCAGTTCAGCCGGGGAAATAGCCGATGCCAAGACCGGGGACTATTCCATTGTCGTAGAGTCCGGAAAGAAAATTCAATTTAAAGAAACCAAATAAAATAAAAGATTATGAAAAATTTAATACTGGCCTTGCTCTCCTTGGTGTTTGCCAATGAGGCTTTGTCTCAAAAAGAAATAGAAGTTTCTTTTGACAAATCGGTGATAATTATCTACGGAAATTCCAATGATGCGGGGAACAATGTAAAAGCATTCACCGTCGGACGCAAAGAAAGCATAGGGGCAAAGAGTATGGGCAATAAGCTTGTGCTTCAAGCTCTGGAGGACGGATTTTTGGAGACCAACATTTTTGTCGAGTTGAGCAACGGAAAATATTTTAATTATTTGCTGAAATACAACAACAACCCAAAACGATTAGTCCATGAAGAGTTGAATGATGTGGCTCAAAGTATGGCTCAAAGGAACGATGCCTCTCAGCCGGCTGTTCAAAATCAGTGGGGGGCTGTATTTGTTGCTCAACGTACAGAGAATAAACCGGTTACGCCGGATAATATGCAAAGAAACTTGCATGCCTTGATCAGCGGAAAAGAAAGAGATTTTATTTATGACGTGGCTGAAATAAGTCACCGCATGAAAGTATGGTGCGGGGGAATTTACGTGACCGATGAAAGGAAGTATATCTACAAAGTAAGCATTGAAAATAATTCAAACGCCGACTATGAAATTGGCGTTGTGGACGTGAAAGTGACCGATAAGGGAAAGGCGTTGAGGAGCAAAGTAAAAAGTGAAGTCAGCTTGGAGCAGCATGTCAATAATGCCGGCATTGTGGTGCCCGGCAATAATAAAAAAGAAATTTATGTGGTCACGGATCAGGTAACGGTGGAGGCAAATAAAAAATTATTGATCACGCTATGGGAGAAATATCCGGGGTCAAGAAATTTTTCATTGGAGTTGGAAAACACTCATTTAGTCGGCGTACGCCGTTTGTAAAACTGCAATTAATTAAACATCCATTAAACCAATAAAACTATGAAAACTTTTATCGCGGCCGTCAGCATTGTTTTTGGCTTGCTTTCTTGCGACAACAGGGAGAATTACTTTAAAGGCAACAATGCGGCACCTGTATTGATACTGAAAAAGGATGATGCCAAGGCAAGCGGGGATTCAGCCAAGTTCTCGCTGAAAGTAAAACAAGAAAGCATTACGCTCAACTTTACCGCAAAAGACGAGAGCAACAATTTGGCGCATGTGTCCATACATCGAGCCAGTGGTGATTCCGCAGATCCGGATAAAAATACCTTCTCAGGAGACGCTATCAGCGATAAAGTAACATTTGCCATTAAGAAAGCGGGGGTTTCCGTATTTGTTTTTTCTGCCGTTGACAAGTTGGGGGAAAGCACGTCAGTCCAATACACGCTCACCGTATTTGAAAATTTGCCTCCGGTGGCAAAGCTGGCGGCGACCCCCTCGCAAGACAATAAGTATCTCTACACGCTCGATACAAACGGCTCAAAAGACGGTGACCAAAAATTTGGAGGAAACATTCAGCTTTACCAATACACTATAGACGGCTATTCTTTCAACAAGACTTCGCCAAGAATTCTCCATACGTTTTTGTCAACTGGCCGCCATACAATTAAGCTAGTAGCCGTTGATAATGAAGGGATG
>Ga0081606_1000576_pt1 | contig 14319 bp, 8 predicted proteins | sample EareggfetidaYelm_FD_71127 | JGI IMG/M metagenome (GOLD analysis project Ga0081606, IMG submission 71127) | Earthworm egg capsule microbial community from the University of Washington, USA - E. fetida Yelm (SPADES assembly) (version 2) | ecosystem: Host-associated > Annelida > Reproductive system... | reverse complement strand
AGCGGCTTTCAAATTGTAAAAATTTAAAGCATAGACATAAAAAAACCTGACTTGATTGAGTCAGGTTTTTTGTTTTTAATAGTTTCCGTTTTTCATCTTTCCGAGGATATCGGTGTATTCTTTTGCTCTTTTCTCATCGGTACTCTTTACGGCATCGATTGCTTTTTGTTCGGTTGTGATGGCTCTGTCTTTTTCATTGTTCATGTAATACAACTGCGCCAAAGTATCTAAGCAATTGTGTTCGTTTTTCTCAATTTTAAGGCTTGCTTCGCTCCATTTAATGGCTTTTTGAATTGTATTTTTATCACTGCCCTTCGTTTCTACAACTTCCCAGGCAACATTATTGGCCAATTCGGCAAAACTGTTCTTAAATTCCGCCCAATTCATATAACTGCTTTTTTGGGTTTCATACATTTCATCCAATGTTTCAATCAGGCTTTGGCCTTTAGATTCTACTATCTGGAAAAAATCATTGAATTCATTGAAATACAGCGAACTGTCATTTTTGTTACTTTCTTTAACCCTTTCCAGATAAATTCGGAAATCAGCCAGATTGTATCCTGAAAGCTGCAAAAAGGTTTTATAATATCCTATCAGCTTAACTTGGTTTGACCTGTGTAAGTTTGCCGATTCGGTAGTCCTGTTTTGGAAAAAGGTGCTTAAAACAGCACTAATCCTATCTGTTCCGCCTTGATCCAAATACTCTTCTTCCGAATTTAGGGTATAATATTTCTCTTCATTTTTGAGGATTTCATTATAATTTTTAAACAGATAATCTAAAATCCTAAAATCGGTTTCGCCTACCATTTTCTGTCCGCCATACAACTTGTAAGTAAACCCCATATTGAGAAGTTCTTTCTTGCACAACTGAACAAACTCGTTATCATAACTACTGTTTTTAGCATCCGAGTCTAAAATCAGTTTCCATTTTTCAGTTATAACTTCTTTGTTTGTCTTTATCGAATATAAATTTTCCGGATCTTTTACCTGAAAATAATTATCCCCATCATCAACTGCCGCAACAGTATCAACCGCAGTTGTAGCTGTTTCATCATAATCTTCCTCCACAATGGTTTCGTCCTCATAATTGTTGTTCCCGAATCTTTTTTTGGTTTTCGTTATGTTGACAAATGCTTTTTTGAAATCAGTGAGGGTTGCTTTTTTATTAGCCGCCAGCTTATCCAGCTTCAAATGCTCATTAGCCCTGTTTATCTCGTCATAAACCGAATAATACCTTTGGAAGAAATTAGAATTATCCTCAAGGGTTCCGTCAGTGTGATACAATAAAACACCATTTGAATTTACAAAAAGTAAGGCTTTTTTATTCTCGATTTTGAAATTATCGATTAGCGATTTGTCTTTTTCGGTAGCCAGGTAAAAACTAAAATTATCGATTTCAGCATCATAACCCTTTCTCATGTAACGCGACATTCTTTCTTCTTGATCTTTAATAAAATTGGCAAATTCCGCTTTACCATTTTTCCCGTTATCTACTACGATTACCAAAAACTTTTCTGGTGTTTTTTCTAGACTTTTCAAGGCTTCCGGATAGGTCTTGTAATTCGCGTACTTGAAAGTATATTTTGCTTTCGCTCTTTGTTCGAGATAACTGCTGTCAAAATCATCATCGGGTGCAAATCCGTTTTTCTTCAACCAGTCTTTCTCTGAGGAAACAGCCAACGGTACAACTTCATCTTTCTTAATTTCTTCAACACCGTTATCTTTTTCAAATTCAAACATGACTGCTTTCGTTCTTCCTTCAGAAACGGATATTTTTTTAGTCTCCCGGTCGATTATCCCTTTCAATTCAACATTTTTAAAAGAAGATCCACTGTATTCGACTTCAATCTGATTAATGTTTGGGTCGAGCTGGAATTTGGAAACTGTAGTACCGCCACGTCTTTGGCTGTCTACAAGATAAAGATACTTTGCTTTTTCCACGTCAATTTTCACGTCTTTTGGCATAGAATGGCCAGTGACTCTTTTCTCTACATAATCAGAAAGCGGCTTGTATTCAACAACCGAATGCTCGTCTTTTTGTGTTCCTATGTAAATGCCGCGGCCCATGTAAAGCATTTGGGGAGTTACTTTTATCTTGAGCGTACTGGAAAACTCGGCATCCTTATCGGGCTTGATCTTAAAAACAGACTCTTTTGATTCTGAATTATTAAACGTGACCGTATCATTTTCAACAGTATATTTTCCGAAAAAAATAGCCATTTCATACTTGTTATCCTCAAGAACTTTGAGCATCAGCTTTTGTCCCTGAACGTTGGCTTTGTAAACTCCCGGTTCTAAAACTGAAGTCTGCGAAAATCCGAATGAGACAAAAAACAACAGCAGTAAAGTAAAAACTCTTTTCATCGATTATCGTATTGATTTAATTTTTCTTAAAATTACTACATTTCATAAAACAAACAGACAAATGCCTCAAATATTGTTGCAACAAAAAACTTCCGCTAAGTAAGTTAACGGAAGTCTTGAATTGATTTTTTTGACTGATTAAAGGTTGTACTTCAGGCTGAAGATCACATAGCGCGGCTGAACCCTGTATTGTGAAGTACGCACGATGTTCTGATTGAAACTGTCGTCGTTAAGCGAATTGGTATTGAGCAGATTGGTTCCTGAAATCTTGTATTCCCAATGACTGTCTTTCGATTTCTGGAAAATCAGGCTGGCCGATAGAAAATCATATTCATTTTCAGTACTTCTATCTGTATTATAATAATGGTAAAACTCATATTCGGCCACGAAAGAAAAGCTTTTCAGGAAAAAATAATCCAGTTTGGCGAACGGCTTATCAGTGTAAAACGTATTGCCCTGGTAGCGGTTTATCATGTAGTTATACCCAACTTCAAGATTCGGCAGATTTTTGTAATTGGTGGAAGCCTTGAGCGTGTAGCTTTGGGTAAAACTTTCGTTGGATATGGCGATGTCTGAATTAGTCGCCTGGTTGAACTGGATGTTGTTGAGTTTCATCCAGTTTAAATTCACTCCGATCGACGCCTTATAGTATTTCAGGAAAGATCTTCCGTAGCTTCCCATTCCGGATAATGTTTCGTCCGGAAAATAAGAATTTATCGGGGATGAAGTCTGATTTACCCCGTCAAATCGGAAACGCGATTTTACCGCATCGACCGTTCGGGTATAATTTACGGTAGCAAAAATATTCTCAAAATTAAACATATTGTATTTGAAATACCTAAGCGAATGCGTCTGCGAAGTCGAATTTTCGAGCGTTCGGTTTCCGCTGGAAATGCTGTTGTAGCTGTTGAGGACATAGCCTTCCGCGAGTTTGTTGATATCGGTAAAATTATTGTTCAGTGCGAAATTATACGTCAGCGTTTCGGCTTTCTTGATTTGGTACAGCACAAATAAATCCGGCAGAAACCTTCCGAAAGTCTGTTTATAATTGCTTCCTAACTGCGTGTTGCTCATCGAATAGGTATGTGCGCTCAAACCGGGCGTAACGGTAAATTTACCAGAAAGTATTTTGTAATGCAATCCGATAAAAGCGTCATTGAACCTATAATTTACATTATTTGTAGTACTGACATCGTTCAGGTTATTGACTGTTCCGTTGTCCAGAATCTGATAAATTCCGGAATCAAAACTCTGGAAGGAATAGGTGTTTCCTAGTGTTACATTGATGTTGCTTTTAGGCGTAAGCATATAATAATAATCGAGCTTCGTATCCAGTTTGTTCGTTTTTACGAAACGCGTCTGATTGATGTCATTCCTGTTTTGACCCGAAATATAATTTGCTAAAGTAAAAGGCTGCGACTGCAGATTAGCATTGTAAAACGGATCTTCATCCTGATATAAATGCTGTGCCTCGAAAGCGAAGACATTCTTGTCATTCAGCGTGTAATACAAACCTAAATTCTGGTTGATGGAAGTAGGCGTCTGTTTTTTATTGGTTCCGATATCTTCGCTTGTCGTGCCAGAATTCGCCACAGTTTCCCTAAACAAATCACTCAGCTCATCCTGTTTTGAAATTTTGGAAAGCACATCATAATCAAACTGAAATCTGGTGTTAGGCTTATAGGATGAACTAAGTTTGAACAAACCGAGCTTGTTTTCCTGTTGCATGGTTTCTGCTCTTTTTTCAGTAACTGCTACCGATGAAGAATTGGGTTCCAAATAATCGGTTTTGGAACTGGTTTCCAAATCAGTTGTGGAAGATGACAGAATTGCGAATCCGCTCAAAGTCCATGATTTTGTTGGGCTGTAGGAGAAATTGGTTGCACCGAAACGCGTTTCGATTTCCTTCGCCCTGTTATTCCTAAGCAACGAAATTCCGAGATCATTGGACGCGACATTAAAATTCGATCCGCCTTTCGACATCATGTTCCGGAATCCGCCCGTGAATTTGAAATAATCCTGAAACGTGAGCGGCAATTCGCCTATATTATTGAAATTGGCAATGATATTGACGCTGTATTTCGGATTGTAATAAAACAATTTCGGATTGACATTGTAGCGTTCTTCCTTGTGTGCGACGCCAATTCCGGCAGTAACATCTCCAAACCAGAAGTTCTTTTTTCCGTCTTTCAGCTTGATGTTCATAGCAACATTATCCTGATTGTTCTCTACGCCTTTAAGTATGGAATTCTCATTATAATTTCTAAGAACCTGCACTTTATCAATAGCATCCGCCGGAATATTTTTCACCCCGAGCTTGGTATCGCCATCAAAAAAATCCTTGCCTTCAACCATTAACTTGGTAACTTTTTTGCCTTCTACCTCAACTTCACCGTCTGCATTTACTTCAACCCCGGGTAGCTTTTTCAGAACATCTTCCAGCTTTCTTTCGGTTCCGGTTTTAAAGGAATCGGCGTTGTAAACAATGGTATCGCCTTTTATGGAAACCGGCATTTCACGTACGATTTCAACTCCGTCAAGCTCAATTCCGCCACTTTCCATTATGATGTTCTGTGCGATGTTTTGGGTTTCGGTCGCCACTGTGATTTCCTTATTCTGCATTCCTAAATAACTCACTTTTACAGAATAAGTGGAATTAGGCTTCAGGTTCAGTACAAATTTTCCTTTATCGTTTGTAATCGCATACGCATCCATGCCTTTTGTAGCCTGATTTACTGCCATTACGTTGGCCATTTCTAGCGGAGCAGCATTCGAATCCGCTACAATTCCTTCAAATCTTATAGTCTGGGAATAAGTGAAAACAGAAAATAAAAGGAAAACTGTGTGTAGAATTGCTTTTTTCATAAAAGGTACGGTATTGTTGCGAAGATACTATGCTTTCTGTTATCTATCTGTTAATTTCTATCCTTATGTTTCCGTCAGCATCCTTCATCTGTTCCATTTGGTTTTCGATCAGACGTTCGTACTCTTTCTTTGTTACCTTCTTCCCTTTTTTAGGGGCTTTGATAACTACTTTCTCTTTCGGATTCAAAATAATTTTCGAACACAAAATGACGGTTTTATCAAAATTGGCTTCCAAAATCAATCCCGGGAGCCCCCAATATTCTGCCGGACCATGACCGACCGGAATTTCGGGTGTGTACCAAACGGTGATTACGGTTTCTTTTGGCTCATCCATAATGAAAAAAGTCGTTTTACCTTTGGACTGCTGCTTCTTGGCTTCTTCATAATCTACTTTGTCTTTTTCGCTAACCTTAACCGTATAAGTTGCTTTGTAACAGGTATAATCCCCAATTTTTTTTGAATCGCTTTCGAGTTTCCAGTCGAAGGTTTTTAAGGAATCCGTTACCAGAAACTCTTTACCAAAAAAATCCTCTTCAGAAATAGCTTCCTTCGTTTTGGTGTTTTTGTAGATTTTCCCATCCGAAGAATTTTCCATTTTAATCATCATTCCGTTGCTCCCGGCTGAAGGAAGATCTAGTTTTTGCGGTTCTTCATAAATGGATTCCGTTTTGTTGAAGGTCAGCACATACGATTTTTCAAATGCCTTATTCATCTGCTCTTCCATGCGTTTTTTCATTTCCTCGGTCATTCCGGGACTGTCGATTTTCATGCTGCCAGACATATTGGTTTTGGATTCATAATAGGCCTGTCCTTGAAAATCCTGCGCTTTTGCAAAAGATGTAAAAAAGAGTACCGCGACCAATGACAATTTAAGTGTGATTTTGAACATATAATTGTTGTTTTAGTTTGGAGCAAAATAAGGGCATAGCCGACAGAAAATAAGTTAATCAAAGTTAACGTTTGTTAACGGTGCGTTTTGGAAAGCATTAGTTGTTACTTTTGAAAAATGAAACGGAAAAATTACAAATACATCCTCTTATTCATAACCATTACGGTTGTGGCTACCATCAGCCTGCAATTGTATTGGAATTTTAAAAACTACAAGGAAAATCAAAGGCAATTTATCAACGAAGTACAGCTCGCGTTTGACAACAGCATTGAATATTATTATGTTGAGGACGTAAAAAATGATTTCGTGGCCTTTGTCAATAAAGATAAATCGGTTAAGGGTGAAGACTTTTTAGAGACCATCAAAATGGATACGCTTTTCAGGAAAAAGGTAAGACTTAAAAATGATGGGCTAAAATCTTCCAAAAGAAAAGATACCTTTTTTGCAACCAATATTGAATATAAAGTAAACTCAGACGAGGAAGATTTTGAAAAATTCCGCGAAGATTCCATTAAAACGAGAGCCAATGCTGCCGAAAACAAAGGAATTGTCGTCATAAAAAGAAAACCAACGGTATCGAAAGCAAAGTTTAGCATTAACGACATCAAGCCTTCCGATATAAAATCGGTCAGCGTATTCAAAGGAAAAAAATCGATTGACAGCATTTCTGCCATAAAAGATCTTGCCAACAGGATCGTCATTTCCATGGTTCGGGATTCCATTGACTTCAAAAAACTGAGCAAAAACCTCGACAAAGAACTGGCGCGTAAAAATATTGCGATTAGTTATGCCATCGGCCATTACAAATCGGATTCGCTTTTTGAACGGTTTCAGCCCACTAAAAATCCTAAATTATCGTTCCGTACCACTTCAAAATCGACTTATTTGCCACAGAACCAAAAACTAAAACTGGAGTTTTCCAATCCGACTTTGTGGGTTTTGAAAAGAAGCATTACCGAAATCATCCTGTCGTTTTTATTGTCGCTAGCCGTTATTGGCTGCATGCTTTATTTATTGCGCACCATCAACAAACAAAAGAAAGTCGATGAAATCAAAAACGATCTGATCAGCAACATCACGCACGAATTCAAAACTCCGATTACTACGATTTCAACTGCAATTGAAGGGATTAAGGTTTTCAACGTTGATAATGATCCTGAAAAAACGAAACGGTATTTGTCAATTTCGGAAAATCAACTGAAGAAACTGCAACAAATGGTCGAAAAACTTTTAGAAACCTCAACTTTGGAAACAGACAAACTGACGCTCAAAAAGGAAAAAAACAATCTTACCGATTTGATTCAGGACAGCATTGATAAGCACCAGATGAATAGTCCGGACAAGGAATTTCAGTTGCATTCCAATAGGGAAAACCTTAGGGTTGATGTGGATGTTTTCCATTTTGAAAATGTGATTTCCAATCTGATCGACAATGCGATAAAATACGGCGGCACTTTTATTAGGATTTCTATAGAAAAGGAGCAGAACCAAACAATTATCCTGATTGAAGACAACGGAAAGGGAATCGAAAAAAAGCACAGGGAAAAGATTTTTGAGAAATTCTACCGCATCCCGAAAGGCAATATCCACGACGTAAAAGGCTTCGGCATCGGATTGTATTATTCCAAAAAAATCATCGAAAAACACGGCGGCAGCTTAAAACTGCTCTCTGATTCTCAATTAACCTCATTCAAAATCACCCTTCCAAATGACGCCTAAGATAAAACTGCTTTTAGCCGAAGATGAAATTTCACTGGCACAGATCATAAAGGAAAGCCTTGAAACGAGGGACTTTGAGGTTTTGGTTTGCCATAACGGCGAGGATGCGTTTGATGCTTTTGTAAAAGAACAACCGGAAATTCTTGTTCTGGATGTGATGATGCCTAAAAAAGACGGCTTTTCTGTGGCTGAAGACATCCGGAAAATTGATAAAAAAATCCCGATTATCTTCTTAACAGCCAAATCGCAAACGCAGGACGTGGTAGACGGATTTACCATCGGCGGAAATGATTATATCAAAAAACCGTTCAGCATGGAAGAACTAATCATAAGGATTCATTCGCTATTAGGCCGGATTTCCAATGAAAAAAGCAGTGAACTGATTGCCATCGGTTCCTATTTATTTGATCCGGTCAAGCAGAAATTGGTATTCGATGACAAAACAGAAGCCCTGACACACCGTGAAACTTCGCTGTTATCTTTACTGATTGAAAACAAAAACCAGATCATTGACCGTTCTGTAATTTTAAAAAAGATATGGGGCGAAGACGACTTCTTCAGCGGAAGGAGTATGGACGTTTTCATTACCAAACTCCGAAAAAAACTAAGCCACGACCCTTCAATCCAGATCATCAACATCCGGAGGTAAGGTTACAAACTGATTGGCTGATTTAAATTACCTGTTGATTCGGATTTGCATTCCATCCCTTCCCGGCCCCATTTCCCTCATTTCCTCCATTTTTTTCATAACGGTTTCGTCGTATTCTTTTTGGGTAACTTCCTTTCCGTTGGTTGGAGCTTTTATGGTCGCTTTTTCTTTCGCATTCAATACCACTTTTGAGCATAGGATTGTAGTTTTTCCGTCGTTTACTTCGAGAATCAATCCGGGTAAACCCCAATATCCTTCGGGCCCCTGATTAACCGGAATTTCTGGCGTATACCAAGCCGTGATTGTGATTTCTTTCGGGATTTCGACGTCGTCCATGAAGTTGGTTTTTTTAGCGCTTTCTGCTTTTTTAGCTTCGCCTTCTTTGGTTTCGTCTTTCTTTTTAAGACGAAAATTTTTAAAATCTGACTGGCTTACTGGTTTTACGGCTGTAGCTTTGAAACAATTGTAACCGCCTATGACACGGGTTTCGCTTTCCATCTTCCAGTTCAGTTTTGGCAGTGAATCCTTTACGAGAAATTCTTTTCCCATGAATTCTTTATCAACCGTATAGGTTTTGTCTTTTACGTTTTTGTAGTAGGTTCCGCCGCCGCCCATCATGTTTCCGATCATCCTCATCCGGCTTTGCCCTTGCCCGGGAGCATCTAGTTTTTCTTCTTCTTTGTAGATGGATGTCGATTTATCGAAATTAAGGATGAAGGTTTTTTCAAACATCTTGCGCATATTTTCCTCAATCATTTTCTGCATTTCGGGAGTGATTTCCTTGTTGCCCGACATTCGGTCTTTGAATTCGGCTGTGCTCGTTTTGGATTCGTAAACCGCCATTCCCTGAAAATCTTTCTGTGCATTTGAAGTCGCAAACGCCAACAGCATCAATGAGGTAAAAAATAGGTTTTTCATAAAACTTTAATTTTAGATAGCAAATATGACGAAACTCTGTTGTTTCTGTTACCAATGGAATGTTAAAAATTAACTCATTAACCCTAAACCGAATAATACCACCCGAATCTCCATCCGAAAGCAAAAATTAAATTATATTTCCTACATGCCGAAATTAAATTCGTTTACCGTAAATTAGCAGTATGATTAAAAAAGCATTCTATTTACTAGTATTTATTAGCTGTGCAGTTGGCTTTTCCCAAAATAAAAAGGTGAAAACCACGGCAGTAAGCTCGTCTGAAATCGAGAACAAAACCTATATTGGCTTTGATGGTCTGGGCAACAATTATTACATCAAGGACAATGTTTTTATCAAGCAGAACGAAAGCAAAACCTGGGAATACAAAAACATAGCCTTAGGCAAAATCACTTCCGTGGATTACGTCAATCCTTTGAAAATCGTGGTTTTTTATGAAGATTTCAATACGATAATCACGCTCGACAACCAGCTCAACGAAATACAGAAACTCAATCTTTTTGATGTGGACAATGGCATTTTTGCTTCAAAAGTCGGTCTGGCTTCTCAGGAGCAGTTCTGGATTTACAATTCGCTTACCCAGCAGATTATACTTTTTGACTATCTGAAAAAAACCTTCAAAAACATCGGAAACCCAATTCAGGAAGGGATAAAGCATACGCAATCTGATTTCAACAACTTTTACTGGATCGACGAAATCAATAATTGGTATACTACAGATATTTTCGGGAAGGTAACTTTGCTGGCCAATATCCCACCGTTTGAAAAAATACAGATCATCGACAGCGAAAGGCTTTTGTTTTCAAGAGACAACATTCTGTATTGCCTTAATAACAAAACGAAAACCGTTTACGAAATAGAAATTGTTGAGAAATCGTTTCAAAATTATTACTACAAAGACCAATTTTTGGCTATTTTTACCAACCAACAAATTAAGAATTATAAAATAAAATTACCATAATGCACATAGCAGTAGCAGGAAACATCGGAGCTGGAAAGACAACGCTGACTAAATTTTTGGCCAAGCAATTCAAATGGGAACCTCATTTTGAAGATGTGGTTGACAATCCGTACCTCGATGATTTTTACCATCAGATGGAGCGCTGGAGTTTCAACCTTCAGATTTATTTCCTCAATTCGCGTTTCCGTCAGGTATTGCAGATCCGTGAAAGCGGAAAGAACATCATTCAGGACAGGACCATATATGAGGATGCGCATATTTTTGCACCCAACTTACATGCAATGGGATTAATGACCAACCGCGATTTTGAAAATTACGCGGATCTTTTCCAGCTGATGGAAGGTTTGGTTGGTGCTCCAGATTTATTAATTTACCTAAGGAGTTCTATCCCGAATTTGGTTGCGCAAATCCACAAACGCGGACGTGATTATGAAAACACGATTTCGATCGACTACCTAAGCCGACTGAACGAACGCTACGAAGCCTGGATCCATACTTACGACAAAGGAAAACTCTTGATAATTGATGTAGATAATATTGATTTTGTCAATAATCCGGAAGATTTGGGAGACATCATCAACCGAATAAATGCTGAAATAAACGGTTTATTCTAAAAACTGCAAAAACTTTAAAAACGTCCTTCAACCGAAGGGCGTTTTTGTTTGTTTATCGTTAATAACCTCAAAGACAACGATAATTTTACAGAGTAATTGTTTTAAATATCTATTTTTATCCGATTACGTTTAACGGCCGCTTTAAAAATTCTGAAAAACCGGCCTAACCTATTGTCCCAACAAAAGTCAATACTATGCAAAAAAACTACCTACTGAACAAAACCGTTGTATTCTCATTTCTATTAGTCTTATCACTTAATTTTACTGTTTCGGCCCAATCAAGAAGCGGCAAAAACACACGCCAGCAAAGTAATTTTTCAAGATTGGCGGCAGTAGAAAATAGTTCCCGTACCACTTCTCCAACACATCCGGTCACACAAGCAACTACTACCATTACAGAATGTGGCAGCTATACCTGGCCGGAAAATGGTCAAACGTATACCACTTCAGGAATCTATACTTCCGGAGGCGGAATTACCCAGCTTTTTTCGGATCAGACCGATTGGAATGATTCTGCTGTTGCCAATGGCGCTACGGTTTCGACCAATAATTTAGCCGGAATCCCATCTACTGCAACGATAAACCTTACGATGGGTTCAGTAAACGTGACGATGAGTGCGCCAAGCGGAATGTTTTCTAACGGATCTTTAGTTGGAGCCAACAATCCGAATCAAAACATAACCATTACGTTCAGCCCCGGAGTTTATGGCGTTTCCGGAAATTATTTCGGTGCCGATTTGAGCAGTAATATCTTAAGCGGAACTATTACGGCAACCTATTCTGACGCTGTAACAGACAGCCGCACAGTAACAACTGACACGGAAAGTTTTGGTTATTTTGCCGTTACCCCGATAACAAGTGTTGTGCTTTCGTCTTCTACAGTTGGAAGATACATTTCATTAAAAAATCTCAGCATTGCGACTAACCCGACATCAACAACTATTTTAGACCTTACAATAAATCCTGTAATCGATCCTATATTTACTCCTGTTAATCCTATATGTTTGGGAGATACTTTGCTACCATTGCCCACAACTTCCAACAATGGCGTTCCGGGAAGCTGGTCGCCGGCTTTGGATCCAACAAACACCACAACCTATACTTTTACTCCGGCTGTTAACGAGTGCGCTTCCACAAAAACAATGACCATTATTGTAAATCCTGCTTCTGCTTATACCAATACTGTTGCGGCTTGTTCTACTTATACGTGGCCTGTTAATGGGGCTACTTATACAACAACTGGTGCTTATACAGCATCCATCGGTCTTACCGATACACAGGAAATTGATGATTTATCTTCATGGATTAACCATGCGTATTCCTTTAATTCGACTATAGTTGGAGATGCTATGACCAGCCATAATTCGGGAAGCCAGATTGTTGTGCCCTTCGGACCTGTAAATGCTACATTAACAGCGCCGGGAGGAATGTACTCCAGCGGGGATTTTGTAGGTACGCTTAATCCAAACAATACTCTTACCATTAACTTCAGCACGCCTGTTTATGGGGTATCCGGTCAATATTTCACTACTGATCTGAATGACAATACCATTTCAGGAAACGTAACGGTTACTTATTTTAACAATAACCATATCCAAACCCGAACTGTAACTACGGATACCGAACGATTTGGTTATTTTGACAACAATCTGATCAGCAAAATTGAGATCAGTACCAGCACTACAATACCGGATCGTTACATTGCCATAAAAAACCTTGTGGTAGCGTCCAATCCGCACAGCTGCAGTACCGAAACTTTGGATTTAACCATCAACAGTGCTCCGGCTCCGGGCGATACTTATGCAACGGCAATTGATGTTGTCGGGACAAATTACACCACAACGGGAAACAATTTAGAAGTAAACTGTTATACGGATACGGGCGGCGAATTATCTCCGGATGTTTGGTATAAAGTTACTTTGGATCCTTGTGCTACTAATTTAAGTGTAGATACCTGTACCGGATCTAATTTCGATACAATAATTACGGTTTTCGCAGCAGACGGAATTACTGAATTAGCCTATAGCGACGACGATTGCCCGGATGCCAACAGTTTCCAATCTGCAGTAAATGATTTGGATATTACCGGACAGGGCGTGGTTTACATTATGGTAGAAGGATACTATGGTTTAAATAACGAACAAGGAACTTTTGGGCTGAACGTCACCCAAACTTTACTGTCTCAAACGGTTACCACATTTGATCCTGTGGCGGCTATCTGTAGCGGAGATACTTTAGCGCCATTGCCTACAACATCCACAAATGGGATTCCGGGAACCTGGGCACCAGCTTTAGACAACACCACGACGACTACCTATACTTTTACGCCAAATGCTGATCAATGTGCAACCACAGCTTCTTTAACGATTACCGTTAATCAGCCGATTACGCCAACATTTAATCCTGTAGCGGCTATTTGTAATGGAGATACTTTACTCGCTTTGCCGACAACTTCTGTTAATTCATACAACGGAACCTGGGCGCCTGCTTTGGATAATACTGCTACAACAACTTATACCTTTACGCCAACAACTGGACAATGTGCAACCACAGCTTCTTTGACGATTAACGTTAATCAGCCGATTACGCCAACATTTAATCCTGTGGCGGCTATTTGTAATGGAGATACTTTATCCGCTTTGCCGACAACTTCTGTTAATTCATACAACGGAACATGGGCGCCTGCTTTGGATAATACTGCTACAACAACTTATACCTTTACGCCAACAACTGGACAATGCGCAACCACAGCTTCTTTGACGATTAACGTGAATCAGCCAATAACACCAACATTCAATCCGGTGATGGCTATTTGCAATGGAGATACCTTATCCGCTTTGCCGACAACTTCTGTTAATTCATACAACGGAACCTGGGCGCCTGCTTTGGACAATACTGCTACAACAACTTACACGTTCACGCCAACAACTGGGCAATGTGCAACCACAGCTTCTTTGACGATTAACGTGAATCAGAAAATTACGCCAACGTTTAATCCCGTAGCGGCTATTTGTAATGGAGATACTTTATCGGCTTTGCCTACAACTTCTGTTAATTCATACAACGGAACATGGGCGCCTGCTTTGGACAATACTGCAACAACAACTTATACTTTTACGCCAACAAATGGGCAATGTGCTACTACAACGTCTTTAACAATTACGGTGAATCAGCCAATAACACCAACATTTAATCCTGTAGCGGCTATTTGCAATGGAGATACTTTATCCGCTTTGCCTACAACTTCTGTTAACGCATACAACGGAACATGGTCGCCTGCTTTGGACAATACTGCAACAACAACTTATACTTTCACCCCAACAA
>Ga0081606_1000575_pt1 | contig 14355 bp, 9 predicted proteins | sample EareggfetidaYelm_FD_71127 | JGI IMG/M metagenome (GOLD analysis project Ga0081606, IMG submission 71127) | Earthworm egg capsule microbial community from the University of Washington, USA - E. fetida Yelm (SPADES assembly) (version 2) | ecosystem: Host-associated > Annelida > Reproductive system... | reverse complement strand
GGACGGGACGCGTTTTGTTGCCGCGCAGGGCGTGTGTGGTGCACCTGGTGAGACAACAAAAGTGAACCAGGTAAACATCACCACCACTGCTACATCCTCTGTCACGCTCGGACAACGAGCGCAGGATGTTGCCCGGATCACCGGGACTATTCCGCCCGGATCCCAACTGGTGTGGCGTATCTACAAATCAACCGGGACACCAACCCCGGTATGTGAGACTGCCAACCTGGTTCACACCAGTACCCCGGTCGGTGTCGCATCCGGCCTCGTGAACGGGATCGAATACCACAGCTACCCGGTAATCCTCACCGCGCCGGGTGTGTACTACTGGATAGAAACCCTCACCGACATCGACGGGAACACCATCACCCAGGGCGTGTGCGGTGCGGCCGGGGAAACCACCACCGTCACGCCACCCGGGATGACCACCACTGCTACATCTTCTGTCACGCTCGGGCAGCATGCCCGCGACACCGCACACGTCACTGGGCCTGTTGCAACAGACACTGGGCGCAGCTGGCAGGTCGAGTTCCAAGCATTCAAACAGAGCACCGACACCAGTGGAAACCTGACCGGGAATCCGGTCTGTGAGGCTAGCAACCTGGTATTCACTTCCGGGATGAAATCGGTGACCGGTACAGGTGATGTGCATTCAGACCCCATCGTGTTTACCGCGCCGGGGACATACTTCTGGATTGCGACCCTGTGGATGATCGCTCCAGATGGGACGCGTCACCTCGCCACGAAAGGCACCTGCGGTGCAACCGGGGAAACCACCACCGTCACCCCACCCGGGATGACCACCACTGCTACATCTTCTGTCACGCTCGGGCAGCATGCCCGCGACACCGCACACGTCACTGGGCCTGTTGCAACAGGCACTGGGCACAGCTGGCAGGTCGAGTTCCAAGCATTCAAACAGAGCACCGACACCAGTGGAAACCTGACCGGGAATCCGGTCTGTGAGGCTAGCAACCTGGTATTCACTTCCGGGATGAAATCGGTGACCGGTACAGGTGATGTGCATTCAGACCCCATCGTGTTTACCGCGCCGGGGACATACTTCTGGATTGCGACCCTGTGGATGATCGCTCCAGATGGGACGCGTTATCTTGCTACGAAAGGCACTTGCGGTGCGGCCGGGGAAAGTACCACCGTTACGCCACCTGAGGTGTCTACCACTGCGCACTCGGAGGTTCCTCTCGGGTTTCCCGCGCATGACACCGCTAACATCACCGGACCTATTGCCACAAACAACGGGTACACCTGGCAGATTGAGTTCCAAGCATTCAAACAGAGCACCGACACCAGTGAAAACCTGATCGGTGCTCCGGTGTGTGAGGCTAGCAACCTGGTATTCACTTCCGAGGCGAAGCAAGTCCGCAGTGTCGGAAACGTCGACTCGGATAGCGTGGTGTTTGCTGCGCCGGGAACATACTTCTGGGTGCAAACCTTGTGGATGGTTTCTGGGGACGGGACGCGTCATCTCGCTACCCAGGGAGTGTGTGGTGCCCCTGGGGAGACAACAACCGTGATACCAGTTCCGACGGTGTCTACGACCGCGCAGCCAGAGGTGGTGCTCGGACAGTACGCGCACGACACTGCGATTATCACCGGGCAGGTATATCCGGGAGCCAGCATTGGGTTCAAAGCGTACAAACAGAACGTGGACGCTGCCGGGAATCTAACCGGGAACCCGGTGTGTGAACAGAGTAGTTTGGTGTTCACCTCGGGAGCGAAACCGGTAACCGGACCAGGCCGGATCGACTCCGACGCCACGGTGTTTACCGCACCAGGAAAATACTTCTGGGTGGAAACCTTGTACTACACCGATCCCACAGGGCGTACCCACGACGTCCAAACCGGCACCTGCGGTGCGGCCGGGGAAACCACTACCGTTACACCACCCGGGGTGACCACCACCGCGCAACCCGACGTGATCCTCGGACAACCCGCCCGCGACACCGCACACGTTACGGGACCTATCACAATAGACACTGGGTATAGCTGGCAGGTCGAATTCAGGGCATTCAAACAGGAGGTAGACACCAGTGGGAACCTGGTCAGTGTGCCAGCGTGCGAGGCCACGAATCTGGTATTCACCTCCACGGCAAAACAAGTCCGCAGTGCAGGTGATGTGGATTCGGATACCGTCGTGTTCACCACACCAGGAAAGTATTTCTGGGTTGCGACCTTGTGGATGATTGGCCCAGAGGGAACACGTCACCTCGCCACGAAAGGCACCTGCGGTGCGGACGGGGAGACAACAACCGTCACAGCACAACTGGTAATACCGCCGGTGCTACCCCCCACCGGAACTGCCCCGGCCCCGACGTTGGTGATCGGCGGACTGCTAACCCTGCTTGGCGTACTCAGCTTTCTGCTGAGACGCCGTAAATCTGCGTCTCCGTTGGGGTAGTAGTCCCTTGTCCCCACACGGACCAGCGACGCAGAAGAAAGGGGTCGGGAACCTAATGGTTCCCGACCCCTTTCTTATTCCCCGACCTACCACCCATCGTCGGGGTCACACACCCACAAATCGCGGCGACTGTGGTCTGTGACTACGACCTTTTTGTGGGTGGTTAGGTGAGAGTGATTCCGGTGTCTGGTGTGGGTGTGTTGGGTTGTGGGAGGCCGGTTCCTGTCGTTGTGTGGCGGGAACTGGTTCTGGGCGGGGCGACCGGGTCAGTGTGGAGGCTGAGTGGGGGTGATTCCGGTATCTGGTGTGGGGTAGGGTACTTGGTGGGTTGAGTGAGGATCCGAACAGGGAACGAAGGAGTTGGTTGTGGTATACGAGAAGTTACCTATTGTCGAAGTGAACCTTGAGGAGCTGCTCCTTGATTTGGAGAACTATCGCATCCCTGCTCACCCTAAAGATGAAGCTGCTGCGCTGTCTTACCTTTTCGAGTCAGAGGATGTTCTTGGTGCTGCTGAGCTGATTATTCGAAATGGTTATTTTGATAATGAAGTTCCGATCGTCATCGCGGCTTCCTCTCAAACGGGTGATTCGCGGTATATCGTATTGGAGGGCAATCGTCGTGTGAGTGCTTTGAAGGCGCTGCGTGATCCTATGTTGGTGCCTGGCCATGAGAAAAAGGTTCGTGGCTTGCTCAAACGGTACGAATTTGAAGCCTCGAACCTTCCTCAGCGGATTCGTGTCCTCGTTACGCCGGATCGGGCGGTGGCCGCGCCTCATATCGCACGGTTGCATACGGGTCTATCCAAGAAGCGTTGGAGTCGGGATCAGCAGGCAAATTTTTACTACTCGTTGCTCAATGATTCGACAACTGTTGATGACGTTAGAGCCCAGTATCCGAGTGTGAAGGTTGTCCAGTTCATAAAAATGGCGGTGATGCGTCGCTTCCTCGCCGCTGTCCCGTTCGTGGATGTTAGTCTGCGCCAGTATGCAGCGAGCGATGGTCTGCGTATGTCAGTTTTCGAGTATGCCTATCTTGACAAAGAAATCGCGTTCGCGATTGGCGTGGAGTTCGACAAAGACGGTCAGCTCCTGCCCCGATCCTCTACCCCTGAGCAGATTGCATCAAAACTTTCAGGGATGAAGCTTGAGGCAGTAGAGTACCTCACTAATGAGTTCCGAGAGAACCGGTTAAACACCCGCTCGCCGGAGTTCAAAAAGAAAAAGGATAGCTCCGAGCCTCACACGCGACTTGTGAACTTGCTGAATGGCAATTTGTTGATATCTCAATCAGCGGTTTTGCCAGTGCGATCACCTGGTCCAGGGCGTGGTGTTCCCGTATCTGGTGCTGGCACTGGGTCTCCGACCCCACTCTTACCGTCAAGTTCGCCGGGTAGTCGTGGACCGAATAGCCCTAATACCAAGGACACTCTTGACCTGTCAGGTATTGACTATGAGAGCGCTCCCGTGAATCTGAAGTTTCGCTACATTGAACTCCGCGGGACCAACCTCACAAAGCTGCCTATTTCTGCGGCAATTCTGATGCGCTCTGTCCTGGAATCAACTATCAAGATTCATTTCGAATCGTCCTCAGCACCTGTGACCGGTCAGTTGGCGAGTGTCTTCAAACAGGTCTCAGCCTATTATGGACATAATAAGGCACTGAATTCACCAATCGGTACCATCAGTTCTGGTGATGTCAATAAGCAGGGTTCTATTGCATGGTTCAACATGATTGCCCATAGCGCGGATGCGATAGTTACTGGTGATGATGTGCGGATGGCGTGGCGGGTTGTGAATCCTGTTCTTAGGCGGTTGCTTCTCCCTGTAGAGAGTGCCCCGGCAGGGTTGTGATTGTGTTGGCGACTGATTGTGAGGCGATGAGTAGTTCTTCTGCTTGTCCTGGATGTTCTGCTGAGTAGGTTAGTTCGAGGCGGCATTGGAATTGATCGCGGTACAGATTTTCGATCACTGGTGCTGTGTCGTATGTCATGAGCCAGTGCGCTTCTTTGGCGTCATTGACCATAGCTGCGAGAGCGATATGGTCGCGTCCGTCGAACGCGTTCAGGTAGAGTCGCGATCCGGCTTGAACGTAGGGTGGATCGATGTACATGAACGCGTGCTCGTCCTGCGCGTAGTGTTGGATCACACTGCGTCCGTCACGGTCTGTGACAGTGATGCGCTCGGCTAGCTCACCGATCTGGGTCAGCCGCTCGATCAGGTTTTCCCGGTTGTAGCGGGCATCTATCTTGTATGTGCCCTCTTGGTGTTGCCCACCGATGACTCCCGCGTTGAGGATCCCAGATCGGTTGGTCCTGTTCAAGAAAAAAAACGCAAAACCCAATCGCAGCAGGTCACTTTCGTCTCGGGTTCGGTAGATGTCTCGTTGCTTTTGCCATTCATCGATGGTCACTGGTGTTGATCTGACTAGCTCCACGAGCTTGGTGTTCTCTTCAACAACTGACCGCCAAAATGCGTGAACGGCGGGGTCGATGTCATTCACGACTAGGTGGTCAACGATGCCGTGACGAAGCAGCGCAACACCGGCACCGACACCGCCTGCGTACGGTTCGATGTATCGCGGGTGGGTGATCTGCATTGCGTGGATGATGTCTCCGAAAAATCCCGCGAGGGCAGCTTTCCCACCGGGGTATCGTAAAGGAGATAGCGTTCCATAGCGTCGGGTTGGTCGAACTCGGATCCGGCTATTCGTCACCGCGCTGCTACTCCCCTCCAACGAGCGTTGAGGTACCTCGCGTGAGCGGGACATGTGTGACTCTTTCCTTGTTCTTGGTTATGACATTACGGGGGTTAGAGGCTGATGCTGGGCGTGTCTGTGGTGATGTCAGGTTGCGGGGTGTCGTCTGGGTCAGGGTTGATGACTCGGACACGTCGGACTTGCTCGGCGAGCAGTCGTCTGCCCGTGATAATGTCCGCTTGGTAGTTACGCACCGCCGGTTTCTGTCCGTCCATGGCATCGGTTGCGGGATTGTCCGTGGTGGGGTTGGTGGCGGTATCTGTGTCTGTGGTGATGTGGTGGTGCCATTCGGTGTGGTGGTGGGTGAAGTGCTGATCGGCACGTTCTCGTTCGGTGGGGGTGAGTGCCGTGATTTGAGCGGCACGTAGAGCATTGGTAGCGGCCACAGCATTAGTGTCGGTGGCGGATTCAGCGAGTGTAGTGTCGGTGGTTGTGACGCGTTCGCCAACCTTCATGAGTTCGCGGTGCAGGTTCGCGGCGAGCTGCTTCGGGGTGATTTCTTCCTGGGATTGCAAGATTTGATCGGTGAGGCTGGCGATCGCGGTTTTCCGGTCGCGGGCGATGATGATCGCGGTGTTGTGCTTCTCTCCCCTGGTCATGGGGACGTAGAGAGCAACTCCGGTGTCAGCGTACCCGTGGTGCTCGGTCGCGCCTTGCAAACCGTGCGCGGTCGCAGCGTAGGCCAGGTGAGCGTGAGCGGTGAGGTACTCAGCGGGGATGTTTCGTGTTGGTTGGTTGGTGGTTGTGGCGTACTCTCCCACTAGTTGCGCGGTCACGGATCCGTCTTCATGGACAGCCCGGATAAGGTACTCCTCCCGGTTGGTGAAGGTGCGGGTGTTGTGGCGGACCTGGATACGATCACCTGTGTAGATCGTTTGCCCGTGCTGACAGGTTGTGTGGTGGCGGGTGTCCAGCTCGCCACGGTCAATGCGTCCTTGTTGAATGAGGGTGTTAATCTCCTGCGCTCGTTCGTTCGTCGCGCAGGAGATCGCAGCAGAGGCTCTGTGGGTGCGTCCGTTACGAGTCACGGTGTTATTGAGCCAACTCTCCACGAGGAATTGCTTCGCGGCGGTGTCGTTGTCGAAAATTCGCACATGCTCGGTATCCAGCAACAGATTAGCGACGTGTTCGGCTTGTGGGCGGGTGGTCGCGGTCCGCATCTGGAGGGTCAGGGCCGCGTATGCGTGGTCGGGTTCCCCGGTCGGGGTTCGGAACCGGTGGATGGTATCTAGTTCGAGGGTGTGGTTGGCGTGTTTGGTAGCAAGTTGCATCGCTCCTGAGTGTCCCACGGGCAGGAGTTGATACGGGTCACCGACGTACGCTAGCCCGGTTTTGGTTTCTAGCGCGATGCGGGCGAGCGCGAGCGCGGTGGTTTGGTCCATCATTCCGGCCTCATCGACCACGATTCGGTCACCAGGCTCGAGCCGGTATTGATCGGGTGGGCCGGTGTACACCATCCCGGTCGCAGGATCGGTGCTGCCGGGGGTAAGGCGGGACCAGTTGGTGGTTTTGGCACCACCGAGGTATTTTTCCTGCCATCGGTACCCATACGCGTACAGCAGTGAATGTAGCGAGTTTGTTCCGGTATGAGCACCGGTTTTTTCGCCAGCGATAAGAGCTGCTTTTTTGGAGGGTGCCACGATCACCATCCGGCGTCCTTGCTCGTGTAAGGCCTGGTTGGCTACTTTCATCATTGTGGTTTTCCCCGACCCGGCAGGGCCGATGATGGTCACGAGTGGGGCGTTGCTAGCGATAGCGACCGCGGCGGCGGCTTGTTGGGCACTGAGTCGGTGGCTGTTTACGGCGTGATCGATCTGGGTGATCCGGTCTGCGAGGTGTGGGTGTCGGGTTATAAACGCGGCCGTGTCTTGGTTCGCGCGTGCAGTATCGATAGCGGTGAGCCGCTCAAGGTACGGGTTGGGAGGTCCGGTACTGGTGAGAGTGACATGAGTGACAGTGTCCGGACCTCTCGTGGTGGGGGGTGTAGTCGCTAGCACCTGTAGCGCTTGGTCCAGCCGGGCGCGTTCCAGGACGGTGCTGGTTGCTCGGTATGCTTTCACTGTTGGATTGGGGACCGGGGTGATCTGCTTGGCGAGGTTAGTGACGTGTTTTTGTAACGCCACCTGTACTGCCGCGTGGACGATGGCCGCGTTTTCGGTTTGAGTGCCGACCGCGTGGGTGGCCGCGACCGCGTACATTGCCCCGGCTCGTAGTTGCAGCAGCGAAAACCTGGACCGGGTGCCCATGCTGCGGGCGTCAGCCCATAACACGGCGTTTTCGGCGATCTGTGCCACGTCAAGATCGGTTACTTTCGGGAACTGGAGCGGGGTGTCCGGGACCATGTCCGCGAGTTGTCCGGCAAGGTTGACCCGATCAAACACCTCAGCGTCCAATGCCCTGATCTCGGCCTGGACTTCTTGCACCCAGTCCGCTTCGGATTCCAGCACGGGCTTGTTGGGCCGGCCCATGTTCCAGGCGAGGTTATCAAGCCGTTGCATCACCTGATACGAGGGATCTGCACCGGGATGCTCCGCTTCCCACTCAGCCAGTAGCCGTGCCCGGTTCGCTTCGATCTGCCGATGTCGTTTCGACATCGCGGGCACCAGATGCGCTAGCTCCGCGATCTCGCCACGGCTATCCAGGCTCAACCCAAACCGGGCAAGGGTTCCACGCCACGCGATATCGGTGGTTTGGGCGAGTTCACCAATACCGTTCACGGTCGAGATCGCCGCGAACAGTGTGTTCGAGTCCAACGATGACCACTTGCCGTCTATGCCCTGCACACGGGCGTTAATCCACAAATGGCGGTGCTCGTGCGGGTCCATCGCACGGGAGCGTTTATGTCTGACTTCCCCGACCTCAAGTTGGGCCAGTCCGATCTGGAATTTTCCGCCCTGACCCCGGCGGGCGTTCAGATCATGCTGCAGATTGGTGAGGATCGTGTTCCGGGTTCGGTCCTGTAGACGCTCCAGCGCAACAGCTAGTTCCGGGTGCATCATCCCCGCCAACGAGTACGTTTTCGGGAAATTGATCGTCATGTCATGCATCATCGCCGAATCCGGGTCCACCAACCGTTGACCACGCTGTTGCCCAGTTATCGGATCAACCCCGTCAAGCCACGACACGACCTGGTCCGCGTCCAACAAATCAGCAGCGATCCCCCCGTCGGTCACCGTGAACCGCTCCATCGCAAGATCCCCGTACACCTCCGCCAACCCGTACTCAGCAGCTTGCTCCGCACCCGAAGCCTGCACCACCAGGGAATGTGAAACATGAAGATTGCTCACACTCGCGTCACAGTTGCCCTTGAACAGGTACTCCAACGCAGCCCGCGCGCCAGACCCACCTGTGCCTATCTTCCACACTCGGACACCGCCACGCATGGCCCCTACTGTAGCACCCCACGGGAAGTGCATACGTGCATTTTCTCTCTGAATTTTCTCTCTGATCTTGTACTCCTCTGATCTTCTTTGTCTGTTGTCTGTCTCATTGTGCTCTCTAGTTCTGTCGTCTCTTCCTTATGTCTCTCCTCTTGTTGTTCTTTGTCGTTGTCTTTGTCTCGTCTCCCTGTCGTTGTTTCCTGCTTGCTGCTCGTCTCCTTCCTGACCCTCATCTCGCTCGCCACATAGCCCAAGGTAGCTACCACGAGGCCATGTAGGCAGACAAGTGCATCCTGGGGTAGGTATCTGGGGTAGGTATCTGGGGTAGGTATCTGGGGTAGGTATCTGGGGTAGGTATCTGGGGTAGGTATCTGGGGTAGGTATCTGGGGTAGGTATCTGGGTTCGTCGGGCTGGTCCGGTGGCTCAGGGCGAGGGAGGGTACGTTGGAGCCGTACAGAAAAATAGGTGTACACGTTTTAGGGGGTTAGCAGCGTCTTGCTTGTAGCGCCATTCACATCGGGTGAGTGACCCTGACTGAGAGAGAAGATTCAATGATGGATGCTATTCGTGGGAACCTGGCCGCTGCTTTGCGGGTGAATAAGTACACAAGGCCTGATGGTAGTGAGTTCACCGTGGCTCGTGGGAAGTTGCTTGAGAATCGGTTCAAACTGGACAACCAGCACAAGGTGATGAGGGACGAGTTTGGGGATCCGATTTACGCACCGCCGCTTGAACACAGGTTCGAGGTGCTCGGGAAGTTCGCGGACAATCTGGTAGAATCGGCCCGGATAGGCGACGCACTGGTCTTGGTTGGTGAGACTGAACCTGGCGGTGTCGAATTCACAAAAGAGGGTCAGACATACCATACGACTCCGTTCCTGAAGGCCTCTGATGGTGGCGTCTCGGTGAAGTACTACCCCGCGCACTCGGAGCGGAAGGTCAAACCGATTGCTAACATGGACGGGGTCGGGCCTGTGTTGTCACCGGCGGATGCTTCTCCCGCCGCCTCTACTAGGAGTGAGAATGTAGACTTGGACTAGCGTCACTCCGCTGAGACCGGGGCGGTACGGGCTGGGTAGTGAGACACCCGCCCGTGCCGCCCCACCCTTTTGAGTCCCGCTGAAGGCTGCTACTCGGGTGCGGGTGCGGGGTGTCCAACTTGGGTGTAGTAGATGGTGTAGATGATGATCTGGAAGATTGTGGTGCTCCCGAAGTAGGTAGCGGCGAGCACGGCACTGACGCACACGAGTGTTAGTAGTGCTTTTAACGGTTGTGGGACAGGTCGTTTTGCTCGGGTGGTAATTTTGTCCGAGATGCTACGCCCGGCGCGGAAAATTAGTCGGAAGACAGTGATCAGTAGCCAGAAGATCAGCTTGAAAATGAGCATTATAAGATCCTTTTGATGAGTGTAGTGATACGGTCTGGCTGGAACCCAGCGAAGGCTGGTTGGCCATCGATTTCGATGATCGGTACGGTCTTGAAACCAGCATTACTGAGGCGTGTGACATCCTCGGGATGCACACTCAAGTCGATGCTTGTGTATGCAACACTGCGGCGGTCAAGTAACCGCTTGGTCATGTCGCATTGGACACAGCCGGGTTTGGTGTAGACGGTGATGCTCATGGGATGTGTCCTTCCTCGTTCTGGGTGCAGGTTGTGGCCCGTCTTGGACACGTCTCGGTGAAGCAGTCAACTCTCGACGGGCGAGCGCGTGTAACGCGCCAGGTGTGCGGGCCACCCGACGGGTGGTATAGTACGCCGCGCGCGGCGAGAGTTGACTGCTTCACCGAGACGTGTCAGGGTCACAAACAACCTGCATTCAGAACGAGGAAGGACACCCATCAAGGACCACCTGCAACCGCCGCTGTTGTAAACCACAACGGGATCAAGATGCTATCGGATGAAAATTTCGAATCCAAATTCGCGGGCGCGACCCGTGATTGAGGCGAGGTCACGGAGAAATGTGGCGTGGCTGTTGGGATCGGGTTGTTGCTGTGGCGGGAGTCCAGCGATGTGCCGAGCGTAGTGTGTGTTTCCGAGTGAGGCGGCCTGGGCAATATCGGCAACTTCTTCCTCGCTGACATTGACATAAATTTGAGTAGTTGCGACGGAAGCATGCCCGAGAAATTGTTGAACGGCGAAGACGTTTTTGTTGGCTCGGTATCCGGCAGTCGCGGCACGGCGTCGGCAGGCATGCAGAGTCCACTGGTCTCCGAGATGTTGTTTGACCCATTTGTAGACAGTGGCGGAGTGAACATGTCCACCGAATCGTCCGGGGAAATAATAGCTGTCACTGCCTTGCTCGCGTTCAAGTTTTTTCAGTACGTCGAGGGTGAGAGTGTCGAGGGTGAGTTCGCGGGTCTTGTCATTTTTACCAAGGACGCGTAGCTTGTTACCGGTGCGGGCTGTAGGGTGCAGGGTAGCGATTTCGGTGCGGCGTAATCCCATTGTGGCGGCGAGTAGCAATATCGCACGTTCGCGGAGGGTGCCCGCGTGGAACGCGCTGAGGACGACGTTCTCGGGTGTTGCGTTGAGTGGCGGCCGAGATGGTACTTTCACGGCTGGCAGGTCATGAGCGGGATCATGGTCGATCTGTTCCGTGGTGTGTGCCCAGCGGTAAAACTGGCGTATTGAGGTAGTGGTGTTTTTCCGATAGGCGGGTGCCCATACCGGATTTGCGAGATACCGGCGCAGTTCCACAGTAGTGATGCCGAGTAGGTCATTATGGGTTCGGGCAAGGCGAGTGATGTCACCGATGCGTTGCCGGATGGTTGCGGGATTTCTCCCGGCATCAGTCAACGTGTGGCGAAACTGGGTAATTAGTGCGTCATTGCTCATAGTCTAATATGCCTCCCTCTGTAGCTGTTGTTCCCACGGAAATTTTGTATGCGTTGGGTAGGGTTTTCTCTGATGCCGGTGTGGGGTCTGTGGTTATTGTAGGTGTGGTTCCAGGTTTGGTAGGTGTTGGTTCGGTTGGTGTCTGAGTTGTGGTGGCGTGTGTAGGCTCATTCCTTGGTGAGAGTGTGGTGAAAGTGCTCGATATGTGTTGTTGGTTTGTGGTCGGTGGGGGTGGGTGAATATGTGGGTGATACCACCGAGGGTGTTGTGGAAGAGTCGGGATCGGTAGTAGGCACTGTTATCGGTCATGATCTCGGTCGCGGTGATGCCCAGGCTGGTGTAGAACATCTTGGTGCGTTTCTAGAATCTGGTTCTGCGGTTTCCTTCTTCTCGTCAGTGAGGATCCCCGGGAGTACACGAGCCGGGAGTGGTCATCAATCACGGAGTGCAGATACGCGTCACCGACTCCTGACTTGTTCTTCCCACCGATGCGTTGGCCCAGGGGGCGATGTCCTCCCCACTCCTGGGGGCACGGGCCGAGTTTCTTCACATCCACATGAACCAGATTCCCCGGACTGGTTTGCTCGTATCGCACAAGCTTTATCTTAGGTATCCGCACCCGTGGTGATTCGGTCAACATACCCTCAAAACGGTATTCGATACCTACCAAACACTACTTGGAGACCGTTGACCGTGACACATGCACGTGACACCCAGTTCGGTAGGCACCCCAACACCCTCGTGACACGCAACACGATAATCCACCGCTCCATCCTCTTACGAGTCTGGTGTGGGCAACGATGCGTCCGTGATGAGCGATCCTGCAAACTCAGGGTTCCATTGACCCGGTAGCGGATCATCCACTTCGACACCGCGTCACCCCTGACCGACCTGAAAACGTTCCACGACACGAGCGTGCGCCCACCCCCTGACCAACAACCAACTGAACCAGCTTTAGCCAACCCACCGGATTCAACCCACCACGAACATGAACAACCCAGAACACCAGGGCCTCCCGACATCGAACGAGTAGTTCTGCCCCATTCTGACAAGTCACTCCGGCCCCACATGTCCTACAGCGGTAAACATCTGACCGATCAAGTAAAACTACCTAACGCCCCGACCATGTGGCGACATGGCTAATGCGCGAACCCGGCACATCCGGTGACCCACTACGCAACCCACACCCACAACGACACCGGGCAACCGAAGCGCCCAGGGCGCGTAGGGCGGCAGCCACCGATGCACGCGAATGGTTCCGCAACCGTGCGCCGATGATGGCACTGGTAACCAACGGTGTAGGGGTCTCAACCATCGAGACAGCTTTGCAACTTGTGGCGTGGCCGAGTTTACAATCGGGTCGGTCTCGTGCATGATGAACTCATGTCTCACACCATGGTCGGAGCGGGATCCCCGTACCGTGCTCGTGTCGTGCGGATCGCCGGACACTCGTCGCGAGCCCCAAAGTTGCAGGGCAAACTCATAACCCAGAGGCCGCAGGTTCAAATCCTGCCCCCGCAACCACAGAGGAATCTCGGACACAGTGTCGGCTGTGCCCGAGATTCCTGCGTTAACCCGCCGCACGACGTCGGTCTCACCGACAGGGTGCGCAACGCTCATGCCAGAAACGCGGGCACAGACCAAGCTCCGTGTAGTCGTGCAGATGGAGGTGTATCAGAAAAATCTCGGGGACCAGGCATGTCTCTGCAGGGTGCGCTTGGGCAGGTTTGAGTGAGGGCAACGCATGGTGTTGGTCAGAATAAGCGTTTGTGTGGTGGAGATGCGCAGATGTCTTTGTGTCGCGGAGGTGCGCAGATGTCTTTGTGTGGTGGAGGTGCGCAGGTGTCGTGGTGTGAAGAGGTCAGACACGGATGACATACCTTTCGTGGGGAAGGTCGCGGCGAGTGGCGAGTGTCGCCGCCCCGTCCAACGGCGTTCCGGCGGGGCGGTGCGGCCTCAGGCGGTGGCGGTGGAGTTCGTTGAGCAGTCGCCGTAGGAATTCGTGGTCGTCGGCCAGGCCACCGACCACGCTCACGGGAGTGCCGGGCACGGTGATCGCTGCGGTTGTCGCGACGAGGTGGGCGATGGCATCATCGACGATGCTCGATGCGACCCCGTCACCCTCGGCCGCGCGCCGGAAGACGGTCGGAGCAAAGGAGGCGAGTGAGCGAGCAACATCAGACCCGCCGGTGAGGGCGCGAGGGAGGGCACTCAGGTCAGCGCTCAGGTCAGCACCCAGGCCGCGGGCATCCTGTTCGAGCGCCGTCGCCGGTCCCCGTCCGTCAGCCGCGCGCAGCGCACAGACCAGTCCGATCTGTCCGGCCCAACGGCCGCTGCCCTCGTCGCCGAGCCAGGGACCCCATCCGTCGGAGCGCCGGGCCTCTCCGCCGTGAATGCTGTAGGCTACCGCTCCGGTTCCGGCGATGAGCACCGTGCCCGTTTCGCCGGCAAAGGCACCGAGATGGGCTGTGAGCACATCGGAGGCAATGGCGATCTCGGCATCCCAGTGCTCGCGGAGGCGAAGGGCAAACGCGCGGGCGCTTACGGGATCGGAGTCGACGCCGGCCGCCCCGACGCCAATCGTGACGAGCCCGGCGAGACGGTCGGTGCCGAGTGCCGCAACCAGGGGAATGATCGCGGCGAGGGCGAGCTCGACGCTGTCTTCGACGGGGAAACCGGGGAAGCCGGGACCCTGCCGTTCGACCCGACCGTTCGCGTCATCAAGGCGGATCCGACTGTTTGTCTTGCCGAGATCGACCGAGAGCAAGCTCGGCTCAACGGGTGTGCTCACGAGATTCTCACCCTTCTGTATAAAGATAATTTACAGGATGCCTGTAATCAAAGTAAATAATTGACAGGAAGTCATTCCACTGGATAACGTGGCACGCTAGCCAGCGAAAACGGGCGGACGGGAGCGGAGCGGTGGACGGTGTCGTTAGTGTCGTCCCTGTGAGCATTCAAA
>Ga0081606_1000574_pt1 | contig 14377 bp, 6 predicted proteins | sample EareggfetidaYelm_FD_71127 | JGI IMG/M metagenome (GOLD analysis project Ga0081606, IMG submission 71127) | Earthworm egg capsule microbial community from the University of Washington, USA - E. fetida Yelm (SPADES assembly) (version 2) | ecosystem: Host-associated > Annelida > Reproductive system... | reverse complement strand
GGTGCCGGCCCAGTGGTGGCCGGTGCGACCGAACACGGATACCGCGCTGATGCTGGCGCTGGCCGGCGAAGTGGTCGCCGCCGGCGCTCACGACGCAGACTTCCTCGCGCGCTGCTGCAGCGGTGCCGACGGCTTCCTGCGCTATTTGCTCGGCGCGCAAGACGGCGTGCGCAAGGACGCAGACTGGGCGGCGGGCATCACCGGCATCGATGCGCCCCGCATCCGCGCGCTGGCACGCCAGTTGTCCAGCACCCGCTCGATGCTTTGCGTGAGCTGGAGCCTGCAACGTGCCGACCATGGCGAGCAACCCTTTTGGGCCGGCCTGGCGCTGGCCGCCACGCTCGGCCAGATCGGCCTGCCCGGTGGCGGCATCGGCTACGGCTATGGCTCGCTGGGCGGCGTGGGCGCCCCGATCGCAATGGCAAAGTCACCGGCGCTGCCGGCGCTGCGCAAGCCGAATGCGCCATTCATTCCGGTGGCGCGCATCGCAGACCTGCTGCTGCACCCGGGCGACAGTTTCACCTACGAGGGCAAGGTGCTGCGCTACCCCGACACGAGGCTGGTGTACTGGGCGGGGGGCAACCCGTTCCACCACCACCAGGACCTGAATCGGCTGCGGCGCGCATGGGCGCGGCCCGAGACCATCATCGTGCAGGAGCCGATGTGGACCGCGACCGCGCGCCGCGCCGACATCGTGTTGCCGGCCACCACCTCGATCGAGCGCAACGACATCGCCGGCAATCGGCGCTCCAGCCATCTGATCGCGATGCAGAAGGCGATCGAGCCGCTGGGCCAGGCCCGCTCCGACTACGACATCTTTCGCGCGATTGCGCAACGGCTCGGCGTGGAAGCCGCTTTCAGCGAGGGCCGCGACGAGATGGACTGGCTGCGCCATCTCTACGAGGCGACACGCGAGGATGTCGCCCGGCGCTTTCAGCAGCAGATGCCGGACTTCGACACCTTCTGGGCCGAGGGCGCCGCCGAGGTGCCGACCCGCCCGCACTTCACCTGCCTTCAGAGCTTTCGCGCCGACCCTGGCGCGCATCCGCTGAACACGGAAAGCGGCCGCATCGTCCTCTGGAGCCAGGCGCTGGAGGCCCTGGGTTTCGACGACTGCCCGCCGCACCCCGCCTGGATCGAGCCGGCCGAATGGCTCGGCGCCGCTGGCGCGGGCGAGCGCAACGCGCTGCACCTGATTTCGCGCCAGCCTGAAGGCAAGCTGCACAGCCAGCTCGACGATGCGCCAGCCAGCATGGCGGCCAAGCGGCATGGCCGCGAGCAGGTGCGCATCCACCCCCGCGACGCAGCGCTGCGCGGCATCGTCGACGGCGCCACCGTGCGGCTCTGGAATGCGCGCGGCCAGTGCCTGGCGAGCGCATGGCTGACGGACACCGTGCGCCCCGGCGTGCTGGTGCTGCCCACCGGCTCCTGGTACGACCCGCAGGACGAGGGCAGCAACGCGCTGGACCTGTCGGGCAACCCGAACGTGCTCACGATCGACAAGGGCAGTTCGCACTTCGGCCAAGGTTGCGCTGCCCATACCTGCCTGGTGTCGATCGAAAATTTTGCCGTGCGCGCCTGAATGCACAGGCAGGCGTTCACCGACCGGCTGGATGCGCGCATCGAGCCTTGTCAACCCGCTCGAAGGCGGCATGAATCCTGTGGCCAAAAAGAATGAAGCAGGCAAGAAAAACGAGCAACGACACCAGTGACATTGAAAAACCAGGCAAGGCCCACTGCGCCTCGGCACCAATTGCCCCAGGTTCGAATACGGGGGGCAGCCAGACATCGAGCGCAAACCAATCGGGAAAAACCATCGGATTCTTGCAACTGCCGGACTTGTCCGCCGGGAAAAGGAACCCTTCTTCACCCAGAAGGGCAAAGTGCTGCGCATACAGCGCCAGGCAAAGTTGGAAGATGGCAAACAGGGCTATCCAGAGCAGAAATCGCGCGCCAATCACCTCTTCACGCACGCACTCCCAAGAGCGTTTTTTTTGGAATTCATCGTTCGGACAGACGCTCTCGATGCCGCAGCAAGCCGCTGGGCGCCCGGCAGGCTTTTTCGTGGCGGGGACTGGGACTGGCTCCTCGACCTGGGCTCGAACCAGGGACCTACGGATTATTGAGTTATTGAGACTTCCATAATTCATGACATCACCACAGCGTAGCCTGCTTCCAACAAGAGGCAATGATCGAAAGACGCTTTTCCATGTGTATAGGGTTTGGCGAACCACTCCCACGGTAAGTGCAACTTTGGCGCATCCTTTGCCATCGAGCAACATTCGTCCTGCCCTGACTCGCTTCTTTGCCGCTTCGCTCAATCCCGTTTTTACCATCCTACCTTAAGCAGCATTTCTTGTATTTGACCCCGCTGCCACAGTGGCACGGGTCGTTCCGACCGAGTTTCATGCGGCTGACTTCTCGCGAATATTGGGAAAGAGCATCGCGCACTTTAGATACTGGCTTCATGTCGGCTGTAAACCGTTCCATTTCGTCAGAGGTTTCCCACGGAAAGTTCAACGTGACGCCGAACTGGACTTGCCCAGCCGGGCTCACAGAGACTCCAAACCACTGTGCTGCACGTTGCTGGTACTTGCGTGTGGCACAGTGCTTTTCCAACACGGCAATCGCTTCGGGAGATGGCGTTGGATTGCAATGGAAACTAATCCCGCAAGGTGGGGTGCTCAATGCGAGGGTAAAGTCGTGTGGCTTACCGTCGATCTGCGCTTTCCTCGTGATGAGTTCGAGCACGCAATGGACCTCTCTGCACGAATCTTCATCCAGTGAAAGCAAGTAGAAGCCGAGTTCGAGAGTTGCCGGGTCTGCCCTGTATTCGATCTCTTTGATGAGGCTCTCATAACGAGTGCCGCGCATCTTCGTGAGGATTCCCACTGGCGTATCATCGCCTGGCTGGTTGTCCCTGCGAACCATCATCGCTGTGTCTAAGTCCCGAGCGATAGAGTCCTCAAGCATGACGCGATCGTGCTGCCCATCCAGCCGGAGGTTCTTCTTAAGGTGGTAGCCAAGCACGGTCAACTCGTGCCCGCTCATCAGCTTGTCCGAGACGGCTACGCGCAATTTCACATAGCTAAGTAGTCGCAACGGTGTCGCCAGCATCTCTGTCAACGTGTCGAGAAGAAACACGTCCATCACGAACGGAGGTCGGATGACATCGGTGGTCTGGAACTTCAGCGACTGGTTTACCTGAAAGGCCAGCGCCGGATAGTGTTCCGACACAAGGCTGAACAGGAAGACCTCTTTGATGCTGGGTGGGAGCTCGACTTCTTTCTTGTTGTCGTCCACCAACCGACATCCACCGGCAAGCAGCTCGTTCGCGCATGTCCAGCCTTGATCATACGAATCTTGGATGGCAGCAGCGAAGTCGGCTTTTAGCTGGTTATCGTTTCCCTTGCGCGCAGCGATGGTTAGCTTCTTAGCCTTCGCCTGCAAAATGATGAGCCGGTTTCCGTAAATGACCAGAACATCCGCCTCACCCACGATGCCTTTGTCACGATGCAGGTTCACATTCGTATGGACATGCTCACGGCCGAAGACCCCGGCCAAGCGGCGCGCAGCGAACCGTTCGGTAAAGACACCGCGATGCTTGGCGGCTGTCGGATGGTAAGCCTTATCGTCCCACATCCAAAAGAACGGAGATTCGTATAGCGCCTCGCAAATGGCGTAGTGCGAAAAGAGGAGCACTGTCCCACGGTCGGTGGGTAGTAGCGGACGAGCGGCGACCTCGTTGAAGTCACCCACTTCCTTGAACCCTGAGTTGTCCCCCGCAAAGAGGAATTCGCGGAAGAAGGCTTCGACTATGCCTTTCTCAACACCGCTATGAAACGTCACCTCATCCAGCGAGAACTCAAATGCAGACAACCAAGTCGCGGGAGGAGCGTTGGCCGTTCGGGTATCTGCGAGGAGTCGAGTCCCCTTTTCGTCCATCAAGACGCACATCGTCTTTGCGATGGTTCGCGCCTGGCCGGATGTGAAGCCTTTGTTCTTGAGCATCCATGTGTCATCGGTCCCGTACTTCTCGGGCACAAGATCCCTGTACTGGAAGGCGTAGGCTGACTCAGTGCCGTAAAAGATAGGTTCTCGCATCCCCGGGCCGTGCCACGGATTTGGCGGTGTGGCACCCGCTTTCACCGCCTCGAACATGGACGCGAACATCGGGTAGGACATCGAGTTGTGCAGTTCCTGCAAAAGAGCATCGGTGCGCTTGACATAGCCCTCAATCACATCAGTCGGCTGCTGAGACAGGTTTAACGGTTTCTTTACCATCAAACCAATCAGCGTCGTCAATTCCGTCCGAATAAGGCGCTTGCTACTGAACAATCGGTCCATGTCGGACGGCTTCAGCTTACCCTTGATGTAAATGATGTTGTCGCGATGACAGATGTGTGCAACAGCATGAACGTATCCGGGCGATCCAGCTAGAGTGGCTAGGTCCTCAAGAATTTGGGGTTCTTCGCGCGGTTTTTCCATGCTTTCTCCTATCTATTGATATTTCCATAATTAATGACAACCATTATTGAGACTTCTTTGAATCATGACAAGTGGCTGTACCCGAATTGTACTATGAAAATCCCATGGTAAAGCTGTCATGATTTATGCAAAGATCAATAAAGTCCGGCGCTCTACCGACTGCGCTATCGAGGAACGAGGCCCGGATTCCATGGCGCTGCGCAGCGGTTATGCTGCCCTTGGTTGTCATCGGCTGCCATCGGCGACTGCCGGCCGGCATGCATCTTTGTGGAGATTTTTTGTCCCATGACCATCCACCGCATCCTGAAAATGGGCGACCCCCGCTTGCTGCGCATTGCCCGGCCGGTGACCGGGTTTGACACCGAGGCCCTGCATGGCCTGGTGCGTGACATGCTCGACACCATGCATGACGCCAATGGCGCCGGGCTTGCGGCGCCGCAGATCGGCGTGGATTTGCAGCTCGTGGTCTTTGGCTCCGGCGAGCACAACCCGCGCTACCCGGGCCGGCCACCGGTGCCGCTCACCGTGCTGCTGAACCCGGTGATCACGCCCTTGGGCCAAGACGAGCAAGAGGACTGGGAGGGCTGTCTTTCCGTGCCCGGTTTGCGTGGCATGGTGCCGCGTTGGTCGCGCATCCGTTACACGGGTGTCGATCCGTATGGCCATCCGATCGATCGCTCGGTCGATGGTTTTCATGCCCGCGTGGTGCAGCATGAGTGCGATCACCTCGTTGGCAAGCTGTACCCGATGCGGGTGCGGGATTTCAGGCAGTTTGGCTTCACGCAGGTCCTGTTTCCGGACATCCGGGCCGCCGAAGACGATGGCGTGGAGGCGCTGGATGGCTGAGGGCTGGCCGGGCAGCGCTCATGCAGACAATTCGCGCAGCAGCTCGGTCTCGATCTGGATTTGGCGGGCGTTGTTCTGTAGCTCGGGGCCTTGTATCAGGAAGCTGTCTTCGACGCGCTCGCCCAGCGTGCTGATTTTGGCCAGTTGCACGCTCAGATGGTGTCTGGCCAGGATGCGGGCCACCAGGTAGAGCAGGCCGGCGCGGTCGCTGGCCGATATCGCGAGCAGCCAGCGCTGCGCTTTTTCGTCCGGCCGCAGGCTCACGCGCGGCGCGACCGGAAAGCTCTGGACCCGGCGCGATACCCGCCTGCGGGCAGGCTCGGGCAGCGGGCCGTCTTCTTCGAGCACATGCCTGAGGTCGCTTTCGACCATGTGCGTGAGTTCGCGGTAATGCCCCGGCTGCGACGAGGCCACGACCTGGAAGGTGTCGAGCGCATAGCCGTTGTGGGCGGTGTGCACCCGCGCGTCGAGGATGCTGAAGCCCGCGCGGTCGAAGTAGCCGCAGATGCGCGCGAACAGGTCGGTCTGGTCGGCGGCGTAGACCATCACTTGCAGCCCGTCGCCGGCCAGCGACTGGCGCGAGCGCACCACGGGCTTGGCCGTGCCTACCTGGCGCGACAGGTGGCGCGTGTGCCAGGCAATGTCGGCGGCGTCGTGGCGCATGAAGTAGCTCACGTCCAGCGTTGCCCACAATGCTTTGTGCGCCTCGAACGGCAGGGCGCTGAGCGCCAGTTGGACCAGCGCCTGGCGCTTGCGGGCCTCGATCTCGGCGGCGGCGTCGGGCGCCCGCCCGCCCAGGACGCGCAGTGTGGCGCGGTACAGGTCTTCCAGCAGTTTGCCCTTCCAGGCGTTCCAGACCTTGGGGCTGGTGCCGCGGATGTCGGCCACGGTCAGCAGGTACATGGCCGTGAGGTTGCGCTCGTTGCCGACTTGGCGCGCAAAGGCGGCGATCACGTCCGGGTCGCTCAGGTCTTGTTTTTGTGCCACGGTGCTCATCGTCAGGTGCTCGCGCACCAGGAATTCGATCAGCCGGGCCTGCGCGCGGGCCACGCCGTGCTGGCGGCAAAAGCGCTGCACTTCTTGCGCCCCGATGCGCGAATGGTCGCCGCCGCGGCCCTTGCCGATGTCGTGGTACAGGGCGGCGATGTACAGGACCCAGGGCTGGTCCCAGCCGCCGGCCAGTTGCGAGCAAAAGGGGTATTCGTGCGCATGCTCGGCCATGAAGAAGCGGCGCATGTTGCGCAGCACCATCAGGATATGCTGGTCTACCGTGTACACATGGAACAGGTCGTGCTGCATCTGCCCCACGATGCGGCGAAACGGCCACAGGTAGCGCCCGAGCACCGAGGTCTGGTTCATCAGCCGCATCGCGTGCGTGATGCCCGAGGGCTGTTGCAGGATGCGCATGAAGGTCGCGCGGTTGACCGGGTCGCGCCGGAAGGCGCTGTCCATCACGCTGCGGGCGTTGTAGAGCGCGCGCAGCGTGCGGGCCGACAGGTCCTTGAGCCCGAGCGTGGTCTGGTAGAGCAAAAAGGTCTCCAGGATGGCGTGCGGGTCGCGGCTGTACAGGTCGTCGCTGGCCACTTCGATGAGGCCGGCCTTCTCGAAAAAGCGGGCGTTGATGGCGCGCGGTTCGTGGGTTGACGGGGCTAGTGTCGCGTCATCGATCATCTGTCGGTCTGCGCTGGCCATCGAAGCGCATCGCGGCGTTGCATCGCTTGCCAATACGCCCGGTATTGGCTGCGCGCTGCGCCTTGCGCTGCGCTCCGATGGCTGCGCGCAGCCTGCGACATCTGACCGGTGACGCAACACCAGGCATTCTTCGATGTTCAGCAGCAGGATCTGGCTCAACTGCGACACCGCCTTGGCCGCCCAGTAGTAGCGGCGCATCAGGGTTTCGCTGGCGCGCATCGGCAGGCGCGAGCCGTCGGGGGCTTGCGAGCGGTAGCCGAACGACTCGGCCACTGCCGTTTGCAGGTCGAACACCAGCCGGTCTTCGCGCCGGCCTGCGGCGGCGTGCAGGCGCGCGCGGATCAGGCACAGCAGCGCCTCATTGCGTTCGATCTGGCGCAGTTCCAGCGCGGTCGCCATGCCGTTGGCGGCCAACTCCTTCCAGCCGCTGCCCAGGCCGGTGGCCTGCGCCACCCACAGGATCATTTGCAGGTCGCGCAGCCCGCCCGGGGATTCCTTGCAATTGGGCTCCAGCGCGTAGGGGGTGTTTTCGTACTTGGTGTGGCGCTGGCGCATCTCCAGCGTCTTGGCCAGCACGAAGGCTTCGGGGTTGAGCTGCGCGCGGTACTGCCGCTGGAATTGGCCGAACAGCGCCGCGCTGCCGCACAGCAGGCGCGCTTCGAGCAGCGAGGTCTGCACGGTGACGTCGCCGGCGCTCTCGGCCAGGCATTCGGCCACCGTGCGCACGCTCGATCCGATCTCCAGCCCCGCGTCCCAGCAACTGCCGATGAAGCCCTCGATCTGCGCGCGCAATGCGTTGTCGGCCTCGGGCGCCAGGGCCTCGGGCAGCAGCAGCAGGACATCGACGTCGGAGTAGGGAAAAAGCTGCTCGCGCCCGAAGCCGCCTACCGCCACCAAGGCCATGTCGTCGGGCAAGCGGGCGCGCTGCCACAGCGTTTGCAGCAGCTTGCCGGCCAGCGTGGACAGCTTGCGCAGCAAGACGCGGATACCGCGCGCGGATGCGCCGGTGGCCTGCAGCGCGGCCAGCAGCGTGGCCTTGTCGTGGCGATAGGCGGCGCGCAGGGCAGGCAGTTCGGTCATGGTCGTGGTGCGCGCGCGCTCCGGTGTGTCGGCTCGGGGTTGCCTGGGTGCCGCACCGGCGTCGTGTCGTTGCGCTCGGGCCGGGGCCATATGACTGCGCTCAGATCGAGGCCAGAGGACTGCACTCAGGTCGAGGCAACATGACTGCACTCAGGTCGAGGCAACATGACTGCGCTCAGGTCGAGGCCATAGACTGCGCTCAGGTCGCAGTGGCCGCGACGAAGTTCGGCAATGGCGGCGAGCCTGCCGACAGGGTCAACACCTCATACCCGGTGGGCGTGACCAGCACGGTGTGCTCCCACTGTGCCGACAGGCTGTGGTCTTTGGTCACGATGGTCCAGCCGTCGTTGCCGAATTCTTTGACCTCGCGGCGCCCGGCGTTGATCATGGGCTCGATGGTGAAGACCATGCCGGGCCTGAGCTCGGCCAGCGTGCCGGGGCGGCCGTAGTGCAGCACCTGGGGCTCTTCATGGAACTTTCTGCCGATGCCGTGGCCGCAGAACTCGCGCACGACGGAGCAGCCCTGGCTTTCGGCGAACTGCTGTATCGCATGCCCCACATCGCCCAGATGGGCGCCGGGCCGCACCTGCACGATGCCGTGCCACATCGCGTCGTAGGTGAGGGCGCACAGGCGCCGGGCGGCGATCGAGGCCTCGCCGATCAGGTACATGCGGCTGCTGTCGCCATACCAGCCCTCGGGGGTGATGACGGTCACGTCGACATTGACGATGTCGCCCTTTTTCAGCGGCTTGTCGTTCGGGATGCCATGGCAGACCACATGGTTGACCGAGGTGCACAGCGACGCCGGGTAGGGCGGATAGCCGGGCGGCTGGTAGCCGACGGTGGCCGATACCGTGCCCTGCCGGGCCATGCACTCGGCCCCGATCCGGTCGATGTCGCGGGTGGTGATGCCCGGCTGTATATGCGCAGCGATCGAGTCCAGCACTTCGGAAGCCAGGCGACACGCCAGGCGCATGCCGGCAATGTCCTGTGCGCTTTTGATGGTGATGCTCATGGCGCGATTATCCATAGCCATCCCGTTCCTGTCCGCGCCGGCCCTTCGATGGACACCGCCGGCGCCCGCCTACGGCCCGATGGCCCGACGGCCCGAACACCGGGGCGCGGCACCCGCCGGTAAAATGCCGCGCTCTGACCACCCTGCTTGCGGCCCCCATCGGCCCGGCGCCCTCCCACCCCCCTACAGGCCGCTTCCGTGACCTTGCACATGACCACGCTGGCGGGCGGCAACGCCCTCAGCCCCTTTCGCGCCCGACAACTGCAATCCGCGCTGGCGGACATTCACCCCGGCATCACCGGCATCGCAGCGCGCTTCGTGCATCTGGTGCTCACCGATACCGCCCCTGCGCCCGCGCAGCAGCAGCGCCTGGCGGCCTTGCTGCGCTACGGCGACCCTTACGCCGGCCCCGTCGATGGCTGCGCCATCATCGTCACCCCGCGCCTGGGCACCTTGTCGCCCTGGGCCTCCAAGGCCACCGACATTGCGCGCAACTGCGGCCTGGCCGTGCGCCATCTGGAGCGCAGCACCGAATACCGCATCCGCCTGCGGGCGGGCCGGCTGACCGATGCCGAGCGCGACCGGATAGCCGCCTTGCTGCATGACCGCATGACCGAGTCGGTGCTGTTCGACCCGGCTGGCCTGGCGGCGCTGTTCACTGCGCTGCCGCCGGCCCGCATGGAGCATGTGGATGTGCTCGGCGCCGGCCGGGCGGCGCTGGCGGCGGCCAACACCCGCTTGGGCCTGGCCCTGGCCGATCAGGAGATGGAGTACCTGGTCAGCGCCTTCACCGGCCTGGCGCGCAACCCCACCGAGGTCGAACTGATGATGTTCGCGCAGGCCAACAGCGAGCATTGCCGGCACAAGATCTTCAACGCGCGCTTTGCCATCGACGGCGTGGCGCAGGAGCCAAGCCTGTTCGACATGATCCGCCACACGCACCAGCGTGCGCCCGGGCACACGCTGGTCGCGTACTCGGACAACGCCGCCGTGATGCAAGGCCACCTGGTCGAGCAATTTGCCGCAAAAATGACCGATGGCGCAGACCCATCATGCGCCCATACCTACGCCTACAGCTATCAAAAAAGTAGCTCCACCGAGCATTTGCTGATGAAGGTGGAAACGCACAACCACCCCACGGCGATCTCGCCCTGGCCCGGCGCGGCCACCGGCGCCGGCGGTGAAATCCGCGACGAGGGCGCCACCGGCCGGGGCGCCCGGCCCAGGGCGGGGCTGACGGGCTTTAGCGTGTCCCGGCTATGGGGCAGCCAGATCGGCCGACCCGGGCACATTGCCAGCGCGCTGCAGATCATGCTCGAAGGCCCCTTGGGCGCTGCCGCGTTCAACAACGAATTCGGCCGCCCGAATCTGGCGGGCTACTTTCGCGAATACGAGCAGCGCGTCGGTTGCGGCGCTGACGCCGTGGTGCGCGGCTACCACAAGCCCATCATGCTCGCCGGCGGTCTGGGCGTGATCGATGCCGCGCAGGTCAGAAAAATACCCTTTCCCGCCGGCACACTGCTGGTGCAACTGGGCGGGCCGGGCATGCGCATCGGCATGGGCGGCGGCGCGGCCAGTTCGATGGCCACGGGCAGCAATGCGGCCGGGCTGGACTTCGACTCGGTGCAGCGCGGCAACCCCGAGATCCAGCGCCGGGCGCAAGAGGTCATCAACCACTGCGCGGCGCAGGGCGCGGCCAACCCCATTTTGGCGATTCACGATGTGGGTGCGGGCGGCCTGTCCAACGCCTTGCCGGAACTGATCCACGACGCCGGCCGTGGCGCGCGCCTCGATCTGCGCGCCGTGCCGCTGGAAGACAGCGGCATGTCTGCCATGGAAATCTGGAGCAACGAAAGCCAGGAGCGCTATGTGCTGGCCATCGCGCCCGAATCGCTGGCGCAACTGCGCTCTTTTTGCGAGCGCGAGCGCTGCCCGTTGGCCGTGCTCGGCAGCGCCACCGAAGAGCGCCAACTGGTGCTGCACGACAGCGCCGCCACGGCCGCCGACCAGCAACTGCCGGTGAACCTGCCGATGGGCGTGCTGCTGGGCCAGCCGCCCCGGATGCAGCGCAACGCAAGCAGCCTGCGGCGCCGCTTTGCCCCGCTCGACCTGAGCGGCCTGCCACTGCACAAGGCGGTGACCGACGTGCTGGCCCACCCCACGGTCGCGTCCAAGCGCTTTTTGGTCAGCATCGGCGATCGCACCGTGGGGGGGCTGGTGCACCGCGACCAGATGGTCGGCCCCTGGCAGGTGCCGGTGGCCGATTGCGCGATCACGCTGGCCGACTACCAGGGCTTTGCCGGCGCGGCCATGGCCATTGGCGAGCGCACGCCGCTGGCCGCGCTCGATGCCCCGGCCTCGGGCCGCATGGCGGTGGCCGAGGCCATCACCAACCTGCTGGCCGCCCCGATCGAACTGGCGCGCGTCAAGCTCAGCGCCAACTGGATGGCCGCCTGCGGCGAACCCGGCGAGGACGCGGCGCTGTACGCCACCGTCGAGGCCGTGGGCCTGGAGCTATGCCCGGCGCTGGGCCTGGCCATCCCCGTCGGCAAGGACAGCCTGTCGATGCGCACGCAGTGGCGCGAAGGCGCCGGGCAGACGACGGTCAGTTCGCCCGTGAGCCTGATCGTCAGCGCCTTTGCCGCGCTGGCCGACGTGCGCGGCAGCCTGACGCCGCAGCTCGACGCCACCGAAGCCGAGACCACACTGGTGCTGATCGACCTGGGCCGGGGCCGCAACCGCATGGGCGCCAGCATCCTGGGCCAGACGCTCGAGCAAAGCGGCTGCCCGGAAAAAGACGGGGTGCCCGATCTCGATGTGCCGCAAGACCTGCTCGCGCTGGTCGACGCCGTCAACGCCCTGCGCGCCCAGGGCCGGCTGCTGGCCTACCACGACCGCAGCGACGGCGGCTTGCTGGCGACGGTCGCCGAGATGGCCTTTGCCGGCCAGGTCGGCGTGGCGCTGAACGTGGATCTGCTGGTGACCGAAGGCGACGGCATCGGCGACAGCCGCATGGACACCGGCGATGCGAAAAACTGGGCCGGGCAAGTGCACGCGCGCCGTGAAGAGCGCACGCTCGAGGCGCTGTTCAGCGAAGAACTCGGCGTGGTGCTGCAAGTGCGCACGGCCGAGCGCAACGAGGTGATGCAGACCCTGCGCGCGCATGGCCTGGCGCGCTGGAGCCACTTCATTGGCAGCACGCGCCCGGCCGGCCCGCGCGTGTTGCAAGTCTGGCGCGATGCGCAGCCCGTGTTCAGCGCGCCGCTGGCCGATTTGCAGCGGGCCTGGGATACGGTGAGCTGGAAGATTTGCCGCCAGCGCGACAACCCGGACAGCGCCGATGCCGAACATGCCGCCGCCGGAGACCCCGCCGACCCTGGCCTGCACCTGCACCTGCAACCGACGTTCGACGCGCCAGAGCCCCCGGCCGCGCCCGGCCTGCGCCTGGCCCGTCCCCGGGTCGCCATCTTGCGCGAGCAGGGCGTGAACTCGCATGTCGAAATGGCCTATGCCTTCACCGAGGCCGGCTTTGCCGCCTGCGACGTGCACATGACCGACCTGCAAACCGGCCGCGTCCGGCTGGCAGACTTCAAGGGCCTGGTGGCCTGCGGCGGGTTCAGCTACGGCGACACGCTGGGCGCCGGCATCGGCTGGGCGCGCAGCATCAGCTTCAACCCGGCGCTGGCGGCGCAGTTTCAGGACTTTTTTGCGCGCGGCGACACCTTCGGCCTGGGAGTGTGCAACGGCTGCCAGATGTTTGCCGAACTGGCCGACATCATCCCCGGCGCGCAGCACTGGCCGCGCTTTACGGCCAACCAGAGCCAGCGCTTCGAGTCCCGCCTGTCGCTGGTGCAAGTGACCGAATCGCCCAGCCTGTTCCTGCAAGGCATGGCCGGCAGCCGCCTGCCGGTTCCCGTCGCGCATGGCGAGGGCTACGCCGACTTCAGGCAGCGCGGCGATGCCGCGCAAGCGATTGCGGCCCTGCGCTTCGTCGACAACCACGGCGCGGTCACCGAGCGCTACCCGTTCAACCCGAACGGCAGCCCCGGCGGCCTGACGGGCGTGACCACGGCCGACGGCCGCTTCACGGCGCTGATGCCGCACCCCGAGCGCGTGTTCCGCAACATCCAGATGAGCTGGACCCCGGGCGAGCGCAGCGCACTCAGCCCCTGGATGCGCCTGTGGCGCAATGCGCGCCGGTGGGTGGGGTAGCCACCCATTGCGCACGAACCAGTGTCGCGTCACGGATCAGATGTCGTAGGCTGCGCGCCGCCATCGGAGCGCAGCGCAAGGCACATCGCGCAGCCCATACCGAGCGTATTGGCAAGCGATGCAACGCCGCGATGCGCTTCGATGGCCAGCGCAGACCGACAGATGATCGGTGACGCGACACTAGCCTGCTGCCTGGGGCCCATCTGCCAACGCGCATTGCGGCCGACCCGCCGGTGGGTGCTCGCCGGGTGACGGGTTGCCGCTGGGCTATATTCCGCCCCGCGGAATTTGTTTCACCATTGTCACCAATGCAAGCCGTTGCGCCCCACCGGGCGGACGACGGGCATCGCTGACACCCCCGTCCGCCGTGGCACTGGCCACGAGGGGCGAACGAAACCCGATCCAACTCCTGCATCCATCCATTTCATTGAAAGGAAAGCACCGTGGCCACCGCCCACCCATCCCCTGATCAGCGCATCAGCGCAATCCTCGCCCGATCGAAAGGATAGCGCCATGGCCTCCATCACGCTTGACAAGACAACCATCAAAGCCGGCGAGACCGCCGTAGTTACCTTTACTGTCGAGAAGACCCACTTCATGGGCACCACCAATAGGTCTGGCGTCAGGACAGTCAATGACGTGACCATCACTGGCGGCACCATATCCGCCGGCTACGACTTCCGATACGTCGAGGCCCTCAGCACCCCCACCACCCAGGTCTATCAAGCCGACTTCACGCCTACCCCGAACCTGGACAGAACCGAGTGCACCATCAGCTACAACCCTGACGGCACCGCCAACGACGCCACCAGCGCCATCTTCATCGTCGACACCCGGGCGCCCACCATCACGGGCACCCCGACGATCAGCAACCCCAACCTGATCCGCGCCAACCAAGTAAGCACCATCACCTTTGTCTTCTCCGAGCCGTTGAATCAGGCCAGCTTCACGACGGCTGACCTGACGATACCGGCGGGCATGGGCACGCTGGAGAACCTGCGCACCACCGACGGCGGCAGGTCTTGGCAGGTAGACCTGAGGGCG
>Ga0081606_1000466_pt2 | contig 14378 bp, 18 predicted proteins | sample EareggfetidaYelm_FD_71127 | JGI IMG/M metagenome (GOLD analysis project Ga0081606, IMG submission 71127) | Earthworm egg capsule microbial community from the University of Washington, USA - E. fetida Yelm (SPADES assembly) (version 2) | ecosystem: Host-associated > Annelida > Reproductive system... | reverse complement strand
GTGGTGCAGCAAGAATGCTTGGCTTGGCCGGTCACTCTGGCATCAACACAGGCTGCAAGGAGCGCTACAATCGCCGGCCGACATGCACCCCCGGGCTTGGTCGGCCGTGGCATCGCAGCGCCGTCCGCTTGGGCCTTTTGGGCTTTGTGGGCCTTGTACCCCGCCTGACCCCATGCAGGCAAAGGACCAAAGGTATGCGCAAGAGATCGGTTTCATCAAGGCTTGAGAATAAGTGAGAACCATGAAGAGCATTTCGAGCAAGCTGGCCTGCCTGCCGCTGATGGCCGGTGCATGGGTGGGCTTTGCAGCCCATGCCGTCCAAGACCTGCCGGGTGGCCCCGCCGTCCGCCAGTTGAACTTGGCTCCGCCCGCCACCAGGATCGCACAGGAGCAGCATTTCCTGCACTGGATGATGTTGCTCATCTGCACGGCGATCTTCGTGGCCGTGTTCTCGGTGATGTTCTACTCGATCTGGAAGCACCGCCGCTCCAAGGGGGCAAAGGCGGCCAATTTCCATGAGTCGGTGACGGTCGAAGTGGTCTGGACCATCGTTCCGTTCGTCATCGTGATCGTGATGGCCCTGCCGGCCACCAAGGTGCTGGTGGCGCAAAAAGACACCACCAATGCCGACCTGACAATCAAGACCACGGGCTACCAATGGAAGTGGGGCTATGACTACCTCACCGGCGAAGGCGAGGGCCTGGCCTTCATCTCCACGTTGGACAGCAGCCACCGCGCCATGTCTGACAGCGGCGATGTCAGGAATGCGCCCGACAACTATCTGCTGCAGGTGGACAACCCGCTGGTGGTGCCGGTCGACAAGAAGATCCGCATCATCACCACGGCCAATGACGTGATCCACTCTTTCATGGTGCCGGCCTTCGGTATCAAGCAGGACGCGCTGCCCGGCTTCGTGCGCGACACCTGGTTCCGCGCCGAGAAGATCGGCGACTACTATGGCCAGTGCGCCGAACTGTGCGGCAAGGAGCATGCCTACATGCCGATTCATGTGAAGGTGCTGTCGGCCGAGGACTACAGCGCCTGGGTGGCCGAGCAAAGAAAGAAGGCGGCGGCCAAGCTCGATGACCCGGGCAAGGTCTGGACGCTCGACGAGATCCTCAAGCGCGGCGAGAAGGTCTATGCCGCCAACTGCGCGTCCTGCCACCAGGCCAACGGCAAGGGCGCCGGCCCGATCAAGCCGCTCGACGGCTCGGCCATCGTGATCGAAGCCGACCATACCCGGCAGTTGCAGATCGTGCTCAAGGGCGCGGCCAATGGCGCGATGCCATCTTGGCAGCAGTTGAGCGATACCGACATTGCGGCCGTGGTCAGCTACACCAAGAACAGTTGGTCGAACAAGACCGGCCAACTGGTGCAGCCCGCCGAGGTCGTGGCCCAGCGTGGCAAGTAATCACCGATCACCTGATCACCGATTGAGGAATCCGGCAATGAGCGCAGTTCTCGACAACCATGGGCATGCTGGCGATCACGCGCATGACGACGGCCAGCACCACGGCCCCACCGGCTGGCGCCGCTGGATGTTTGCCACCAACCACAAGGACATCGGCACCCTGTACCTGCTGTTCGCGTTCGCCATGCTGATGGTCGGCGGCGTTTTGGCGCTGCTGATCCGCGCCGAGTTGTTCCAGCCCGGCCTGCAATTGATGAACCCCGAGTTCTTCAACCAGTTGACCACGATGCATGGTCTGATCATGGTGTTCGGGGCCATCATGCCGGCCTTCGTGGGCTTTGCGAACTGGATGATTCCGCTGCAGATCGGCGCTGCCGACATGGCTTTTGCGCGCATGAACAACTTCAGCTTCTGGCTGATGATTCCGGCGGCGCTGATGCTGGTCAGTTCGTTTTTCATGCCCGGCGGCGCGCCCGCCGCAGGATGGACCCTGTACGCGCCGTTGACGCTGCAGATGGGGCCGTCGATGGACGCCGGCATCTTTGCGCTGCATATCCTGGGCGCCAGTTCCATCATGGGCTCGATCAACATCATCGTGACCATCCTGAACCTGCGCGCCCCGGGCATGACGCTGATGAAGATGCCGATGTTCGCCTGGACCTGGCTGATCACGGCCTACCTGCTGATCGCCGTGATGCCGGTGCTCGCTGGCGCCATCACCATGACGCTGACCGACCGCCACTTCGGCACCAGTTTCTTCAACCCCGCCGGTGGCGGCGACCCGGTGATGTTCCAGCATATCTTCTGGTTCTTCGGCCACCCCGAGGTGTACATCATGATCTTGCCGGCCTTCGGCATCATCAGCCAGATCGTGCCGGCCTTTGCGCGCAAGAGGCTGTTCGGCTATGCCTCGATGGTGTATGCCACCTCGTCGATCGCAATCTTGTCGTTCATCGTCTGGGCGCACCATATGTTCACCACCGGCATGCCGGTGACCGGCCAGTTGTTCTTCATGTACGCCACCATGCTGATCGCCGTGCCCACGGCCGTGAAGATCTTCAACTGGATCGCCACCATGTGGCGCGGCTCGATGACCTTTGAAGCCCCGATGCTGTTCGCCGTGGGCTTCATCTTCGTGTTCACGATGGGAGGGTTCACCGGCCTGTTCCTGGCCATGGCCCCGCTGGACGTTCAGTTGCAGGACACCTATTACGTGGTGGCCCATTTCCACTATGTGTTGGTGGCCGGTTCGCTGTTCTCGATGTTCGCCGGCATTTACTACTGGCTGCCCAAATGGACCGGCGTGATGTATCGCGAAGAGTGCGGCCGAATCCACTTCTGGTCTTCGCTGATCTTCTTCAACATCACCTTCTTTCCGATGCATTTCCTGGGGCTGGCCGGCATGCCCCGCCGTTATGCGGACTATGCATTGCAGTTTGCCGACTTCAACGCAATTGCCACCGTGGGCGGTTTCGGTTTTGGTCTGGCGCAGGTGTATTTCTTCGTGGCGGTGGTCGTTCCTGCGCTGCGTGGCAAGGGTGAAAAAGCCCCCGCCAAGCCATGGGACGGTGCCGAAGGTCTGGAATGGGAGGTCCCGTCGCCAGCCCCGTTCCACACCTTTGCCACTCCGCCCAGGCTCGATGCCAGCGCAACCCGCGTGATTGGTTGAGGACCCCAAGCCCATGACCCCCGAACAGAAAAAGAGCAACCTGCGCATGGCGCTGATCCTGGCGTCCGTGGCCCTGGTTTTCTTCATCGGCTTCATGGCCAGGGTGGCTTGGTCGCCATGAAACCGCCCCGAAATACCGCACGGCGCGATGAGGGTTCGTCATGGGCCTGAACCTGCACCGCGCCAACGCCAAGATGCTCGGCAAACTGCTGGTGGTTGCGGCCGGCATGTTCGCCTTCGGCTATGCGCTGATTCCGATCTACCGGCAGATCTGCGAAGTGACGGGCATCAACATCTTGTCGCTCTCCGAGCGGCAGGTGCCCGGCAACGGCGTGGCCGGCAAGGATGCCCGGCTGCCGGCAAATACGCAGGTGGACAGGTCGCGCACGATCACCGTGGAGTTCGATGCCAACGCGCGCGGCCCATGGAGTTTCAGGCCCGCCCAGCGTTCGGTGCAGGTGCATCCCGGCGAGTTGACGACGGTGATGTACGAGTTTCAGAACGTGCAGGACCGGCGCATGGCCGCGCAGGCCATTCCAAGCTATGCACCGCGCCAGGCGGCAGCGCACTTCAACAAGCTGGAGTGCTTTTGCTTCAACCAATACACGCTGGACCCCCCGCCATCGACGGCAGCCCTGCTCCATCCTTCCGCTGTGGTGTCGGGAGCCGGTTCATGAATGGCGCAGCCAAACCCGAGCGCAAGGGATCACTGCTGCGCACGATGCGCGCAGTGGCTTGGTCGCTGATTGGTCTGCGCAAGGGCAGCGATTACCAGCAGGATGTGGAGCAACTCAATCCGCTGCACATCATTGCGGTGGGGTTGGTGGCGATCTTTCTGCTGGTGGCCGCACTGATACTGCTGGTCCGCTGGATCGTGTGAGCGGGCAATCCCGAGATTTTGTGAATCAGGAACTACCAATGAGTGCATCAACCCACGGCAAAGCCCCGTACTACCATGTGCCTGCCGAGTCCCGTCACCCGGCGCTGGCTGCGGCCGGTCTGTTCTTCGTCATCCTGGGCGCAAGCCAGTGGATCAATGGCCATGACTGGGGCAAATATTGCCTGGTTGCCGGTCTGCTGGGCTGGCTGTTCGTGCTGTACCAATGGTTCGGTGACGCCATCCGCGAGAGCGAATCGGGCCTGTACGGGCACAAGATCGAGCTGTCGTACCGCTGGAGCATGAGTTGGTTCATCTTCTCGGAGGTGATGTTCTTCGGCGCCTTCTTCACGGCACTGTGGTGGGCCCGCGCGCATTCGGTGCCGGCCCTGGGCAGCCTGGACAACGCCATGCTCTGGCCCGATTTCAAGGCCGTCTGGCCCAGCATGGCCGCCGGTGCCACGGCCTCGCCGGCCGGCATCGTCGAGCCTTTCCAGACCGTAGGCCCGTTCTGGCTGCCGACGATCAACACCGCGCTGCTGCTGAGCTCGGGCGTGACGCTGACCATTGCCCACCACGCGCTACGCGCCAACCAGCGTGCCAAGACGATTGGCTTCATGTGGGTGACCGTGCTGCTGGGCCTGACTTTCCTGCTGGTGCAGGGCTATGAATACACCCACCTGTACACCGATCTGAACCTCAAACTCAGTTCGGGCGTGTTCGGCTCGACGTTCTTCATGCTCACCGGCTTTCACGGCTTCCATGTGTTCATGGGCATGCTGATGCTGCTGGTGATCACGCTGCGGCTGCAAAAAGGGCATTTCACGGCCGACAAGCATTTCGGCTTCGAGGGCGCCGCCTGGTACTGGCACTTCGTCGACGTGGTGTGGCTGGGTTTGTATGTGCTGGTCTACTGGATGTGAGCCGTGTCCGGCAACGACGAGAAAGCGCCTCACGGCGCTTTTTTGTTGCTGCCGGCAGGCAATCCGGTCGGCTGTAGGTAGCCCAGTTGCCAGGCGCTCAGAATGCACAAGAACAGCAGTATCGACAGCCCCACCCGCACGGCGAGCGCGGTGGCCATCTTCCGGCCTTTGCTGCCGTCCTCGCGGCCATTGCGCAGCATGAAGAACAAGGCCGACGCCAAACTGGCCACAATGGCGCAGAACCCGAGCAGCAGAAGATATTTCATGGAGCCGATTATCCCGTGACGAGCGCCCCGGCTTCCATCGACCGGCATTTCTGGCTGCTGACCCTGGCAGCGCTGGCGGGCATGCTGGTGACGGCTTCGCTGGGGCGCTGGCAGTTGTCGCGCGCAGCAGAAAAGCAGGCGCTGCAAGCCCTGATCGAGGCGCGCGGCCAGATGCCTGCCATCGATGCCCGGACCTTGCTCACCGGCACCGCGGGGCCTGCCGCTGCGGCGCAGGCCCTGGTGTCGCGTCACGGATCAGATGTCGTAGGCTGCGCGCAGCCATCGGAGCGCAGCGCAAGGCGCATCGCGCAGCCCATACCGAGCGTATTGGCAAGCGATGCAACGCCGCGATGCGCTCCGATGGCCAGCGCAGACCGACAGATGATCGGTGACGCGACACTAGTGCACCGGGCGGTGGTTCTGCAAGGCCGTTGGCGGCCCGAACACACGGTGTACCTGGACAACCGGCAGATGCAGGGGCAGGTCGGTTTTTTCGTCGTCACGCCGCTGCAACTGACCGGGCCGGACGCTGGCGTGCTGCTGGTGCAGCGGGGCTGGGCGCCGCGCAACTTTCAGCAGCACAGTCGACTGCCCCCGGTGCAAACCCCCGGGGACACCGTGGTGCAGGTCGTCGGGCGGGTGGCCCCGGCCCCTTCGCGGCTGTACGAGTTCCAAGGCGGTGATGGCGCATCTTCCCGTATCCGGCAAAATCTCGACTTGGCCGCGTTTCGTGCCGAGACCGGCCTGGCGCTGGCCAATCTCACGGTGTTGCAGACCGGGCCAGCCAGCGAGGGTCTGCGGCGCGACTGGCCCGCGATCGACACCGGCGTGGACAAGCACTACGGTTACGCATTTCAATGGTTCGGGCTTTGTGGCCTGATGGCAGTTTTGTATGTCTGGTTCCAAATCGTCCGACGCTTCATTCGCCCGCGCGGCCAGCCTGCCGCCTGACCTGCCAGCCCCGGCCCATGCCGGACATCTGCTCGGCCTGACCGTGCACAGCGTGCCTGAAGCCGGCGCGGCGGTGGATTTGGCACAGCGCACACGCCATGGCCGCTACAAGATGCTGGCCCTGCTGCTCGTCTGCGCAACGCCGGTCATCGCCTCGTATGTCACTTATTACCTGATCCGGCCCGAGGGCCACCGCAACTACGGCGAGTTGATCGACCCGCAGCGCAGCATCCCCGAACTGGCAGCGACCGCATTGGACGCAAGCACGATGCCCCTGGCTGCGCTCAAAGGCCAGTGGTTGCTGGTCAGCGTGGCGGGTGGCGATTGCCATGCCGCCTGCCAAAGGCAGCTTTATCTCCAGCGGCAATTGCGTGAAAGCCTGGGCAAGGACAAGGAGCGCATCGACTGGGTCTGGCTGATCGACGACGGCGCCAGTCCGCCGGCGGCGTTGGCGCCGGCGCTGCAAAAAGCCACCGTGCTGCGGGTCGATGGCGCCGCGCTCGGCGCCTGGCTGGCGCCAGCCCCGGGCCATCGACTGGCCGAGCATCTGTATCTGGTGGACCCGATGGGCCGATGGATGATGCGCTTTCCCGCCGCGATGGACACCCGGGGGGCCGCCAAAGCCAAGCAGGATCTGGAGCGCCTGTTGCGTGCATCCGCTGCGTGGGACCAGGCCGGACGGCCGGGCAGGCCATGAGCGCCGCACGGCCGCCCGAAGGCGCTCATACCGCAGCCGAAGGCGAAGGTACCCCAGTGAACGCCGCACGGCCGCCCGAAGGCGCTCATACCGCAGCCGAAGGCGAAGGTACCCCAGTGAGCGCCGCACGGCCGCCCGAAGGCGCTCGCACCGAAGGCGAAGGTACCCCACAGTGAACACCGACACACAGCCTCTGTACGATCTGGCGCCGCTGGTGCAGCTCATGCTGCTGGGCTTGGTGATCGCACTCGGGCCGCTGGCCTGGGTCTGGGCGCGCCATCGCCGCCGCTCGCCGCTGCGACGCCTGCAGGCGCTGACCCTGCTGACGCTGTTTTTGACCTTTGACCTGGTGCTGTTTGGCGCTTTCACACGCCTGACCGATTCGGGGCTGGGATGCCCCGACTGGCCAGGCTGCTACGGCAACGCCAGCCCGGTGGGTGCCCATGCAGAGATCGCGACCGCGCAGGCGGCGCTGCCCACCGGCCCGGTCACCCATGGCAAGGCCTGGGTCGAGATGCTGCACCGCTATCTGGCCCTGGGGGTGGGCGTGCTGATCAGCGTGCTGACGCTGTCGGCCTGGGTGCAGCATGGCCGGGCCCGCCGTGGCGCGGCGCAGCCCCCACCGATCAGCCCTTGGTGGCCCACGGCGACGCTGCTCTGGGTCTGTCTGCAAGGGGCTTTTGGCGCCCTGACGGTGACGATGAAGCTGTTTCCCGCCATCGTCACACTGCACTTGGCCGGCGGCCTGGTGCTGCTGGCCCTGCTGTGCGTGCAGGCAGTGCGCCATGCGCAGGCGCATGGGCCGCTGCGGCCGCAGGACCCGCCAGCGCAAGGGGCGCAGGGCCGGTTGCCGGTCGAGCTCGCGCCCGCACTGCGCCGGGGCCTGGCCGCCACCGGCCTGCTGCTGGCCATGCAACTGCTCGCCGGCGGCTGGGTCAGCACCAATTACGCGGTGCTGGCCTGCACCACGTTCCCGACCTGCCAGGGCAGTTGGTGGCCGGCGATGGATTTTGCCCAGGGCTTTGCAATCTGGCGCCCGCTGGGCCTGCGGCAAGACGGCAGCCACATCGACTTTGCCGGTTTGACCGCCATTCACTACACACACCGCCTGCTGGCCTATGCGACGCTGCCGGCGCTGGGCCTGCTGGCCTGGCGCCTGCACCACCATCGGCGGCTGCCGGCGCAGGCGCGCTGGCTGGCCATCCTGGGGTTGCTGCAATTGGCCACGGGCCTGTCCAGCGTGGTGCTGGGCTGGCCCTTGCTGGCGGCCGTGATGCACACCGGCGGCGCTGCCGCCCTGGTGCTGGTGTGGACCTGGGCCTGGGTGGCAAGCCGCGCGCAGCCATCACCACCCGCGTTGTGCCCGCCCGCCAACGCACCGAGAATGTCCGCATGAGTGCCGTCCCCCCTGTTGCTGTTTCTGCGCCCTCGCGTCTGCGGCAGTTTTACGCGCTGACCAAGCCCCGCGTGGTGCAGTTGATCGTCTTTTGCGCCCTGATCGGCATGGTGCTGGCCGTGCCCGGCCTGCCGTCGGCGGCGCAATGGGGCCGCATCGCATGGGCCTGCGCCGGAGTGTGGCTGGTGGCCGGCGCTGCTGCGGCGTTCAATTGCATCGTCGAGCAGGGCATCGATGCGAAGATGAAGCGCACCGCCTGGCGGCCCACGGCCAGGGGCGAGCTGTCCAACGCGCAGACGCTGCTGTTCTCGGCCTTGCTGTGCGTGGCCGGTTCTGCGCTGCTGTATTTTCTGGTCAATCCGCTGACCATGTGGCTCACCTTTGCCACCTTCGTCGGTTACGCGGTGATCTACACGCTGATCCTCAAGCCCCTGACGCCGCAGAACATCGTGATCGGCGGCGCCTCGGGCGCCATGCCCCCGGTGCTGGGCTGGGCGGCGATGACCAACACCGTAGGCCCCGAGGCGCTGATCCTGTTCCTGATCATCTTTTTGTGGACACCGCCGCATTTCTGGGCGCTGGCCCTGTACCGGGTGGAGGAGTACCGCCAATCGGGCCTGCCGATGCTGCCGGTGACGCATGGCAGCGCGTTCACGCGCCTGCAGGTGTTGCTGTACACGCTGATTCTTTTTGCCGCTTGCCTGATGCCGTTCATCTACGGCATGAGTTCCTGGCCCTATCTGGCCGCCGCTGTGCTGCTGAGCGCCGGCTTTTGCGGCTACGGCTTTGCGCTGTGGCGCAACTATTCGGACGCGCTGGCGCGCAAGACCTTCCGTTTTTCGCTGATCCACCTGAGCGCGCTGTTTGCCGCCTTGCTGCTCGACCACTACCTGCCGTGACCGCTATGCTGAAAAGAAACACCCTCAAAACGATAGCTGCTGGCGCAATATCCATCAGCGCCTTGGCGCTGCTCAGTGCATGTTCCGGAAAAAAGGCAGAGTTTCGCGGCATTGACATCACCGGGACGAACTCTGCGCCCGACCTGGCGCTGACCGACCACAACGGACAGGCGCGCCATACCCGGGATTTTGCGGGCCGGGTGGTGGCGGTCTTTTTTGGCTATACACAGTGCCCGGATGTCTGCCCCACCACGCTGCAGGAAATGGCACAAGTCAAGCAATTGCTGGGCGAAGACGGTGGCCGTCTGCAAGTCATTTTCGTGACCGTAGACCCCGATCGCGATACCCCCGAGGTGCTCAAAGCCTACATGGCCAGCTTCGACCCCGGTTTTCTCGCGCTGCGCGGCAGCGCCGCACAGTTGGCGGCCGTCGCCAAGGGCTTCAATGTCTACTACAAGAAAGTCGACGGCAACACACCAGGCAACTACACCATGGACCATTCGGCGGGCAGCTACCTGTACGACACGGCGGGGCGCCTGCGCGTCTACCACCACTATGGCAGCAGTGCCCAGGCCCTGGCAGCGGATGTCAAGGTTCTGCTGGCCGAAGCCCGCTGAGACTTTGCCCATTTCCATTCCCATCGCCATTGCCATGCCCTGGCATGCCCGGCTGCAACTGAACTACACGCGAGAGCACGCCCGCACCGTGGCGCGCTTTGAGCACCACGGACCGCTGCGCGTTCTGCAAAGCCTGTATCCGGAAGGGGGCGGCATCTGCCACAACGTGCTGGTCCACCCCCCGGGCGGGCTGGTCGGCGGTGACCAGTTGGACATCCGGGCCTCGGTCGGCCCCGGCGCGCACGCCCTGATCACCAGCGCAGGGGCCACGCGCTTTTACCGCAGCATGGGCGCGCCGGTCTTGCAGCGCACCTGCCTGTCGCTGGCCCCTGGCGCGCGCCTCGAATGGCTGCCGCTGGAGGCGCTTTGCTACAACGCCTGCAACGCCGAAAACCGGCTCACGCTGACACTCGCACCCGGCGCCGAATGCATGGGCGCGGACGTGACCGCGCTGGGCCTGCCGCACGCCGGACAGCCTTTTGTGACCGGGCGCTTCGTGCAGCACATCGAAATCCCCGACCTGTGGCGCGAGCACGGCGTGATCGACGCCACCGACCAGCGCCTGCTGCGCAGCCCGTTGGGGCTGGCCGGGCACTGCTGCATGGCCAGCCTGTTCTTCGGCGCCGGCAGCGCGCTGAGCCAGGCCCGGCGCGACAGCGCCCTGGATGCCGCCCGCGCAGTGATCGATGCCCATGCGCTCAAAACCACCGCAGGCGCCACCAGCCCCTGTGACCAGGTGCTGGTGCTGCGCCTGCTGGCCCCCCAGGTAGAGCCGGCGATGCAACTGCTCCGGCAGGTGCGGGCCGCCTGGCGCGCCGCCCTGTGGCAGCTCGACGCCGAGCCGCCCCGCATCTGGGCGATGTAGACGCGCCCGGTCCGGCAGCGGAACCCGCTGCGTCCCGCGCGGGCCGAAGGAAGCAGCCGCATCGGCGTTGCCGGCCTCGTGTCGCGTCACCGATCATCTGTCGGTCTGCGCTGGCCATCGAAGCGCATCGCGGCGTTGCATCGCTTGCCAATACACTCGGTATTGGCAAGCGATGCGCCTTGCGCTGCGCTCCGATGGCTGCGCGCAGCCTACGACATCTGATCCGTGACGCGACACTAGCGCAACAGGGGCAGTCCGGTCGTCGCGCGAATGATCAACTCGGTATTGAGCATGTGGGCCGCGCCGCTCGATTTGCCTGCGGCCAGTTGCTCCAGCAAGACTTCCATGGCCATGCGCCCGGCCAGTTCCGGACGGGAGGCAATGGTGGTCAGCGCAGGATAGGTGCGGCTGGCCAGCACATCGTCGCATCCGACGACGCTGATGCCGGCGGGCGCATGGACACCCATCCGGGCCATGCCAGCCAGCAGCCCCTGCGCCACCAGATCATCGAAAGCAATGACTGCGGTCGCGCGGGTGGATCGGACAATGGTTGCAGCGGCCATCCCGCCTTCGTAAGAAGGGCGTCGGGGGGCGATCTGTATGACCTCCAAACCCGATTCCTGCGCTGTGTCCAGCACGGCAATCCGGCGCCGCTCGTTCGACCATGAGGAGGCAGGGCCAGCGAGATAGGCGACACACCGGTGTCCGAGTTCGTGCAGATGCCGCACTGCAGCGGCAACACCCGGCGCGCTATCGATCAGCACACGGTCCATGCCCGCGACATCACGGTTGATCAGCACGATCGGCAATCGACCGCTCAAGGCCTGTATTGCGCCTTCTGCCAACCGGCAAGAGGCCAGGATCAATCCGTCGACCTGTGCCGACAGCTTGCCGACCAGCCGAGCCTCTCTTGCCGGATCCTCATCGGAGTCACCGAGAAAGATGCACATCCCGGCCGCATCGGCCGCCGCTTCGACGGCCCGGATCAACGGGGGGAAAAAAGGGTTGGCCACGTCGGGGACGATCAGCGCGACATTGCCATGCCGACCCGTCGATAACGCCCGTGCGACTTGGTTCGGAACGTAACCCAAGGAAGCGGCCACGCTCTTGATTTGCGCGACTGTTTCGGTGCTGAGCATGACCATCGTGCTTACGCACAATCCAACGATTTCCATCGCCGCCAAATGGCTCGATGACATGGGCAATTCCGCGCTGACCGATTCCCAACGGGCAACGGCCAGAAAGAATTACATGGAGCTGATTGCGGTCGCCGGCTTCCCGAACAAACCAGACGGCTCCAGAATGACTTATCGCGCATCGGTCAAGACGGGCGTCATCTTCAGGGAGGCAAAGAACAAGGCCGCAGCCAAACAGTTTGTGGCATTTTTGCTGGACGAGGCGAATTTGACGCCCTACGTGGAGGGAGCACTCGGTCGCTGGTTTCCCGTCACAAAGGCGGGCCAGCAAAGCGCATTCTGGCAATCCGACCCGAATCGATCGATGGTCCATCAGCAATTTTCAAACGGCACTACGCCCTTCGAGTTCACCAAGAACTACAAATTCACCGCCCTGAACAACGAGAACGTCTGGGCCAAGGCGATGAACCGCATCGTCACCGACAAAGTACCGGTGGACAAAGCGGTCGACGAGATGATCGCGCGCATCAAGACCGTGGCGGCGCAGTAAGCCGCCGCACCCGGCACCTGCCGGCGTGATCGGTGTGATCGGTATGTGGCGCGCACGCTGGCAGTCGATTCATTTTGCAAAGAGATGGCGATGAAAGTAGAGATTCTCCAGGATAAACTGGCTTTGGGAAAAAGGGCTGCCAGCGCTGGCGCGAGTGCGCTGCGCCAAGCCTTGGCGGAAAAATCAGCGGCGAGCGTGATCGTTGCCACTGGCGCCAGCCAGTTCGAAATGATCGATGCATTGATTCAAGAGCGCGGCATCGAGTGGTCGCGTGTCACCATTTTCCATCTGGATGAATATGTCGGTCTCCCGCCCGACCATCCTGCGGGTTTCCGCAACTACCTGCAAAAACGCTTGCTCGCGCACTTGCCGATGCCCAAAGCCTTTGTCGCCATCGATGGCACGGCGACCTCGATGGCAGATGAAATCACCCGCCTCAATACCTTGATCGGAATGCACGACATCGATGTCTGTTTCGCAGGTATTGGCGAGAATTGTCATCTTGCGTTCAACGATCCCCCGGCCGACTTCGAAACCCGAAGCCCCTACATCCTGGTGCAGTTGGATGAAGCATGCCGCCGGCAGCAATGGTCTGAAGGCTGGTTTTCCAGCCCCGAGGACGTGCCACGGCGCGCAATCTGCCGAAATTCAACAACACGATACAGGCGCAATTGGGGTGCGATGATCTATGCGCCAGTTTCATTGCCGATGGCCTGCATATCCCACCGGGCGCTCTGCGCTCCATGCTGCGCTCCAAGGGATTGGCGCGCTCCATTCTCGTCACCGATGCCGTCAGTGCCGCTGGTGCCACCCGGCCTGGTGCTTATCGCTTTGCCGGTTCTGTTGTCGAGCTGGGACGCGACGGTTCGGTGCGCATTCCAGGTTCGAATTATCTGGCGGGATCGAGCCTGACCCTCGATCGTGCGGTGCGCAACGTCGTCGCCTGGACGGATGCCTGCTTCGAGGAGGCCATCGCGATGGCGACCGAGAACCCGCAGCGCATCTTGGCCAGCGCATTCGGGCGCCATGGAATCGCAGCACAGCCCGGTGAGGTCGAGTGGAACGACAAACTGCAAGTCGTTGCCGCGCGGGTGGGCGATCACAAATACCGTCCGACATTTGACCCATCGCTCTGACTGCATACAGGAGAAAGAAATGATCCAGACATCCAGGCCACGCATTGCCGTGATCGGCGCCGGCATTTATGGCAGCACCATGCTCAAGTGTTTTTCGGCTGCGCAAAAGCAGGGAATGGTGGACTTGATCGCCTTGGCAGAAATCGATGAAGAAGTTCTTCAGCGCCACACCAGGAGTTTGGCTATCCAGGGATATGCAAACTACAAGGAAATGCTGATGAATGTCCGTCTCGACGCCGTGGCCATCGCAACACCCGACCATTTGCATGGCGACGCAGTATTGGCTGCGGCCGATGCGGGTTTGCATGTGCTTGTGCAAAAGCCATTGGACACCAGCAGCGAGCGCTCGCAGCGGATGATCGATGCCTGCCGCCGGCACGCTGTCATGCTGTTTGTCGACTTTCACAAGCGTTTCGACCCGGCGCACATGCGCTTGAAAAGCGACATGCAAGCAGGCCGGCTCGGAAAGATTCAGTACGGCTACGCATGCATGGAAGACAGGATCGAGGTGCCTTCGGTATGGCTGCGCAAGTGGGCTGCGCAAAGTTCGCCCTCCTGGTTTTTGGGGGTGCATTTTTATGATCTCGTCTACTGGCTGATACAAAGCCAGCCCCGCAGGGTATATGCCGTTGGCCACAGGGGAAAATTGAAGTCCATGGGCATGGATACGCTCGACAGCATCAATGCCCGCGTCGAATTCGTCAATGGCGCAAACTTTTCATTCGACGTTTCCTGGATCCTGCCCGCCGGATTCCCGTCGATTGTCAATCAACAGATCCGGATCGTTGGCGAAGAAGGCGTCGTGGAGATCGATAGCCAGGATCGCGGCATGTTCAGTGCCTACTCCGATGCGGCGGAAAGTCTGGTCATCAACGCTTTTGGTGCGCAAGAGTATGAGCACCCGGTGTGGGGCGCGCAGGTTCAGGGCTACACCTTCGCGTCGATGATTCGATTCATCGAACTGCTGGGGGCGATGAAAAATGGT
>Ga0081606_1000573_pt1 | contig 14381 bp, 9 predicted proteins | sample EareggfetidaYelm_FD_71127 | JGI IMG/M metagenome (GOLD analysis project Ga0081606, IMG submission 71127) | Earthworm egg capsule microbial community from the University of Washington, USA - E. fetida Yelm (SPADES assembly) (version 2) | ecosystem: Host-associated > Annelida > Reproductive system... | reverse complement strand
CCCAGTGGTGGCGTGTTGGCATCAACAGCACAAACAGCAACCAAATTACCTGTTCCGAAACCGTCTTTATCCGCATCTACATAGAAAGTAAATGTGGCATGGATGGCGTTGTTCGTGTCATCGCAATCGCTTCCTAAAGAAGTTGCCGTATAACCTGCAGGGATCGAAGCACCGTAACACACCGGCACCTGGGCACCGTTAGTATAACCGTCGCCATCGGCATCGGCATATAAATTAGCGCTTTGGTATACATTGATATTGGTATCGTCACAATCCGTATTGTTGGTTACATAACCAGCAGGCGCTCCGGTACAAGAAACCGAGGTAACGGCTGCATCTCCATAAGTATCGTTATCGGCATCGCGATAATACGTCACGTTCGGATTTACCGTAATGGTCATTGTCGTTGTATTGGCACATACACCGGAATTTGGCGTGAATGTATAAAGTGTGGTGACGGTATTATTCAATGTTGGCGACCAGGTTCCGGCATACCCATTGTTTGAATTCGTCGGCAAAGCACTTAACGAACCACCGGAACAAATGGCAGGAACTTGTGTAAAAGTTGGCGTTCCAATCGGATTTACCGTAATGGTCATTGTCGTTGTCGTTGCACATAGTCCGGCTGTTGGCGTAAATGTGTATAGCGTTGTAGTCGTATTGTTCAATGCTGGTGACCAGGTTCCGGCAATGCTATTGTTTGAAGTCGTTGGCAAAGCTGCCAAAGCCGCACCTGAACAAATTGGCGCAACTTGTGTAAATGTTGGTACCACTGCATCATTGATTGTAATATAAGAAGCACTGGAGCGTGTCAAATCCATTCTTAATTTAGAATAACTATCCCTGGCCGGAGTAATACTGATACCGTCAGCCATTACGCCAAGACGCACATTTTTAGTTTTCGCAGAAGCATTCAAATAAGCCGAAGTTCCTCTCAACACCACATAACACCTTAAACCTCCTGTACTGTTTTGTGGAATTGCAATTCCTAAAGCATCGTGTCCGTATTCGTTGTTGCTTTCCGAATTAAAGCCATAATTTCCGTAAAGCACAGCTGAAGATTCCGTTCCGTTGAAGGTTTCAGAACCTGTTGCAGGCTCATAATACAAAACGAAAGCATCGTTTTTGATATCTGTAGTTTCAGTTGCAGTACCGTCATTGGTAAGCCACAATCTGTTTAGTATCTGGCTTGCCGTATTGTTGTTATTGATTGTAAAAGACAATACAACATTTGAATTTGCCTGTGTATAACAAGCACTGCCCACCACACTATTTGATGTTGGTGCCACATCAACTACGAAAAAATTACGTTCGTTATAACCTGTAGCTGTTGGCGTCATGCTACCATGGGAATAGCTGACTGTACTGCTGCATCCGCCAAATTGCACCGCTACTGAAGAGTAGATAATTTGTCCGCTGGTCAAAGTCCCGAAGTTATAATCTCCGGTAACATCGTCACCCCTGGAACAACTTCCACTGCTGGTGTAGGCATAAGAATTTGAAGATCCATTCCAACTTTTCACAACATATTGGTTGATGTTGCCGAAACCACCATTGGCTACCCAAAAACTGGTTGCCGAGGCATCTTTTTCAATATAACCGTATTGCCCCAAACCACCGCCTGTGCGAATGTATGGCTGCGCAAACAATGTACTGCAAGCCAAAAGGAATAAGAAAACGTTAAGTCTTCCGGTTAGTAACTGTTTTTTCATATTAAAACCTGATTTAATTAATAATTATGAATGAGCCGACTAAAGTAAGTGTTTTATACACATGCCGTTCATCGATGATTTTCAGAAAGCCCACTATAACGTTTTCGTGTTAATAAATTCTAAAAAAAACGTTAATATAATTTCTTAATCGCTATTAATCAAGGCCAAAAAAAATCAATTTAGGAATTGCGAAATTTTGAATAGGAAATAAAAAGGCATAAAAAAAACCTCCTGATCACTCAGGAGGTTTTGATTTTTAAGCTTGTCCCGCAGGACCAAAATTCAGAGGAACCGGAGGCTGCTCGGTGTCTTTGATTTCGCCGTGGGCGATTTCAAAACGGTGAACATTTTCTGCCAGTGCCTTCACAAGCCTTTTGGCGTGCTGCGGCGTCAGGACAATTCTCGACTTGACCTTGGCCTTTGGTGTACCAGGCATAATACATACAAAGTCCAATACAAATTCGGAAGCCGAATGGTTGATGATTGCCAGGTTGGAATAAATTCCTTCAGCAGTCGCTTCATCCAGTTCAATATTGATTTGTCCCGGCTGTTGTTTTTGATCGCTCATACCTTAATAAATATATTCTTCTTTATTCGCCATCATTTCATTGTAATCTTCTTTAGAACCTACAATCGTGTTGTCGTATTCTCTCATACCGGTTCCGGCTGGGATTCTGTGACCTACGATTACATTTTCTTTCAAGCCTTCCAATGAATCTACTTTACCGGCTACAGCGGCTTCGTTCAGTACTTTTGTAGTTTCCTGGAACGATGCTGCAGAGATAAATGATTTCGTTTGAAGCGATGCTCTTGTAATACCCTGTAATACCGGAGTTGCTGTTGCGGTAACCACATCACGGGCTACGACTAAGTTTTTATCGGTACGTTTCAGCAAAGAGTTTTCGTCACGCAATTCACGTGGAGAAATGATCTGTCCTGGTTTGATATTTTCAGAATCACCGGCATCTTCAACGACTTTCATTCCGTACAACTTATCATTTTCAACGATAAAGTCTTTGGTATGGATCAATTGCTCTTCAAGGAACAAAGTATCTCCCGGATCTTCAACGCGCACTTTACGCATCATCTGACGGATCACCACTTCGAAGTGTTTGTCATTGATTTTTACACCCTGCAAACGGTATACTTCCTGGATTTCATTTACCAAATACTGTTGAACAGCAGCCGGTCCTTGAATTCTCAAGATATCGTCCGGAGTGATTGCACCGTCAGACAACGGCACACCAGCTCTTACGAAGTCATTTTCCTGAACCAGGATCTGGCTTGACAATTTCACCAGGTATTTCTTCACTTCACCAAATTTAGATTCGATGATGATCTCACGGTTACCACGTTTGATTTTTCCAAAGGTAACAACCCCGTCGATTTCAGAAACCACTGCCGGGTTCGAAGGATTACGAGCTTCTAACAACTCGGTAATTCTTGGAAGACCTCCCGTGATATCGCCTGCTTTAGAAGAACGTCTTGGGATTTTTACCAGTACTTTACCAGCTTTAATCTTCTCGCCGTTTTCTACCATCAAGTGAGCACCTACCGGTAAGTTGTAAGAACGGATCAATTCGCCGTCTTTACCGTAAACCAATAAGGTTGGGATCAGTTTTTTGTTTCTTGCTTCAGAGATTACTTTTTCCTGGAATCCGGTTTGCTCATCAATTTCAACCTGGAACGATTGTCCTTGCTCCAGATCTTCGTATTCGATTTTTCCGGTAAATTCAGAAACGATTACCCCATTATATGGATCCCATTTACAGATCACAGAACCTTTTTCTACGACGTCGCCGTCTTTTACAAAAATGCTCGATCCGTAAGGAATATTGTGTGTATTTAATACGATTCCGGTTTTTACGTCAACCAATTTCAATTCTGTTGAACGTGAAACAACGATATCTACTGATTCCCCTTCAAGGTCTTCACCTTTTACAGTTTTCAGGTCTTCGATCTCTAAACGTCCGTTGAATCTGGTCACGATGCTTGACTCTTCAGACAAACCTCCCGCAACTCCACCCACGTGGAAGGTACGCAATGTCAACTGCGTTCCAGGCTCACCGATCGACTGTGCAGCAATTACACCGACTGCTTCACCTCTTTGCGTCATTTTACCTGTCGCAAGATTTCTACCGTAACATTTCGCACAGATTCCTTTTAAAGCTTCACAAGTCAATGGCGAACGCACTTCCACTTTTTCAATTGGAGACGCTTCGATAGTCTTCATGATCGCTTCAGTAATCTGCTGTCCGGATTGTGCCAACACTTCGTTTGTCAATGGGTTGATGACATCTTGTAACGCAACACGTCCTAAGATTCTTTCACCTAAAGTTTCAACAATCTCTTCGTTTTTCTTCAATGCAGACACTTCAATTCCTCTTAGTGTTCCACAATCGTCGATGTTTACGATGACATCCTGAGACACGTCGTGCAACCTTCTTGTTAAGTAACCCGCATCGGCCGTTTTCAAAGCCGTATCTGCAAGTCCTTTACGCGCACCGTGCGTAGAGATGAAATATTCTAAGATCGAAAGTCCTTCCTTAAAGTTGGAAAGAATAGGGTTTTCGATAATTTCACCACCACCGGCGGTCGATTTTTTAGGTTTCGCCATCAATCCACGCATACCGGTTAACTGACGGATTTGCTCTTTCGAACCACGCGCACCGGAATCAAGCATCATATACACCGAGTTAAACCCTTGCTGGTCTTCACGGATGTTTTTCATAGCCAATTCGGTAAGCTGCGCATTCGCAGAAGTCCAAATGTCAATCACCTGGTTGTAACGTTCGTTGTTGGTGATCAGACCCATATTGTAGTTCGCAGAAATACCTTCAACTTGCTCTCTGGCGTCTGCAATCAATTGCGTTTTTTGTTCCGGGATACGGATATCACCTAATGAGAATGACAATCCACCTCTAAAGGCGAATTTGTATCCCATATCTTTCATGCTGTCTAAGAAAGCTGCCGTCGTAGGCACATTGGTTACACTTAAAATGTGACCGATAATGTCCCTAAGGTTTTTCTTAGTCAATACGTCATTGATATAACCTGCTGCTTCCGGTACTACTTCATTAAACAATACACGACCTGCAGTGGTCTGGATAACTTTGTAAACCAATTCGCCATTTTCATTGAAATCTTTAGCACGGATTTTCACACGCGCATTCAATTCAACCCTTCCTTCGTTTAGGGCGATGTTACATTCTTCAGCCGAATAGAAAGTCAGGCCTTCACCTAAAATTTTATGCTCCGGAGTGGACAAACGCTCTTTGGTCATGTAATACAGACCCAAGACCATATCCTGAGATGGAACCGTAATAGGTGCACCATTCGCAGGGTTCAGGATGTTGTGGGAAGCCAACATTAACAATTGTGCTTCAAGAATTGCTTCTGGTCCTAATGGCAAGTGAACCGCCATCTGATCCCCATCAAAATCCGCGTTGAACGCCGTACAAACGAGTGGGTGCAATTGAATCGCTTTTCCTTCGATCAGTTTTGGCTGGAACGCCTGGATTCCGAGTCTGTGCAACGTAGGCGCACGATTCAGCAATACCGGGTGTCCTTTAATCACGTTTTCAAGAATGTCCCAAACAACTGGTTCTTTCTTATCGATGATTTTTTTGGCAGATTTTACTGTTTTTACAATACCGCGTTCGATCAATTTACGGATCACAAACGGTTTGTACAATTCGGCAGCCATATCTTTTGGCAATCCGCATTCGAACAATTTCAATTCAGGTCCAACGACAATTACCGAACGTGCGGAATAATCGACACGTTTTCCGAGTAAGTTTTGACGGAAACGACCTTGTTTACCTTTCAATGAATCAGAAAGTGATTTCAATGGACGGTTTGATTCTGTTTTAACAGCAGATGCTTTTCTGGTATTATCGAACAATGAATCTACCGATTCCTGCAACATACGTTTTTCGTTTCTCAAGATCACTTCCGGAGCTTTGATCTCCATCAATCTTTTCAAACGATTGTTACGGATGATCACACGACGGTACAAATCATTCAAATCCGAAGTGGCGAAACGACCACCATCAAGCGGCACCAACGGACGCAATTCTGGCGGGATTACAGGAACCACTTTCATGATCATCCATTCCGGACGGTTCTCGCGGTTTTTGTTTGAATCACGGAATGATTCCACAACCTGCAATCTTTTTAACGCTTCGGTTTTTCTTTGTTTTGATGTTTCGTTGTTTGCCGAGTGACGCAACTGGTAAGACAATTCGTCTAAGTCGATGCGCGCGAGCAAATCCATAATACATTCAGCTCCCATTTTGGCAACGAATTTATTCGGATCGAAATCATCAAGATACTGGTTGTCTTGCGGCAACGTATCAAGGATATTTAAGTATTCTTCTTCCGTTAGGAAATCAAGTCTTTGAACCGATTCACCTTCTGCATTTTTAGCAATACCGGCCTGGATTACTACGTATCTTTCGTAGTAAATGATCATGTCTAATTTTTTAGACGGAAGACCCAGGATGTATCCGATTTTGTTAGGAAGCGAACGGAAATACCAGATGTGCGCGATTGGCACCACCAAATTGATGTGTCCAACACGGTCGCGACGTACTTTTTTCTCGGTTACTTCAACACCACAACGGTCACAAATGATCCCTTTGTAGCGGATTCTTTTATATTTACCACAAGCACATTCGAAATCCTTAACAGGTCCGAAGATGCGCTCACAGAACAATCCGTCGCGCTCTGGTTTGTGGGTTCTGTAATTGATGGTTTCCGGTTTTAAAACTTCGCCTCTTGATTCGGCAAGGATTGATTCCGGAGATGCCAATCCGATTGAGATTTTATCAAATCTTTTTACCGGATTTTTATCTTTATTATTATTTCTGTTATTCATCATAGTTTCTACTATTGATTTATTTGCAATTAAAAAATTGAATTCGTTTACCGCCATTTTGATGATAAACACTACCTCGGATTACTTCTCTAAACTTCAGGCCTTTCCTGAAGCGCTAATTATAAAAACATTGTTTCTATAAAAAATCGGAACGATTTACGGGTATAAATCCTGAAAACTAATTAAAAAAAGCAATCAGCGTCCGGTTATAAACCAAACGCTGAATACTGAATACTATTTATTCTTCTAAACGAATGTCGAGTCCAAGACCTTTCAATTCGTGCATCAACACGTTGAAAGATTCCGGCAATCCCGGTTCCGGCATGGTTTCGCCTTTTACGATGGCCTCGTAAGTTTTGGCTCTACCGATCACGTCATCCGATTTCACAGTCAGGATCTCACGAAGCGTGCTTGACGCACCGTAAGCTTCGAGTGCCCAAACCTCCATCTCTCCGAAACGCTGTCCACCGAATTGCGCTTTACCTCCAAGAGGCTGCTGCGTAATGAGTGAGTACGGTCCGATCGAACGGGCGTGCATTTTGTCGTCAACCATGTGTCCGAGTTTCAGCATGTAAATGACACCTACTGTCGCCGGTTGGTGAAAACGTTCTCCGGTTCCTCCGTCATACAAATAGGTATGTCCGAAACGTGGAATGCCTGCTTCGTCGGTCAGTTCGTTGATCTGATCCAGTGTTGCTCCGTCGAAAATAGGCGTCGCGAATTTGCGTCCTAAGTTCATACCAGCCCAACCCAATACCGTTTCATAGATCTGCCCGATGTTCATACGTGAAGGTACACCCAGTGGGTTCAACACGATATCAACCGGTGTTCCGTCTTCAAGGAAAGGCATGTCTTCATGGCGAACAATACGTGCAACAATACCTTTGTTACCGTGACGTCCTGCCATTTTATCCCCAACTTTCAGTTTACGTTTTTTCGCGATGTATACTTTAGCGAGTTTCAAGATTCCTGCTGGCAATTCGTCACCAACGGTAATCGTAAATTTCTCACGGCGTAACGCACCTTGTAAATCGTTCAGCTTGATTTTGTAGTTGTGGATCAAGTCGTTTACCATTTTATTGGTAGCGTCGTCTGCAACCCATTGTCCTTTGCTTAAGTGGGCGAAATCTTCGACCGCATAAAGCATTTTCTGCGTGTATTTTTTACCTTTTGGCAAAACTTCCTCGCCTAGATCGTTCATCACACCTTGCGATGTTTTTCCGTTTACGATCAGGAACAATTTCTCTACTAATTTATCTTTCAATTCGATAAATTTCGTTTCGAATTCCATTTCAAGCGCACCCAAATCATCTTTGTCTTTGGTACGTTTTCTCTTATCTTTTACCGCTCTTGCAAATAATTTTTTGTCTAAAACCACACCGTGCAAAGATGGAGACGCTTTTAACGAGGCATCTTTTACATCACCGGCTTTGTCCCCAAAGATCGCGCGAAGCAATTTCTCTTCCGGAGTCGGATCTGATTCTCCTTTTGGTGTAATTTTTCCGATCAGGATGTCGCCAGGTTTTACTTCGGCTCCGATTCTGATCATACCATTTTCGTCAAGGTCTTTGGTCGCTTCTTCAGAAACGTTCGGGATGTCATTGGTCAACTCTTCGTTACCCAATTTCGTATCACGAACCTCCAGTGAATAATCATCTACGTGGATTGACGTAAAGATATCATCACGCACTACTTTTTCAGAGATTACGATCGCATCCTCGAAGTTGTACCCTTTCCATGGCATAAATGCTACTTTAAGGTTTCTTCCAAGTGCGAGCTCTCCGTTTTGAGTAGCATATCCTTCTGATAAAACTTGACCAGGAATCACTCTGTCGCCTTTTCTTACGATCGGTTTCAGGTTGATTGACGTACTCTGGTTGGTTTTTCTGAATTTAATCAGGTTGTATGTTTTGTCATCTGATTCAAACGAAACCATTCTTTCTTCTTCAGAACGGTCGTATTTGATCGTGATGATGTTTGCATCTACATATTCCACTGTTCCGTGACCTTCCGCATTGATCAAAACACGTGAATCGGAAGCAACCTGTCTTTCAAGACCTGTTCCTACGATTGGCGCTTCAGGACGTAATAATGGTACGGCCTGACGCATCATGTTTGATCCCATCAACGCACGGTTCGCATCATCATGCTCCAAGAAAGGAATCAACGATGCAGAAATCGAAGCGATCTGGTTTGGCGCTACGTCGGTGTAGTGGATTTCAGTTGGTTTCACTACCGGGAAATCGCCTTCTTCGCGGGCAATTACCGTATCGGCAGTAATCTGACCATTGGCATCCATTTCGATGTTTGCCTGAGCGATCATTTTGCCTTCTTCTTCCTCTGCAGATAAATATACTGCTGTAGATTCCAGATCCACTTTACCGTTGGTAACTTTGCGGTAAGGCGTTTCAATGAATCCCATTCCGTTTACTTTTGCATACACACCAAGTGACGAAATCAAACCAATGTTTGGTCCCTCAGGTGTTTCAATCGGACACAAACGTCCGTAGTGCGTGTAGTGAACGTCACGTACCTCAAATCCGGCTCTTTCACGGGAAAGTCCACCAGGTCCAAGGGCAGATAATCTTCTTTTGTGTGTAATCTCAGCCAGCGGATTGGTTTGATCCATAAATTGAGACAACTGGTTCGTTCCGAAGAAAGAGTTGATCACCGATGACAATGTTTTCGCATTGATCAAATCGATTGGTGTAAACACCTCGTTATCCCTAACGTTCATTCGCTCGCGGATCGTTCTCGCCATACGGGCAAGACCTACGCCGAACTGTTGTGACAATTGCTCGCCTACGGTTCTAACACGACGGTTTGACAAGTGATCGATATCATCAATCTCTGCTTTAGAGTTGATCAATTCGATTAAGTATTTTACGATCGTGATGATATCTTCTTTGGTCAAGACTTGCTTTTCCATTGGGATATCGAGACCTAATTTTTTGTTCATTCTGTAACGACCTACCTCACCTAAGTTGTAACGTTGGTCAGAGAAGAACAATTTATCGATGATGCCACGCGCCGTTTCTTCATCAGGCGGTTCGGCATTTCTTAGTTGTCTGTAAATGTGCTCCACCGCTTCTTTTTCAGAATTGGTTGGATCTTTTTGAAGCGTGTTGTGGATGATCGAGTAATCGGCCTGGTTCGTGCTTTCTTTGTGCAACAGGATCGATTTTACGTTAGAATCGATGATCTCTTCTACGTTGTCTTTGTCGATGATCGTGTCACGGTCGAGGATGATCTCATTACGCTCGATAGAAACTACCTCGCCAGTATCTTCATCCACGAAATCCTCGTGCCAAGTGTTCAGCACACGCGCAGCAAGTTTGCGTCCGATGTATTTTTTAAGCCCGGTTTTCGATACTTTGATTTCCTCAGCAAGGTCGAAAATTTCAAGGATGTCCTTATCTCTTTCGAATCCGATTGCACGGAATAAAGTCGTCACCGGTAATTTTTTCTTACGGTCGATATACGCATACATGACGCTGTTGATATCGGTCGCAAATTCGATCCATGATCCTTTGAAAGGAATCACACGGGCAGAATATAATTTGGTTCCATTCGCATGGAATGATTGTCCGAAGAAAACACCCGGCGATCTGTGCAACTGAGACACGACCACACGCTCCGCACCGTTGATCACAAAGGTACCGCTTGGCGTCATATATGGAATTGTCCCAAGATAGACATCCTGTACAATCGTTTCAAAATCCTCATGCTCCGGATCTGTACAATACAGTTTCAGGCGCGCTTTTAAAGGCACACTGTACGTCAGTCCTCTCTCTATACATTCTTGAATGGTATAACGTGGCGGATCTACAAAGTAATCCAGGAATTCCAATACAAAGTTGTTTCTTGTATCTGTAATTGGAAAATTTTCCATGAAGGTGTTGTATAACCCTTCGTTGCCTCTTTCGTCGGATTTGGTTTCCAGTTGGAAGAAATCCTTAAATGATTTAACCTGAACGTCCAGAAAATCCGGATAGTCAGGAATATTTTTCGTAGAGGCAAAATTCAATCTTTCGGTCTGATTTGTAATCATCAATGGACAAAATTTTGATTAAAAAAAAAGTAGTTTTTGTGTAAGACACAGCTTTACTTTATTTGATCAATACCTCTTAAAAACGAACCAAGCTCGCCCGTTTTCTTCTTCGTATTGATTAAAACTTATTTGGTTTGTGAAGCGTATTGTGATAAAATTTAGACTAAAATTTTATTATACGAAAAATGGTTTAGGTCGTTGGACGCGTGTCCAAGACCTAAACCTATCTTCAAAACCGAGTTGGATTATTTCAGCTCAACAACAGCTCCAGCTTCTTCTAAAGCTTTTTTCAAGCCTTCAGCTTCATCTTTAGAGATACCTTCTTTAACGTTTGCAGGAGCACCGTCAACTAAATCTTTAGCTTCTTTAAGACCTAAACCTGTAAGTTCTTTTACAGCTTTAACTACCGCTAATTTAGAAGCACCAGCTTCTTTAAGTACAACTGTGAATTCAGTTTGCGCTTCTTCAGTAGCAGCTTCGCCACCACCACCAGAAACTACAACTGCAGCAGCAGCTGGTTCGATACCGTACTCGTCTTTTAATATTGTTGCTAAATCGTTAACTTCTTTAACTGTCAAGTTAACTAATTGTTCTGCGAATTGTTTCAAATCTGCCATTTTTTCTATCGTTTAAAATGATTTGTAAAAATATAATTTATTTATTGTGCGCGTTTTTCAAAAACTCAATCCGTAAGGATTAAGCCACCTCTTCGTCTTTGAATTGGTTTTTAAGAGCTGAAATAACTCTTTGAGCTGGTGATTGAAGCAATCCGATGATTTCTCCGATAACCTCTTCTTTAGATTTAAGCGATGCCAATGAATCTAACAAGTTGTCTCCGATGTAGATTTCAGAATTGATGAACGCCCCTTTTAAAAGTGGTTTGTCCGATTTTTTTCTGAATTCTTTGATGATCTTTGCAGGTGCGTTAGCAGTATCTGAAAGTAAGATCGAAGTGTTTCCTTTTAAGATTGTAGCCAAATCGCCGTAATCGTTGTCAGAAGCTTCCATTGCTTTTCCAAGCAAAGTGTTTTTTACTACTTCTAATTTGATTCCAGCTTTAAAGCAAGCTCTTCTTAAGTTTGAAGTCGTTTCTGCGTTCAAACCGGAAATATCTGCTACGTAAACAACATTCGTTCCGGCTAACTGTGCAGTTAAATCTTCAATTGCGATTGATTTTTCTTCTCTAGTCATACTATAAAGTTTTTACTGCCAATTATACTGCTTTCGGGTCAAGCGCAATCGCAGGACTCATTGTGCTAGACAAGTGAATGCTTTTGATGTACTGACCTTTAGCCGCAGTTGGTTTCATTTTGATTAATGTTTGAATAATTTCGTGTGCGTTGTCAACGATTTGTTCTGCTCCGAAAGAGATTCTTCCGATACCGGCATGAACAATACCCGTTTTATCCACTTTGAAATCAATTTTACCCGCTTTTACTTCGGTTACAGCTTTTGCTACATCCATAGTAACTGTACCGGTTTTAGGGTTTGGCATTAAACCTCTTGGCCCAAGGATACGTCCTAATGGTCCCAATTTACCCATTACAGCTGGCATCGTGATGATTACATCAACATCTGTCCAACCGTCTTTAATTTTTTGAAGGTAGTCATCTAAACCTACGTAGTCTGCACCCGCAGCTTTAGCTTCAGCTTCTTTATCTGGTGTTACAAGAGCCAAAACTCTTACATCTTTACCAGTCCCGTGAGGCAAAGTAACCACACCCCTTACCATTTGATTCGCTTTTCTTGGATCTACACCCAATTTCACAGCGATATCTACAGACTCGTCAAATTTTGCAGAAGCGATAACTTTTACCAATGCAGAAGCATCTTTTAAGCTATACAATTTGTTCTTTTCAATTTTTGAAGCAGCCTCTTTTTGCTTTTTAGTTAATTTTGCCATGTCTTAAGCTTTTTTTAGAGGAGATTCTCCCGATACAGTTATACCCATTGATCTTGCTGTACCAGCAATCATACTCATAGCCGACTCCATAGTGAAGGCATTTAAATCAGCCATCTTGTCTTCAGCGATCGCTTTGATTTGTTCCCAGGTTACACTGGCAACTTTTTTACGGTTTGGTTCCCCAGAACCGCCTTTTAGCTTTGCAGCTTCCATTAACTGGACCGCAGCAGGTGGAGTTTTTACGACGAAATCAAAAGATTTGTCTTTGTACACAGTGATTTGCACTGGACATACTTTGCCGGCTTTATCTTGGGTTCTGGCATTAAATTGCTTACAGAATTCCATGATGTTTACACCAGCAGCTCCAAGAGCAGGTCCTACCGGTGGCGATGGATTCGCGGCACCTCCCTTAACTTGTAGTTTAACTACTTTACTAATCTCTTTAGCCATTGTGTTTTAAAATGTGCATTGTCTGTGGAAGCAGACGTTGCGGTTATATATAATAGTGTAACAAATTATACTTTTTCAACTTGCATAAAGCTCAGTTCCAAAGGTGTTTTTCTTCCGAAAATTTTCACCATGACTTCGAGTTTACGCTTTTCTTCATTGATTTTCTCAACCGTTCCATTGAAACCGTTGAAAGGACCATCAATAACTTTAATTGTTTCACCAATGTTGAACGGAATCGAATGCGTGTCAGTTTTCACTGCCAACTCATCTACTTTTCCTAACATACGGTTTACTTCAGACATTCTCAAAGGCACCGGGTCTCCGTTTTTCACTTCGCCCAAGAACCCGATAACACCTGTAATCGACTTGATAATATGAGGTATTTCTCCAACCAGAGTTGCTTCGATCATTACATAACCAGGAAAGTAAACTTTTTCTTTGCTGATTTTTTTCCCGTCTTTTACCGACACTACTTTTTCAGTAGGCACCAGTACCTGAGAGATATAATCTGCCATTCCCAATCTGTTGATCTCCGTTTCGATATAAGCTTTGACTTTGTTTTCCTGTCCGCTTACCGCTCTGACCACATACCATTTTTTCACATTATTGTCTGCCATCACCATTATACTGTTTTAATCCAGTTAAAAAATCCGGCCAATGCTTTTGCACAAAGTTCGTCTACTCCCCAAGTAGCCAATGCGAACAATACAGAAAATACAGCAACCACAATTGTAAGGCGTTGCACTTCTGCCCATTCCGGCCAGGTCACGTTTGATTTTAATTCCTCAAACGCTTCGGATATATAATTTAAAACTTTCATTATACTTTGTTTTTTTATTGCACGGGCGGAGGGATTCGAACCCCCATCAACGGTTTTGGAGACCGCTATTCTACCCTTGAACTACGCCCGTTTATTAAAAACCAGCAACACCTTAAAGTGCTGCTGGTTTTATAAATATTCGAATAATAATTATTCTACGATTTCAGTTACCTGACCAGCACCTACTGTTCTACCACCTTCACGGATAGCGAAACGCAAACCTACTGTCATTGCGATTGGGCTTAACAAAGTAACATCGATTGTTAAGTTGTCCCCTGGCATTACCATCTCTACTCCTGTAGGAAGTGTAATAACTCCAGTTACGTCAGTTGTACGTACGTAGAACTGTGGACGGTAGTTATTGTGGAATGGTGTGTGACGACCACCTTCTTCTTTTTTCAAGATGTAAACCTCTGCTTTGAATTTAGCGTGTGGTTTCACAGATCCTGGCTTGATGATAACCATACCACGTTTGATATCAGCTTTATCAATACCTCTCAACAACAAACCTACGTTATCTCCAGCTTCACCTCTGTCAAGGATTTTACGGAACATCTCAGCTCCTG
>Ga0081606_1000572_pt1 | contig 14383 bp, 10 predicted proteins | sample EareggfetidaYelm_FD_71127 | JGI IMG/M metagenome (GOLD analysis project Ga0081606, IMG submission 71127) | Earthworm egg capsule microbial community from the University of Washington, USA - E. fetida Yelm (SPADES assembly) (version 2) | ecosystem: Host-associated > Annelida > Reproductive system... | reverse complement strand
CAAGTGTTGGAATGGAATAAGCCCGGCATCAATTTCTACAAAAAGTATAACGCCCGCTTTGACGGGGAATGGATAAATTGTTCGCTTGAAACGTAAGAAGTAATGGTTAATGGTTAATGCCGACGCACACCCCTTGAGGCATTAACCATAAACCATAAAAAAAAGCATCCCGCCAACCACGGGGGACGCTTTCGGGGGTAAATCTCCGCAATGAGGCATTACTTATTACTCATTAACCATTTATCATTATTAAAGCGGATTGTTACCCTAAAAAAGTTTTATGTTCTATCCCTTTTAATTTTTTCCACAAAAGCCGGCATCGGCGGCGGGGCGCTTTTTTTGAAATAATGCACGCATTTTTGGATATGCAGGGAAGCGCCCTCAATTACCCACATGCCGTGGCCGGGAAATAACGCATCGGGTTTTAATACGGCTAAGACGTCCAACACGGACTTGCGATAAGCGGTCAGCTCGCTGCCGGGGGTGTTGAGCAGTTGCACGAGACCGCCCCAAAATATAGTATCCCCGCTAAACAAGTAATTGCCATAAGGGCTTTGTACTTGAAAACACACAGAGCCTGCGGTATGACCGGGCGTGATCCATGAAGTAACTTTATGTTGCCCCAATATCCATTGTTGCCCGTGCATAACAATATGGTCGGCAGTATAGCGGGGAACCATAAAGTCAGGCGGATAGGTGCCGGCATACTTAGCTTGCGCAAGTCCTAATTCATCTTCGGTTCCGCGCCTCAACATTTTTGCCTCATGTGCCGAAGTGATTACTTTCAGCGGCGCGAACTTTTGAGTTAAGCGGAGAATGCCGCCGGCATGATCCCCGTGGCAATGAGTCAGCCAAAGATATTTTATGCTTTCGCCATGGTCCCGTGAAACCTCCCGTATATTGTCAATTAGTCTGTCTGCGTCAATGCCGCTTCCGGCGTCAATCACGATATAGCCCTCGGCTGTTCTAAGCAGATAAATGTGGCAATCCATCCAGCAACTTATGCCTAATTCTCCGCTGCCCGCTGCCCATACATCCGGCTTTAGCAAAATCGCATTCATATTAATTATTTTTAATTCTGTTGCCGTTTTTCCAAACCCCTTTCACATTTTCAAGAACCTCCAAATCATTTTCGAGGTTGCCTTCTGCCAATAACAAATCGGCAACATATCCTCTGCTTATTTTCCCGGTCAGGGGCAGTCCAAGGGCTGTGGCTGCCAATCCTGTAGCCGTTGCCAATGCTTTGCTTGCATCCATTCCAACGTGTTTCATAAATTTTATTTCTCCTTTTACGTCCCTGAAACTTACGTTAGTGGCTCCGGCGTCGCTTCCTGAAATCAATGAAATTTCTTTTGCCATAAGTTGGGAGGTCACCTTCATTCGATTATTTAAAAATTCGTCTGAACTAATTCCTATTTCTTTTGCCAAACCTAATTGACGGTTCATTTGCACGGCGTTAAATGCGGGAATATTGGTAGGAACGATCACGCTTCCGTTTTCCTTTACTGTTTTTAAAATATTCGGGTCTGCCATGACCCCTTTTTTTCTGTCAACAAAGGAAGCGTGCTCAATGGTGCGCACTCCCGAAAGAGCGGCTAACGAAATGGATTCCGGCGAATGAGCATGTGCAGAAACATACAGTCCATAATTTTTTGCGGCCGTAACCAAAAATTCAAGGTCTTCTTGGGCAAACTGCAGTCCCAACGAGTCAGTGCCGGGCGTTAATCCTCCCCCTGTAAGCATTACTTTTATAAAGTCAGCCCCTTGCCGCGCCGCTTTAGCGATTCTTTTTTCAATATGTTCCCTGTCTGCCACTTCGCCCATCATGAAATAGCAATGCCCTCTTGGGCTTGTTAAGGGAGGGCCGGCTAATAAGAGATGAGGCCCCGGAATAATGCCTGCTTGAATAGCTTCTCTCAAGTGAAAAGTTACCCCATTTCTGTCGCCGCAATCGCGAGCGGTGGTGATCCCCCATTCTATCAGCAATCTTGCATTGAAACTCGCCCTAAGCAATAAGAGTTCATCGCTTTCTTTCATCATGTGTTGCCGCGGACTGCAACACCCGCACATCGTTAAATGCACATGCGCATCAATCAGGCCGGGGAGCAATGTATGTCCGGGGTACTGCAATGCCTGATATTCCGACTCTTCCGGCACAGAGGAGGAAGGAATCAATTCCTTGATCTTTCCTTCTTCGCATACAATAGCCGTGTTTTTTGCAAAGCCGTTATGTTCTCCGGTAAAAAGCCATTCGGGCTGTATTATAAATTTTGGATTCATATTATGTATTGGATTATAACAGATAATGCGATAATAAATTTTTCAAATCGGCGAGAGAAGCGTCAATTTCAGGCATGGGTTTGGCGGTCGTGGCGAAGGGCTGTTTATAACCGCTGGCGGTAACCGTGCAAACCAGCGTTTCATGGGGGGAAATAATGCCTTTTTCACGCATTTGTTTTGCCGCGGCCGCCGAAGTAGCGCCGGAAGGTTCTGCGCAAATTCCTTCAGCTCCCAATCTATAAATTGCTTCCGTCATAGACGCTTCGCTGATAGCCTGCATGCTTCCGCCGCTCTCATAAACTGCTTTCAACGGTCGTTTTCCTTTCGCTACGGGTATATCATTGGCGATTGCTTCGGCCATGGTTTCTTTAGGTTTTCCGGAAGGCGTTGCTTCTTTCTCGCCGTTTTCATAAGCCTTGACTACCGCACACGCCAAGGCAGGTTGAGCGCCGTGCATTTTGGGCAACTTATCGATAAATCCTGTTTTTTGCAATGCGTTCCAGCCTTTCCAACTCCCCATAACCCCTCCCCCTGTTCCCACCGGATGAATTTCATGATCCGGCGTGCGTCTGCCCATATCTATCCAGTTTTCAAAAGCATAAGTTTGATAGGCTTCGTGTCTCCAGGGATTTAAAAAATTCACAAAAGAGTACAGTCCAAGTTCAACCGCGGCAAGATTCAACATGTCTTCAACCTCGCTAAAGTTTGTCCAATTTAGTTTTATGACCGGCCAGGAAAATTGGTTCAACACGCCCAGTTTAGCCAAATCGGCCCAGGCATTTACCAATATAAACCCGGTCATGCCGGCCGCAGAGGCATGAGCCGCCAACGAAACAGCCGCATTTCCGCTGCTGTAGGTTATGGCGCGTTGTACGCCCAGCATTTTTGCCACGCTTACCGCCACGGCAAAACTTCGGTCTTTTAAGGAAGCGGTGGGCTGCATGCCTTCGTATTTTACCCATAACTCTTTAACGCCCACCCACTCCGCCAATTTCCGGCAGGCGATAAGAGGAGAACCTCCCGAGCCGATTCTTACCGCATGGGTCACATCGGCTATCGGCAAAAATTCTTTCCATCGCCATACGTCCGCTTTCCGCTCAAGAATATTTTCAAGGCGTATTGTTTTTTTAATTTCGCTTAAATCATATTTGCTGTCCAACAACCCTCTGCAATGAGGACACGTCGATAGCGACAATTCGGGCATAAAGGTTTTGCCGCAATCATCGCATTGGAGAAATTTAAAATACGGAGATAAATTTAGTCCCTTTTCCATGGTTCGCAAAATTTGATATTCTAAAATTATGCTTTGCTTTGTTAAAGATTTTGGGCTTGACAGTAACGTTTAAACATCCCTTTTGCTATTCCGAAGCCGACGTTTTTTCAGCCTGCCCCGAAGCAAGGCTTCTTGCTATGGCGTCGCAAATTAAGACCGATTGATAGCCGTCTGAAAAATCAGCCAATGGTTTTGCATGATTCAATATGCAATTAATAAAATGTTCGTCCATATCTCTGATTAACCCTGCATGTACTCCATATTTATGCTGATACCTGAATACATCCGGAAAATGAAAACCGGTCTCTGTCAGTATCGATAAACCGGCATTCTTAACGCTTATATTATAAGCGCGTTTCTCCGTTACAATGCTCCATTCGGAATCGATGGAGGTGCCTGCGGCCTCCGGAAGCGCCCACGAAACACTAAGACTGAAGGCCGTTCCGTTGTGCAGCTTTCCCGCCACAGCCACATGATCGAGAAGATTGCCCCGCGTTATTTTTTTTTGCGAAGAAGCCGCATACACTTCGCTGATTTCAAGCCCGGTCATAAACCGCAATGCATCCAGTTCGTGAACCGCCACATGCCAAATCAAATTGGTTCCGGCTTTTTGATGATATGCGCTGGCTTCGCTTATTCCTTTGCGGATACTGACTAAAAGTACCTCTTCTTTATGGTTCTTTATCTCCTGCTCAACCGCGATAAACCGCGGGTCGAACCGCATCAAATGCCCCATCATATAAACTTTATCCCTCCCTGTTGTTGCTTTCATTATTTGCTTGGCCTCCCGCAATGAAGTGGTCATGGGTTTCTCCAATAACACATGACAACCGGAACGAATGGCGGCTAACGCAGTCTCGGCGTGCATGGCGTCGGGCAAAGCGATAAGCAACGCATCTAGGGATTGCTCTTTCAGCACATCTTCCGTATTACGGCAGGCTCTCACTCCAAGCTCCTCGGCTAATTGACCGGCTAAATTAAAATTTATATCCGCCACCGCCGCCAACCGGCAGGCAGAAATACCGGCAAGCACCCGGGCATGACGAGCGCCAAAAAGTCCTGCGCCAATTACGGCTATTGAAACCGGACTATCTGCTTTCATCGTAAACTAATTTAGGTTTACTGATAAAAAGCAACCCCGCCAATGAAATCAATCCTGAAAGCAACCAACTTAAATACCCGGGATTAAATCCGTTAAAAAGATCAGGAATTCCGGCATTGACTAAAATTGACAGCATTAAGCACGCCGCAATGACATAAGGAACTTTTCTGTCATTTACGGTTCTTCGAGTCAGAAGAGAAAATGTAAATAAGCCTATTATTGGCCCATAAAAATACGCATTAACCGAAAACAATACATTCAGGATGCTTCCCGGGTTAATCAGGTGGAAAGCTAATATCATGAAGATAAATAACACGGTAAATCCCCAATGAACCCATTTACGCTCCATCTCCAGTTTTTTTTCAGGCTCTGCGACAGCCCGTTTTTCAAAATTCAAAAAGTCAATGCAGAAAGAGGTGGTTAATGCCGTAAGAGCCGAGTCGGAAGCGGAATAAGAACAAGCCACTAAACCCATTACAAATAAGACCCCGCTGATGACAGAAAGGCGGTTAATCGCCATCATCGGATACATTTCGTCTGATTTTGCCGGCAAGCCGATATTCATTTTGGCGGCATAAATATATAAGGCTGCTCCCAAGATTAAAAAAAGGAAGTTTACAAAAACAAGCGCCACGGATGAGGTCAGGATATTTTTTTGAGCGTCTTTGATATTTTTGCAACACAAGTGTTTCTGCATAATATCTTGGTCTAATCCGTTAGCCGCTATGCTGATCAGCGCTCCTCCTAAAAATTGTTTCCAAAAAAAATTGGGCGAATTACGATCTGAGAATAAGAACATCTTGGCATACTCGCTGCTTGCAATTTCCGAAAACAGGCCGGAAACGCCCCACCCGCTTATTTTTGAAATATCCCAAATCGTAAAAACAAGGGCTGAAATAAATAAAAAGGTTTGAAGCGTGTCCGTAATCAAAATAGTTTTAGCTCCTCCCTGAAAGGTATATAACCAAATCATCAGCGGAACTAAAATCGCCGTGAGCAAAAAGGGTATTCCGAATTGACTGATAACAAATTTATGCAGCACTAATGCCATCAGGTACAGGCGCAACGAGGAGCCAAACACGCGGCTGACGCCGAAAAAAAACGCGCCTGTTTTTTGAGAGCGTTTCCCTAAACGATTATTCAGATAGGAGTAAATAGAAATCAATTTCATCCGAAAAAATAAGGGAAGCAGAAACAAGGCGATCACGGCGTAACCCACAAGGTTGCCAAAAACCAAAGGCATATAATAAAAATGGCTGTTGACTTTCCCGGCCCCGACTGCCCCCGGCACTGAAATAAAAGTGATGCCGGATATTAACGCCCCCACAATGCCCCAAGCCACCAACAACCAGGGAGCCGATCGGCCTACAATAAAAAAAGATGAATTCCCCGCCTTGCGGCCTGTAAACCAAGATATAATTATAATTAACAAAAAATGTCCGCCAATGATAGATAAAATAAGTCCGGCTGAAAGATTCATGGCAATGATTATTTTAATTTAAAGAGCCGGATTTGCCGGTGTATTGGGGTTTGCATTTCGCTCCTGAATGGGGTAAGGCAGAAAATTGCGTTTTCTTTCCGCGCCTGCAAGACCGGCCGCGGTTCTGTTTAAACGCCTGCTGTCCTCCAGTTTCAACCCAAGAGAATACAGCTCGCAACAGCGTTGTTTGTATATTTCTCTTGCCAACGAAACGGCGTCTAACGCTCCCGAATAGGGCGGTAAACCTGCCCCAATTCCAAAGACGTCCTGCGTGGCGGTCTTGGTTCTTACTTTGTTTATATAGTCAACCGCCGAATTTGCATCATTCAATCGCAAGTAAGATTCTGCTATAATAAGCCACATTTCGCCCGGCACATAATAAGGCACCTGTGCGGTGCCCGAGGAATAAAAAGAAAAGCCTCCGGCCGAATTGGCAGTTTGATAAAATGGTATGCGTTGATCGTTGCTTGCCGTTTGCAACGAGTCCGGCAATCCAAAACTTGCATAAGGCAACCCCATGGTGCCTCCGCCGTTAAGCCCCGATTGAAAAACAGGATTAGGATTGGGAGCGTCAAAGACCCAAACCGACTTTGAAGAAAGGTTTACCTGTTTGGCTTTGTCCATGGCGGCTTTGTAGTTTGTAAGGAATAAATTATATCTGGCCGATAACGCCAAACTGATGTTAGCCATATCTTCATAATTTCCCAACACATTTAATTTAAAAGCCGGCGGAATAGGGGTTTGGGTTAATAAGTAAGCCGAATCCAATTGAGAAACAGCCGTAGAAAGCAGTACATTCCGATTCACAAAGGCGGCCTTTTCGCCCGTATAAACAGGGGCGCTTTCCCAAAGTATCGCTAAGGTTCCCAAAGCAATGGCTCTGTACACCCGGGCATATATGATAACTGCATTTTGGGTCGCCGCGTCTGTTATCTTTTTTGCATTGGCCAATAATTTAACACATTCTGCATTTACCTGATGGCAACTCGCCCACGTGGACGTAAGTATTTGGTTTTCCGGAGTAAGGCCTGTTCCGCCCGAATTAATTTGGGCAAGCGCAAGATAGCTGTGGCTCAACAAACGAAACTCAGAAGTGAGCAATGTGCTCATTGAAATGAGTCCGTAAAGCGCGGATGTATTTACCCCCGGAGAGCCAATAGTTCCCACTGTGTATATATTTTTAATCCCCAAAATCACGCCCTGCATTCCGTCGAGGCTGTTATAGATTTGCTCTTCGTTGGGGTTGTTTGGATTGACAAAGTTTTTTTCACAGGAAGAAAAACTCAAAAAAGCAATTAATAACATATATGTCTTTTTCATAAAGCTGAATTTTTTGGAATTAAAAATTAGTGTTAAACGATAATTGAAAAAACCGGGGAATGGGTGTTTGCCCAAAGTCATCGCCTCTCACAATGGAAGCCCCTCCTGAATTGGTCTCCGGATCATAACCTTTATAGTTATCCCATGAAATCAGGTTTCTTCCTATCAATGAGATTCTGCAGCTTTTCAGCGCTTTCCAGTCCCCAAAGTGATAGCTCAATGCCGTCTCTCTTAATTTGACATAGTTTCCGTCGTCAAGCATATATTCCTGTACGCGCGTGGCCCCCAACTGACCATTGGAAGCGGCTACCCATCCTCGCGGCAAAAGTCCCCTTTCTTCTTTTTCTGCTTCTAGTCCCTGTCCGGTATTTTGGCGTGTGCCAAACTGCCAATTAAAAATAGTAGCTCCCCTTAACACATCAAACTGAAGCCTCAAGCTGATTTTTTTGTACGAAAATTCGTTCACGAAAGAACCGGTCCATTTCGGATTTGGACTGCGGGCATTATTGTACAAAACATTTCCGGTCGGTTGCCCATTGGCATCTCGCAAGGGGGTGTTCACGGTTCCTCCGTCAGGCAATGCCGTTGCTTGACCTTTTTCTAATTGCGGCAACCCGCGGGCATCCAATAAAAGAGCGCCTTCTTGATTTCTGGCAAAATAGGTATAGTTGAAAACCCCTGCCGGCTCCCCTACTTTAACTCCTTGCGTATTCAAACTGTTGAACCCAATAAAAGAGGCCGCGCCGCTATACAACTGCGTGACTTTATTTTGTGCCCTGTTATACAGAAAACTGCTTTCCCAACTAAAATCCTTCTTCTCTGCTATTTTAGCGGTAACTAAAATCTCAACTCCTTTATTTGTCATCTTGCCCACGTTGCCCAATACCGTGAGATAACCTGTCGAAGGGGCTTGGTTTAACTGCATAATTAGATTCGATATATTTTGCTGAAACGCCGTAAATTGTACGCCTATGCGTCCTCCCCAAAAAGACATGTCTGCGCCATACTCGACTTCTGATTTTTTTTCCGGTCTAATATTTTGTTGCCCCGCCTGGGTAGGCGGCAAATATCCTCCGGCGCCGAATCCGGTGTAAACCACGGGCAAATAATTGGTATGTCTGTCATAAGCCCCTATTCCGTTCAGGTTGCCGGCTTCGCCCCATGAGCCGCGTATTTTTAAAACGGGAATCCACCGGCCTATAAAACTATTCTTCCAAAAATTTTCATTCGACGCCAAATAACTCAAGCTCGCCTTCGGATAGGCAATATTTTGGTTGTTGACGCCAAAAGCCGATGAACCGTCAAACCGAATGGCGCCGGTGGCAAAAAGCTTATCCTTGAAACCAAAAGTTTGCTGGGCATAATAGCCGAAAATGGTTATTTCCGATATATTTTCAATTTGGCTGGCGGCGCTTTGATTAAACTGGAAGGAAGCGGCAGTGGATATAAACGGCAACACTCTTTCGCCTTGCACAAACGAAAATAGCTTTTTGGCGTACTGCCACGTGCCTCCCAAAGAGGTAGCAGAACTTATGCTCCCCGATATTTCTTTCCTGATAGCTAAGTTAAGATCATTGTTCATCAAAAAATTAGTGAACTTCCCTAAAGAGGCATAGCCCAACGGATAGGCTGCCCCGGCCACGCGCAATTTGCCGTGGGCGTCATATGCATAAGGAAGTTTGGGTTGATACTGATTCCCGATTTGCGTATAATAATCCGCCCCGACCACGTAATCCAGCGATATGTCCTTTGCTATGTTCCAATTAGCCTGAATATTAGACAGCGTCCGGTTGACTTGTTGGGAAATTTTAAAAGTATTAATAATAGACATCGGGTTAACCCTGTTAAATTCCGTCCCTTTCAAATTTCCGCCGGCATCCGTAGCCGAAACATCGTACACATTATCTGAAATATACATCGCATTTATCGGACTGAAGTAGTTGTTTCCCGTGGGGACTTCGCGCGATAAGGCGTGGCTGTACTCCAGTTGCATAGCAACCTTTACTTTCGCGCCGAAATTTTGGTCTGCCCGCATTTTTGCTCCGTACCGTTGATAATTGGTGTTCTTTATAATCCCGTTGTTGTCGGCATAAAATGCCGACATATAATATTTAGTATCAGCCGATCCTCCGGAAACCGAAATAAAATTGTCTCGGCCAAATGCGGTTTCAAAAATTTCATCCTGCGGATCGAAACGTTTTACAGGCGTTAAAACAGTCCACAGTTTATTAGGTCCGTCGCCCGCCATGCCATTCGGCGCCGTGCCATTGGGATATCTGTTGGCAATCATGGGAAGCCCGTCTTCAAAAGCCCCCAAATTTTCAGTATCCTTAGGCACGCCAAACCGAAACGGAAACATATTCATGGCTATTTTTTTTCTGAGCCGACTGACCGAAAGGCTCGTCGTAAAAGAAATTTTAGGTTTGCCCGAAACTCCTCTTTTCGTAAAAATTTGTACCACCCCGTTGGCCGCCCTCGAACCATATATGGCTGCCGCGGCAGCGCCGTTGATAACTTCTATATGCTCTATGTCATTGGGATTAATATCCGCCAAACGGTTAATGCTTGGCGCCATTGGCTTCCCCTCCTTGTCGCCGTTTAACAGTATCACGCTTTGCGAACTATTGTCGGCAATAACTCCGTCGATGATATACAGCGGTTCCGATGAGCCGTTAATGGAGCCTATTCCCCTTAATTTCACCGAAAAACCGCCGTATGGATCGCCGGAATTTTGGACTATTTGAGCGCCGGGAATTTTTCCGCTCAAGGAACCAATGACATTTGAACTGCCGGAATTGACAAGGCTCGCCGATTTAATGGTAGTAATTTGGTTGCCTAATTGTTTCCTCTCCGTGCGAAGGCTTGTGCCGGTTACCACCACTTCATTGAGCTTCATGACATCTTCCGACATGGTAAAATGGAGGGTTTGGGCGGCGTAATCGCCAGGCAATTTCTCGTTCAATGCCACATAGCCCACGGCGCTAATTGACAACCTGAATCCCTTCGCATCTTCCGGAATATTCATAGTAAAAAAGCCTAATGAATCCGAAGCGCTTCCGGCTTTTCCGTTTTGTAATTGAATAGTTGCCCCCCAAACAGGCGCGCCCGATTGATCATGTATGTACCCTTTTACCGCCGTTGAGTTTTGGGCAAAGCAGGTCTGCCGAACAATAATTAAAAAAAATAAACACGCTATTTTCAGTATGTTTATTTGCAAATTTTTTGTAAACTTTTTCATAAAATTTGATTTTATTTTGTAATTTTTGCATAAATTTATGTAAAAATTACTTTAAACCAAATTTTTTTGCAATTTTTGCAGAAAATAAATCAAGATGCTTTCCAAACTTGTGGCCATCATATTTCATTAACAATAGTAACTTAGCCGTAATGACAGCCTATAAAAATCATTCCTATGGATAAACCCGCAAGATTTACCAGGAAGGAGCGAAAATCACAAATTCTTCACCAGATTAATATTCACAGCCGTATTTCATTCAGCGTATTGGCCAATCTGCTGAACGTTTCCGAAGATACCATCCGGAGAGACCTGAATGATTTGGCGGAAGAAAAAAAAATCATGCTGATAAAAGGCGGGGCCATGTCCATTTCCTATCATCGCGCCTATGGCGTGGTTCCTGCCTTTGCCGAAAAAAAGAAATCGGTTATTGCGCAAAAAGTCGTTCCGTTGCTTAAACAGGGCATGATTATATTAATAGGCGGCGGCACCACCATCAGGGAATTGCTCCACATTATGGACAGAGACCTGAAATGTACATTTATAACCGTAAACCCAAGAACGGCGGTGGACTTGTTGGATTTGCCAAATGCAGAAGTGATCCTTTTAGGGGGCATGTTATCCAAGTTTAGTCAAATGACTACCGGCGGCGAAACCGTACAACAAATCTCAACTATCCATGCCGACCTTTGCATTATGGGCACAAATGCCATACACCATACCGCCGGCCTTACCGATTCCGATTACGAAACGGTAGTGGTGAAAAAAGCGATGATCAAGGCGGCAAAAAAATTGATGGTGGTAACCATTAGCGAAAAATTGAACTGCCTCATGAACTATGTCATATGTCAGCCCGAAGCCATTAACTACCTGATTACAGAATTGCCGTCATCCGACCCAAAATTAGATCCTTTTAGAAATCAGGAAACGCTAATTATCTAAACAAAAAAATAGAAACAGACTTGCTTTAGCATCCGGCCAAAAGGTTTAACTAAGCCTTTTTAAAGCTCGCCTAATTGGCCGGCAAAACATATTGAAAACAATAAACCTAACTCATGAAAATAATATCTCCGGAACAGCGCTTTCAGCAAACAGGATTAGTTCTCCCGCCCGCGCCCTTGCCCAAAGGCCTTTACAAGCCCTTTTTAATTGACGCCCACTATTTGTATGTCTCCGGACACGGCCCATTGATGCCCGACGGAAGTTTAATGGTCGGCAGAATTGGAAAACCGCTTACTGTCGCGGAGGGGAAAATGGCGGCCAGACAGGCGGGGCTGGCCATACTTTCCACTATTCGAACAAACACCGGAAGCCTTGATAAAGTAAAACGGGTCATCAAAATTCTCGGCATGGTGAATTGTGTGCCTGATTTTGAAATGCACACCTATATTATAAACGGTTGCAGCGAATTATTTGAATCCGTTTGGGGAAAAGAGAATGGGGTTGGAGTCAGGAGCGCGGTTGGAATGGGATCCTTGCCGGACAATATCCCTGTTGAAATTGAAGCGGTTTTTGAATTGCATGAGAAGGAAAAGCGCGTAGGGTAAAAAGCATTCGTTTTTCAACGCTTCCGCTTTTCGCTTTTTGTTTTTCACTTTTAGCGTACCGCTTTTCACTTAATTATAAGAGGGCACAAGCCCTGCGGGGGCACACGACATCCCCTGCTTTCTATAAACATCCAATCCCCTCTGAACTTTTGAGGAAAGCAAATGCGGAGTTGTTTGGCAAACCCAAATCAGAAAGACTTGAAAGACGCCCCCGTGCGGTAACCCCCGCCCTGCAAAATTGATATTGCTACTGCTGTGCCCCCAAGTACAAGAATATGCTTGCAACGACCGGCATGAAAAAGCTGAAATAAATGGACGGTTTCTGCGGGTTTCAGGCTTACGGGTATATCAAATAAGGGGTTATTCTGTCTGCCCAGTCCCCTAATCCGGTATAACTGCGTATTTCATCGCCAATCGCTTCCAATACCGGTACAGACAGAGCGGCTGTTTCTGCGCAGGCATTGGCATCAAACTCGCCGAATAAGGATTCCGCATTCTGAATACCGAGCAACAGGTCCAGATGCCTGCCCCCCGTGCGATTGACAAATGTGCAATACGGCGACCATGCAAACAAACCCGGATGCAGGCTTCTGATGATCCTGATGAGAAGCCACCCCGTCATGACCGGTCGAAAAATAGCGGAATCGCTGATATGAAACATGACCCCGCGGCATTTTTCTCCGGCAAATTTCCCTTCGGACGGGGTAAAAACTGCCGGACGCGCCAAGACTCCGGATGGCATAGCGCTATTGGAGAGAATTGCATTAAAAACGGCAGCGGTTCGGACTTCATCTATCCAGGGGGCGCCGGCAACCCGAAAAGGGGTCGCTGTGCCTCTCCCCTCGCTTATGTTAGCCGCTTCCAACAGACCAAGCATGGGAAACAACAACGCCGATTCAAAAGAAGTGATGGCCGGCGAAGTCGGAACGAAAGAAACATTCCATTCAGGGCAGCACATCGAGCGCCTCCAATGGAGGCAAGGAATAACGCTTAACAATGCCTCATTCCTCAAAAATGCGCCCGCTCCGTCAAGCCATTCGCTTCTGCTGCCCCCCAACCGCTCAACCCAAAAATAAGAAGCCAACTCCCCCAGCGTACAGCTATGCCTGACCGGCATCCGCCATCTGCCTATAAAACTGCTGCAATGCGTTTCGTCCAGAAGAGGCCCTTCTGCCAGATCGAGCCTCCCTGACAGAGGATTTGGTCTGTCCGCAATAACCAAAGGTTTGGCATAGCGCAGGCATGATTCCATCACGCAGGTCATCGTCCACAAGTAAGTATAAAAACGGCAACCGACGTCGGGAATATCAAACAAAACAAGGTCTATATCGGTCAGATCTTCCTTTCCGGGCGCCAGCTTCGTCCCGTATAAGCTGATGACCGGAAGTCCTGTCAGCGGGTCGGTTCCGCCCTGCATTTCATGCCCGTCTGCTCCTGTGGTATCCAAGCCGTGCTCCGGGGAGAATAACTTCACTAAACGGAAGCCTGCTTCCAGCAATGCCTGTCTTGAGGGGATAAAATTCGCGGTGCAAGCTGCGTGATTGGTCACTAGGGCAATCCTGCAATGGCGCCAACGGGGAGGATTTGCCAATACCACATCGATGCCGCACTGAACAGGTTTCATCTTAACCCACATTGCAACTATAGAGTCGTAAATCCCTGAAAACGAAGATTTTCATTTTTTTGATTCTGATTTAGGCGCAAATTTCGCTAACTCAAACGTAAAAAAAAAATACCCCCTTGGGGCTACAAAGCAGGGCCTTAAAACCGCCACCTCTTTATTTAATCAAAATCGCTGTTTTTGAACTTTTATAAATCTAAATAAAGCTCATAACCCCCCATGAATTTGGCAGAAAAATTTTTAACCTGCAATTTTTGCGCAATGTGGGTTAAAAATATTAGTCTTTGTAAGGGGTTTGTTATTCATGCCCCTCTCGTCCCCCGGTGTCCGCGAAGAGGCATTAACCATAAACCATAAAAAAAAAGCATCCCGCCAACCACGGGGGACGCTTTCGGGGTAAATCTCCGCGAAGAGGCATTACTCATTATTTGCCCCCATTACTCGACGGTAATTGGAAACGTAATATCAAGGTCAGTTTCGCCGTCTTTGGAGGAGGAGTTGCTGCCTTTCAAATCAGGTTGATGC
>Ga0081606_1000570_pt1 | contig 14399 bp, 14 predicted proteins | sample EareggfetidaYelm_FD_71127 | JGI IMG/M metagenome (GOLD analysis project Ga0081606, IMG submission 71127) | Earthworm egg capsule microbial community from the University of Washington, USA - E. fetida Yelm (SPADES assembly) (version 2) | ecosystem: Host-associated > Annelida > Reproductive system... | reverse complement strand
CGCTGGAGGACACGGCGGCCTTGATCGACGGCTTCGAATCTCCCTTCGGGATGGAACTGCTGGCCACGGTGGACTGGCTGCTGACGAAGGAAGGCGTCGCCCCGACGGTGCCTGCCGTGCGCGAAGGCCTGCGCCACTGGCGCGGTGGCGGCCCCGACGCGGCGGCGCGCAAGAACAGGCTTTTCGACGACCGCGCACTGGACATTGCGCTGGAACGATTGGCACCGAGCGCCACGGTATCCTGATCCCCAAAGTCACGCGGGGGATACCAGGGAAGTCGAGCGGCTCGGTATGCTGTACCCGACAGCCCTCGCCAGCCCGCTGCACTGCCATTTGATTGACAAAGACGGAATCGAACCGGCGTCCGTCCGCCACCATTTACCCAAAGCCCCACCGTTCTCGGTGGGGCTTTGGGTAAATGCGCGCGTATCACAGAAGCATTGGACAAAGTTGTCCAGCAATCGGGAATGGGGTGAAAAAATCTGTGGGCGCAGCCCGACCGCAATCGCGTTGATCAGCCGCGTTCCTGAATGATCCACTCGGCCGCCTTTTCGGCCAGCATCAGCGTGGGCGCATTGGTGTTGCCGCTGGTGATGGTGGGCATGGCGCCGGCGTCGACCACGCGCAGTCCGGCGATGCCGCGCACGCGCAGTTGCGGGTCCAGCACGGCCATCGGGTCGTCGTCGCGGCCCATCTTCGTGGTTCCCGTGGGGTGGAAGATGGTGGTGGCGATGTCACCGGCCAGACGGGCCAGGTCTTCGTCCGTCCGGAACTGCACTCCGGGTTTCCACTCCTGCGGCTGGTACTTGGCCAGCGCGGGCTGGGCCACGATGCGGCGCGTCAGGCGCAGGCTGTCGGCGGCCACCTGGCGGTCTTCGGGGGTGCTCAGGTAGTGCGGCGCAATCGCGGGGGCGGTCTGGAAGTCGGCGCTTTTGATCTGCACCGTGCCACGGCTGCCGGGGTTGAGGTTGCACACGCTGGCCGTGAAGGCCGCAAAGCGGTGCAGCGGCTCGCCAAACGCATCCAGCGACAGCGGCTGCACATGGTATTGCAGGTCGGGATGGGGCTGCTGCGGGTTGCTGCGGGTGAAGGCGCCGAGTTGCGAAGGGGCCATGCTCATCGGGCCGCTGCGCCTGATGGCGTATTCCAACCCGATCCTGGCTTTGCCCCAGAGCGTGCTGGCCATGGTGTTGAGTGTCTGCACGCCTTGCACCTTGAACACTGCGCGGATCTGCAGGTGGTCTTGCAGGTTCGCGCCGACGCCGGGTAGTTCGTGCAGCACATCGATGCCATGCCGGCGCAGCAGCGCTGCCGGGCCGATGCCCGAGAGTTGCAGCAGTTGCGGTGAATTGACTGCGCCGGCGCTCAGGATGACCTCGCCGCTGGCGCGCGCCGTGACCATCTCGCGACCGTCCCAGACCTGCACGCCGGTGCAGCGCTTGCTGCCGTCGGGCTGCCGGTCGATGATGAGCCGGGTGGCCAGGGCGCTGGTCCACATCTCGAAGTGCGGGCGGCCGTAGCAACGGGGGCGCAAAAAGGCTTTGGCGCTGTTCCAGCGCCAGCCGCTTTTCTGGTTCACCTCGAAGTAGCTCACGCCCTCGTTGTTGCCGCTGTTGAAGTCGTCCGTGGCCGGTATGCCGGCCTGCTGCGCCGCCTGGGCAAATGCGTCGAGCAGGTCCCAGCGCAGGCGCTGCCGTTCCACACGCCATTCACCGGTGCTGCCGGTGCTCTTGTTGCCGTGCAGGCGCTTGAATTCTTCCGCCACGCCGGCCGGTGCGTCCAGGCGCCAGTGGTCTTCATGGCGGCGAAAGTACGGCAGGACCTGCTCCCAGCGCCAGCGCGTGTCGCCCGTCAGTGCCGCCCACTGCTCGTAGTCGCGGGCCTGGCCGCGCATGTAGATCATGCCGTTGATGCTGCTGCAGCCGCCCAGTGTCTTGCCGCGCGGGTAGCGCAGGCTGCGGCCGTTCAGGCCCGCTTCGGGCTCGGTGCTGTAGAGCCAGTCGGTGCGCGGGTTGCCGATGCAGTACAGGTAGCCGACGGGGATGTGGATCCAGTGGTAGTCGTCCTTGCTGCCGGCTTCGATCAGCAGCACGCGGTAGCGGCTGTCGGCGCTCAGGCGGTTGCTCAGCAGCGCGCCTGCGGTGCCGCCGCCGATGATGATGGTGTCGAATGTGGTGTCGCTCATGGGGAACCCGCTGCAGGGGTGAAACGGGTGCCATTGTGCGGATGGCGCCGACCCCGTGTCGAGTCTGCATCGGGCGCTTCAGGCCCGTGTCGATGGGGCGCCTGCCGGTTGCCGCATCTTTCATGGCTGACGGGGCTGACGGGATTGATAGGGCTGATGGCGCGTGGTGTCATCGCGCCCGGCACTGGCTGGGCGCTATCGGGGCGACGCGCCGATGCGGCCCCGGTCATCGGGCAGGTCATGAGGGTCTGGCCGTGAACCGGGCCGACAACCGCAGGTCAGCGCCTTCATCGAGCGCCACCAGCCCGGCTTGCTGTGGTGATGCGCGGTTGTGCGCGTCGATGTCGTGGGACACCGGCTCGAAGCAGAAGAAGTCGGCCTCGGCGCCGGGGGAGTAGAAGACGTAGCGGTTCAACGGCGCGTCGGCGCCCACCTCCAGGGCCAGGCCACGCCGTGGCCAGAGCATTTTTGCCTGGCCATTCCAGCCGGTGTACAGCGCGTTGACGAATTCGGCCGGAAGCGGGCGTGCGCTCCGGAAGTCCCGGGATTCATCGCCCGCCACGGCCTGCCAGTGCGTCGGCAGATGCCGGGCGTCTTCGGCCCACCAGCCGTCGGCCAGCGCTTGCAGTTGCACGTCGGGCTCGCGCAGGAACCAGGGGTGGAAACCTCCGCCGTAGAGCATGGTGTCCGGCCCGCGATGCGTCAGTGTCAGCGTGGCGCACAGTGCGGCCCCTTCGAGGCGCCAATCGATCTGCGCGTCATAGGCAAAGGGCATGGTGTGGCGCGACTTCAGTTCCAGCCTGGCCTGCGAGCTGCTTCGTTCCGTGACCGTCCAGGCTTGCTGCCATGCGTCGCCATGCAATGGGCAAGGCTCATCGGCCCAATTGGCTGGCAGCGGGTAGCGTCGGCCATGCCAGGCGAAGCCACCCTGGCCGATGCGGTTGCTGAACGGTGCCAGCAGGAACAGCGCCAGATCGCATTCGTCCTTCGGCTCGCCGGCCAGGGGGCGAAACACCGGCAGCCGGTTGCCGCGCCAGCGCAGATCGAAGCGCGCCAGGCCCGCGCCGTATTGCGGCAGCACCACTGCGCAAATTTGGCTGTTTTCCAGCACCAGTTGGTCTGCCATGCTCACCACCCTCCGTCGAGCGCCAATATCTGGCCGGTCATGAAACTGGCTTGGTCGCTGGCCAGGAACGCCACCAGATCCGCCACGTCCTGCGGCTGGCCTCGGCGTTTGAGCGACTGGTTTTCCAGCACCCAATCGCTGTATTCCTTGAGTTTGTCGCCGAACACGCGCTGCTCGGCCTCGGAAACGATGGCCCCGGGACTGACCGCATTCACGGTGATGCCATAGGGCCCCAGGGCGCGGGCGAAGGTTTTGGTCTGCCCCAGCATGGCTCCCTTGGAGGCCACGTAGGGGACGTATTTTTCCCAACGTCCGTTGAGCGTCAGGCTGCAAAAGTTGATGATCCGCCCCCAGCCTTTGGCCTTCATTGCCGGCGCCACGGCCTGTGTCAGCGCGAAGCCCGCGCTGCTGTTGACTTGCATCACCTCTTCATATTCGGCGAGCGAAAACTCCTCGAACGGCTTGTGGGTGATCAGCGCAGCGTTGTTGATCAGGATGTCGAAGCTGCCCTGTTCGCGCTCGAGCGCGCGCACCGTCGATTGCGCGCCGGCCATGTCGCGCAGGTCGACGGCAACGAAGCCCACGCGCCCCATGCCCGGGCCGGCCTCTTGGTTCAAGGCCACAGCCAACGCCGCGCCACGGGGCGATGGCAGGTCGAAAATATGCACATCAGCGCCGTCAGCCCGCAGTCTGCGCGCCTGTGCCTGCCCCAGGCTGCCCAGCCCGCCGGTGAGCAAAACGCGCCGTGACGCCAGTGGCCAAGAGGTGTTCATTGCGGGTTCCTTGGGGTCAGAGCAGGTCCTGGACCTCATCGATGGTGATGGCGTGCACCGGGCGGTCAGCGACCAGTTGGCCGCGCGACATCACCACGATGCGGTCGCAGGTCTGAAAAACATGGTGCAGATTGTGGCTGATGAAGATGCCGGTCATGTTTTGCCCGGGCAGGCTCTTGACGAAGTCGATGACCTTGTTCGTCTCCCGGACCGACAGGTGATTGGTAGGCTCGTCGAGAATCAGCGCCTTGGTCTTGAAATGCATGGCGCGCGCAATCGCCACGCCCTGGCGCTGGCCACCCGATAGTTCGCCGACCAGCGCATCCGGCGAGCGCAGATGCAAATCGACAGCGGCAATGGCCGCCACCGCCTCTGTCTGCATCCGCTGGCGGTCCAGCCAGCCGCAGTTGCCGATGCGCCACTTCATCGGCTCGCGGCCGAGAAAGATGTTCCGCGCGATGCTCATGCACGGAACCATCGAGTTGTACTGATGGATGGTTTCTATGCCCAGGCGCATCGCGTCTTTCGGCGAACGGATGTCCACCGTCTGGCCCAGAAACTCGATCGTGCCGGCATCCGGGCGGTGCGCGCCAGAAAGGATCTTGATCAGGGTCGACTTGCCGGCACCGTTGTCGCCGAGCAGGCCGACGACCTGCCGCTGCCCGATGTCGAGGCTGACATCGCGCAGCGCGTGCACGCCCGAGTACCACTTGTGCAATCCGGTGCAGCGGATCAGCACATCCTTGCCAGACCCCGGCTCGACCGCAGCCTCCCCTGGCGCCCGGGATGCGATGCGCGGCGCCGGGCCGCTGCGGGCCGGCAGTGAAACGGTGCTCATACCTGAACCTTCATCTTCTTGGCCATGTCACGCAGATGGCTGTTGGCAATCACCGCGCAAATGGTCAGCGCACCAATGGCGAACTTGAACCAGTTGGCATCGACATCCGAGACCACCATGCCGTTGTCGATCGCGCGGATCAGAACCACACCGATCACTGCGCCCAGCACGGTCCCGACCCCGCCGCCGAGGGCAGTCCCCCCGATCACTGCGGCGGCAACGGCCTGCAACTCCAGACCGTCGCCGAGGGAAGGCAGCGGGGAGCCCAGCCGCATGACCTGCAACATGCCGGCAAAGCCGGCCAGCACCGAGCACAGCACAAAGCAACTGAGCTTGACCCGATCCGTACGGATGCCGATGGCTTGCGCGGCTTCCGGCATGCCGCCCGTGGCGCGTATCCAGTTGCCGTAGTTCGACACCCCCAAGACCAGCGCGATCAGCGTGCACAGACCGAGGAACCAGAACATCGACAACCGCAGCGACCCGACCGTGTCGGTGAACAACCAGGTCGGGGCATCGTCGGGAAATGGCGGCGGAAACCCGCCGGAAATGACCACCGTCAGGCTGCGCACGATGAACAACATGCCCAGCGTCGTGATGAACGAAGGGATGCGAAAGCGCAGCGTCAGCCAGCCGTTCATGAACCCGAGCGCGGCGCAGCACAGCAGCGCCAAGGGCATGGATGCGGCCATGGGCCAGCCATGCGTGGCCAGAACGCAGGCGAGCATGGAGCCAAAGGCGAACACCGAACCGACCGAGAGGTCGAATTCACCGGCAATCATCAAGACTGCGGCACCCACCGCGACCAAGCCGATTTCCGGCACCACCCCCATCACCCCGCCCAGGTTGCCCGGCGTCAGGAAGACCCCGCCGCTCGTTGCTTGCAGCAGCAGCGCCAGCAGCACCAGCATCAAGCCCGCCGCCAATTCCGGCTTGGCCAGATAGACCTTGAGTATGCGTTTCATGGCCAAGGGGTTTCAGCGATAACCCTTGCGGGACAACGCGATCACGCCATCCACCTGCTCGGGCAGCAATAAGCCCTTGCCCGTCTCCACATCCCACGCGGACAGTTTGAATTTCTTCATCAAATGGGCCTGCAGCACCGGCAGGTAACCCTGCAAATACGGCTGCTGATCGACTTGCACCTGAATGTAGCCGGCCTTCATGCTGCTGAGCACATCCGGCACGATATCGAAGCCGGCGAGCAATATCTTGCCCGGCGGCACGCCACGGTCTTTGAGCACCTTGGCCACGCCGGCATGCCAGAGTCCGGTGTCGAAATAGGCGGTGGTGTCGGGATTGGCGTTCAGATACGCGCCGACGCGCTCGGCCGTCACCGCCAAATCCGTGCCGGAATCAATGCGTTTCCAGGCCACGGTGCGCCCGGAATTGGCCGCCTTGTAATCCGCCAGGAAGCGGATGATGCCGGCACCACGTTGCTCAGACCAATTCTGGCCCGGGGCCGAGACACCGACCAGCACGTTGATCGGCCCGGTTTTCGGAAATTTCTCTGCCAGTTTTTGCCCCAGCGTATAGCCGGCAGCGTCGAACCCCTGGCCGATGAAAGACTGCCGCACGCTGCCCTTGGCACCTTGGCTATGGTCCGCATTCGCGGCCAAAACCGTGATTCCCTTGCTGCGCGCGTCCTTGATCACCGGTTCAATGGCCTTGTCATCGACGATGGTGGTGATGATCGCATCCGGTTTGCCGGCCATTGCCGCTTGCAGATTGCTCACCTGCTCGGGCACGGCACCCTCGGTTTGGGTGAAAATCATCCGGCATTGCGCCTGCACTTGGGTGCAGGCTTCATCCATGCCCTTTTTCACCGCCTGCCAGAAGCTGTTGCTGGCACTGGAGTGAATGACATAGGCGAGCTTCAAAGGCTGTTCATTCTGTGCCCGGCCGGGTGCAGCCGCGATGAATAATCCGCTGGCGAGCGCCAGCGCGCGCGCCGTCATTGTCAAGCCATGCATGTCGTCTCCTTCCTGGGTTTCCTTGAAAAATCGACCCCGGCGTCCGCCGGGCGTCCATTGCCTGTCAACTGCTGCTTTGACCGGCAATCGTCAACCGCTGCCGAATATCGGGGCTGAGTTCCAGCCCCAGGCCGGGTCCCGGCGGCACGGTGATATGCCCGTTGTGCACCACCGGCAGGGCCGTGACCAGATCGCGATACCAGCCTTCATAAAAAGCCCGCACCGATTCCTGCACCAAGGCATTCGGCGCATTCAGCGACAAATGGGTGGAGGCCGTCAGTACCACGGGCCCGGTGCAGTCATGCGGCGCGACCGGCAAATGCCAGGCTTCGGCCATGCTGGCAATCTTGCGCGCCTCGGACAAGCCGCCGCACCAGGAAATATCCAGCATCACGATGCCGGCGGCACCGGTTTCCAGCAAATCCCGAAAACCCCAGCGGGTCGCCAGCGTTTCCGATGCGCAGACCGGCGCCGGACTGCGTTCGGCGTAGCGCTTGAGCGATGCCAGACTGTCCATCCGTATCGGGTCCTCATGCCAGAAGGTGTCGTATTCACGCAGTGCTTGCGCAATCTGTATGGCCGGCAGCAGGTTCCAGAGCGAATGGAATTCGACCATCACGTCCATTTTGTCGCCCACCGCCTTGCGGATTTTCTCGAAGGGTTCCAGCGCGCGTTTCAGATCAGTCTTGGAGATGTAATGACCGTCGCTCGCCTCGGCATAGGGGTCGAAGGGCCAGATTTTCATCGCGCTGATGCCGGAGTCGAGCAGATCCAGCGCCAGTTCGTCGGCGCGCTGCAAAAAACCATTCAGATCGTCATGGCGGGCATGGCGGCTGTCCGCCAGCCCCCAGTTGGCCACCGACTGCTGTTTGGTGCTGCGCACATAATGCGGGCCGGCGCAGGTGTTGTAAGTCCGGATGCTGTCCCGGCATTTGCCACCGAGCAATTGGTAGATCGGCTGTCCGGTGAATTTTCCGAAAATATCCCAAAGCGCGATATCCAGCGCCGAGTTGCCACGCATCTCCGCGCCCGCGCTGCGAAAACCGAGGTAGCCTGACAGGCGTTTTGCGTGCCTGTCGATCTGCAACGGATCCTCACCGATGAGCCGGGCTGCGGCCCATTCATGGATATAGGCTTCGGCCGAGCAAGCTCCGTAAAACGTCTCGCCCAGTCCGGTAAGGCCCTCATCCGTGTGCACCAATACCCACAACAGGTTCGGAAACTCTTGCGGGCGCAGGGTTTCGATGGCGGTGATTTTCACGCCAGTTCCTTCAGGTTACACCGGCGGCAATCAATGCCTGCACGCTGTTGTCAAAATGTGCCGCCATGGCCGCTTCAGCGGCGCCGGCGTCTTGCCGGGCGATCGCGTCGACGATGGCGTCGTGCATGTCATGCACCGCGCTGCGCTCCTCATCGCTTTGGCGCGCTGCCCAACTGATCGGCGCAGTCTGCCAAATCACGAGCCGGAAGCCCTCGATCAGCAACGCGTAAAGGGGGTTCTGTGCGGCGCGCGCGATGGCCACATGGAACGCAATGTCGTCTTCGGTCGGCGATTCATGGCCCGTGCCGTGCTGACGCATGGCCACCGCCGCTTGCCGGATGAGCGTGAGCTCGGCTGCGCTGCGGCGCAATGCTGCCAGCCAGGCGGTGCGCATTTCCAGCGTGCGCCGCAAGTCCAGCGTCTGCTGCACATTGACCTGCATCGTGACCACCGCGTGGTCCATCAGCAAAGCCAGCATATGGCTCTTGAGCCGGCCCACACGGGCCCGCTTGCCTGGCGCCAGATTCAGAATGCCGAGCGCCTCGAGCGCCTTGAACGCCTCGCGCACCACCCCCCGCCCGACCCCCAATCTCCGGGCGAACTCGCCTTCACTGGGCAGGCTGTCGTCGGGGAGCAAGCGGTCCTGGTGGATGAGCTTGATCACCGCGTCCGTGACGCCGGATGTCCGGTTCGAAACGCTGTCATCACACTTGACGCCGCTATCTTGCATGATGAGAATTATTGAACCTGTAGGATTGGTTTGCAATAGTTGTCGTATAAACCAAGGGAAAGTACCCATATGAACGAGGAACACCGCTGGGAATGTGTCGCCCCCGTGGGCAGCGGATGCGGGGAAGGCGCTTTGTGGGTCGAGGCTGAACAGGCCCTGTACTGGACGGACGTGACCCGCTTTCTGCTGCACCGGCTGAGCGCCCGGGATGGCTGCATCAAGTCCTGGTTCTTCGAAGAGCCCGTGGTGGCGCTGTCGCGCACGGATCGCGCCGGTTGTCTGCTCGTGGCACTGGGGTCGCGCTTGCTGTTGTGGACGCCAGCCACGGACGAGCGCGTCGACCATGGGGCGCGGCTGCGCGGCTGGCCGCAGGTTCGATTCAACGAAGGGCGCAGCGGGCCGGAGGGCCGCTTTTGGGTAGGCTCGATGCGCAACAATGTCAACCCCGATGGCACTGTGCGCGATGCCGGGGGAAGCGATGGGGTGCTGATGAGCGTCGGCCGCGATGCGCACTCGGCGACCGTGCATCAGACCGGGTTTGGCATCGCCAACACGCTTTGCTGGACCCCGGATCAGCGCGGCCTGATCTTTGGCGACACTCTGGCCAATACGCTCTACTGCGCCGACTATCGGGCCGATTGGGCCGACCAGGCCGAGCAGGACGGCGGCGGCGTTCTGGGCCAGCGGCGCATTTTCTTTACCGGATTCGGGCGCGGATTGCCCGATGGCTCGGCGATCGATGCGCAAGGGTTTGTCTGGAACTGCCGGTTCGGCGGCGGCTGCGTGGTTCGGATTGCGCCGGATGGAGCGCTCGATCGAATCATCGAAGCCCCGACACACAACCCTACCACCTGTGCTTTCGGCGGGCCCGACTACCGCACCCTCTACGTCACCAGCGCCCGCATCGGCACCGCAGCCGGCGATCGACTGGCGGGCGGGGTCTTTGCGCTGCGAACCGAAGTCCCCGGACTGCCGAGCTTTGCATTTCAGTGCGCTTGAGCAGCGGCGCGCAGCAGCCTGCCCCGTGGCCTCGCCCTGCCGGGCATCGGCGCCCGGGTCGCAGGCTCCGCTACCATGCAGGCCATGTCCTCCTTGTCTGGTGTCCCCTGCGCCCCCGGCCCATGACCGACCACGTACCTTGCATTGTCCGCGCCGATACGCCCCAGGGGCCTTGCGCGCAGTTGTATGGGCGCTGGGGTGCGGCCGAATTGGGAAACGCAGCCCAGTGGCAGGCCCTGTCCGGGCAGTTGCGCAAGCACCCGGCCGTGCCAACCCTGGGCTGGGATTTGCGGGCGTTGCAGTGGCTGGACCATGTCGGCGCCCAACTGCTGTGGAACCACTGGCAGCGGGCTTGGCCGCAGCAACTGGCCTGCACCGACAGCCAGCGCAGCATGCTCGCGCGCGTGGCGCAGTTCAGCACCACGGCACCGCCCCCTGCGCCCTGGCGGCTGGCGGCCCAGGTTGACCACCTGGGCCTGCTGGTGCTGCATGGCGTGGAGCATGCGCGCCATATTCTGGAAATGCTCGGCCAGTTGGTGCTCGACCTGGCCCGCCTGGCCCGTGCGCCGCGCCGCGGGCCTTGGCGCGATGTCTCGGGCCACCTGTACCGCATGGGCGCCACCGCACTGCCCATTACCGCGCTGGTGGGTTTCCTGATCGGCGTGGTGCTGGCCTATCTGATGTCGCTGCAACTGCGGCAATTTGGCGCCGAGTCGTTCATCGTCAACATCTTGGGCATCTCGCTGATCCGCGAGCTCGGCCCGATGCTGGCCGCCATCCTGGTGGCGGGGCGCTCGGGCTCGGCGATCACGGCGCAGATCGGCGTGATGCGCGTCACCGAAGAGCTCGATGCGATGCGCGTCATGGGCATTGCGCATGGCTTTCGGCTGGTGCTGCCGCGCACGCTGGCACTGGCGCTGGCCATGCCGCTGCTCAGCCTGTGGACCACGCTGGCCGCGTTGGCCGGCGGCATGCTGGCCGCAGACCTGACCATGGGCATATCGCCGGCGTACTTCGCGCAGGCACTGCCCGCGGCCGTCAGGCCGGGCAACCTGGGGCTGGCCATGGCCAAGTCGGTGGTGTTTGGCGCAGGCATTGCGCTCATCGGCTGCCACTGGGGCCTGCGCGTCAGGCCCGACACCCAGAGCCTGGGCGAAGGCACCACGGCGTCGGTGGTCAGTGCCATCACCATGGTCATCGTCGTCGACGCATTGTTCGCCGTGACCTTCAAGACCATCGGGATCTAAGGTGGCCAGGCCGTGACGACACGCACTGCACCTGCCGAGCCTGCCCCCATGGCCGCCGATGCGCCGCCCGTGGTCGATGTGCAAGGCCTGTGGACCCTGTTCGGCAAGGGCGCCGAAGCCTTCACCGTGCACCAAGACCTGCAACTGACCGTGCAGCGCGGCGAAATGCTCGCGCTGGTGGGCGGCTCGGGCAGCGGCAAAACAGTGCTGCTGCGCCAGATCCTGGGTCTGGCCCGGCCCACACGCGGCCAGGTCACCGTGCTCGGCCACCCGGCAGCGCAGATGGGACGCGCGGGCGCCGCCAGCCGCGTGGGCATGCTGTTCCAGCATGGCGCGCTGTTTTCGGCCTTCAATGTGCTCGACAACGTGGCTTTTGCGCTGCGCGAGCAGGGCACGCTGCCGGCTGACCTGGTGCGCGACGCGGCCTTGGTCAAGCTGCAAATGGTGGGGCTCCAGCCCGGGCACGCCAGCCGCATGCCGGCCGATTTGTCGGGCGGCATGGTCAAGCGTGTGGCGCTGGCGCGGGCACTGATCATGGACCCACCACTGCTGCTGCTCGACGAGCCCACCGCCGGCCTGGACCCCAGCAGTGCCGACGACTTCTGCGCCCTGCTGCGCGAACTGCATGCGGCGCTGGGCTTGACCGTGGTCATGGTCACGCATGATCTGGACACCCTGTTCGCACTCAGCACCCGCGTGGCCGTGCTGGCCGACAAGAAGCTCATCGTCAGCGGCACGCCGCGCCAGGTCGCGCATTTCAAGCACCCGTTCATCACGCATTTCTTCATGGGCGAACGCGGCCAGCGCGCCATGGCCCCCGCACCGATCACGGCCCCGATGCCGGCCGCTGCGCCCGCACCAGACCAGGAACACCACTGATGGAAAACAAATCCCATGCCCTCGCCGCAGGCTTGTTCGTGCTGCTGGTCGCCGCCATGCTGGCGGGCCTGAGCCTCTGGCTCACGCGCGACAACGCCTACTACGAGGAGTACGAACTCTCCACCCGGGACGGCGTGAGCGGCCTGCAGCCCCAGGCCAATGTGCGCTACAAGGGCGTGGCCGTCGGCAAAGTCACGCGCATCGGCTTTGATCCGCAGGTCAACGGCAATGTGCTGATCCGCATTGCCGTCAACGAACAGGCGCCCATCAGCCCCACCACCTATGCCGTGCTCGGCTATCAGGGCGTGACGGGTCTGGCCCATGTGCTGCTCGACGATGCCGCCACACCTTACCCCGCGCTGCCCCCCGGCCCCGGCGGCCTGCCGCGCTTGCCGCTCAAACCCTCGCCATTCGGCAGGCTGGCCGAGCAGGCCCCCACCATCCTGGCACAGGCCGACGAAGCCACGCGCCGCATCAACCAACTGCTGGGCGATGGCAACCAGCAGTTGCTGACCGAAGCCCTGGGCCATATCAGCCAAGTTGCCAGCCATATCGACACACTCACCCGGCGGCTCGACACCAGCGTTGCCCAGCGTCTGGACGCGGCCCTGGCTGCACTGCCGCCATTGGCCGACGACGCCCGCAAAACCTTGCAGTCGCTGCAGCAGGCCAGCGCCAGCGTATCGGCCCTGGCCAGCGACATCGGCAGAACCAGCCAGCGCCTGAACGCCGAAGACGGTGCCATCGACCAGATCAGCCACGGCACCCGGGCCCTGACCCATGCGGCCGAGCAGTTTGGCAGCACCACGCTGCCGCGCCTGAACCGCGCCGCAGACGATATTGCACGCGCAGCGCGCCAGATCAACCGCACAGCAAGCGGCGTCGCCGACAACCCGCAACTGCTCCTCTACGGCCCGGGCCGCATCCCGCCCGGCCCCGGCGAAACCGGCTTTACCGCACCCTGACCCTGAAGAAAGCCCATGAACACCATCAAAAGCAAGGCATGTAGTTCTGGCGCCATAGCCATTCATGGCCTGGGGCTGCTGGGCGCCATGCTGCTGACCGGCTGCGCAGCGCTGCCCGCAGTGCCAACCCGCCCCATGCTGTACGACTTTGGCCCCGCCAGCGTGGCACCGGCACCGGCCGGGCGCCGTGCAGCGCTGCCGGCGTTGGTCCTGGTCGATGTAGAGGCGCCGGGCCTGCCCGATGGCAGCAGCGCAGTGCTCTACCGCCTGGCCTATGCCGACGCCCGACAACTGCACCCCTACAGCCATGCCCGCTGGAGCCAGCCGCCCGCCCAATTGCTGCAGCAGCAACTGCGCGAGCAGATCGGCCGGCGCCGCGCCGTCCTCAAGGCCGACGACGGCGCTGCCCAGAGCCGGGGCGCCACGCGCAGCGGCCATCTGCTGCTGCGCGTGGAACTGGAGGAGTTCAGCCACCTGTTCAACAGCCCGACACAAAGCGCCGGCGTCGTGCGCCTGCGCGCCACCATGGTCGAGCGCACCCCGACGGGCGAATCACTGCGCGGGCAGCGGGTGTTCATCATGCAAAAGCCTGCCCGCTCAGCCGATGCCGCCGGCGGGGTGGCTGCGCTGGCCGAAGCCTCGACACAGTTGGCCAGCGAGTTGGCCGAATGGGTGGAGCAGGTGGAGTCCACGCCGCACTGATCAGATCCCGATTGCGGTTGTGAATTACGCTGCCGAAATGCAAAAACCCCCCAGTGGATCAGGACTGGGGGGTTGGTTGGTGGGGTGGTAGATAAGGAGCCTGACGATGACCTACTTTCACACGGGGAGCCGCACTATCATCGGCGCGAAGTCGTTTCACTGTCCTGTTCGGGATGGGAAGGAGTGGGGCCAACTTGCTATGGTCATCAGGCGTAACTGGGTGGAGGCGGGCCTGAGGGAGGGGTGGTACAGGCGCGCCGGCATTCATAGGGTCGAGGGGGTCAGCTGGGGAATCCGATTGCGTAGGTTGCAGGACAACAAAGTTATGGGGTCAAGCCGCACGAGCAATTAGTACAGGTAAGCTCAACGCATTGCTGCGGGTACACACCCTGCCTATCAACGTTCTGGTCTGGAACGGCTCTTGAGGGGGCTCAAGGCCCCGGCAGATCTCATCTTGAAACGAGTTTCCCGCTTAGATGCTTTCAGCGGTTATCTCTTCCACACATAGCTACTCGGCGATGCCACTGGCGTGACAACCGATACACCAGAGGTGTGTCCACTCCGGTCCTCTCGTACTAGGAGCAGGCTTTCTCAAATCTGCAGCGCCCACGGAAGATAGGGACCAAACTGTCTCACGACGTTTTAAACCCAGCTCACGTACCTCTTTAAATGGCGAACAGCCATACCCTTGGGACCGGCTACAGCCCCAGGATGAGATGAG
>Ga0081606_1000569_pt1 | contig 14413 bp, 13 predicted proteins | sample EareggfetidaYelm_FD_71127 | JGI IMG/M metagenome (GOLD analysis project Ga0081606, IMG submission 71127) | Earthworm egg capsule microbial community from the University of Washington, USA - E. fetida Yelm (SPADES assembly) (version 2) | ecosystem: Host-associated > Annelida > Reproductive system... | reverse complement strand
TAAAGTGCCTTAGGCTATGTATTACCTGTCTCAAGTGCTATCCAAACTGATAGTCGTCATAGTATCTAAATCATTAGCGCCTCTGCACCACCCCCTCAAACAAGGCCTTATAAATGCGTTGTCGTTGAAATCAATATATGGTCTAAGTTCGCTGGTTGAAATGATGTACTCAGACCCAAACCATCCCAAAGCGCCTTACACTATGTAGTACCTGCCTCAATTGATATCCAAACTGATAGTCATCATATTGTCTAAATCAGTAGCGCCTCTGCACCACCCCCTCAAACAAGGCCTTATAAATGCGTTGTCGTTGAAATCAATATATGGTCTAAGTTCGCTGGTTGAAATGACGCACTCAGACCCAAATCATCCTAAAGCGCCTTAAACTATGTAGTACCTGCCTCAAGTTCTATCCAAACTGCCAATAAATATTGGGTCATTGATGCCATCGAACCTATAGGCCTAATTGAGTTCAATCGTTTTATTTCTATCGTCATAAGACAGACAGGATTTTTTCGGCACAGAGCGGTTTAACTTGAATGCATTAACGAAGATCAGTGTTCAGGATATATTTGACCACACTATTAACTGTATTTTTGCACGAGCTCAAGGGATTTCAGTGTACCGGTCAACGTCCCTTCCAGTTGTCTTTGTACAGGCTGCGTTGTAGGGATGCTCCTCAGGACATAACATAACAAGGGCTTTGCAATCATCCACAAGACTTGTAGTCTGTGGTATTCCACGCCCCTCCCCAAGCTTGCTCTCGTTTTACACGCGCAAGGCAGGCTGGGGACTGGAATGTGTTTTGACAGGCTGCGTCTTGGCAGGTTGGCGTTTGTCCCACATCCTCTCGATCCTGCGTTATAGTGAGTCAAAGCGAGTCTTAAGAGTTAGTAATCTCTTCTATTTATAGCAGCTTCGTTAGAGGTCAAAAAGTAATAGTTATTGAAAGATACCGACCAGGAACGTTGTTCTGGTGCGTTCCAGCATAATACCCACGAAGTATCTCTAGTGTCTAAAGGTGGATTTTCAGCGCTGCATGTATTAATATAGTAATCAGTGATAGAAGATTAAACGAAGTGGAAGAACATTATCTCTATTAACACAAAACGCATTTGTGCTGGAGCTTTGCTGTGACTTTGTCTTTGTCTTTCACTAATTTGCGACCACTCGAACATCTGTCTCTCTGTTGTTCGCACGGAACGATATATTTTCCACCGTCACCCGTGGCTTCACGCTATTGTAATATTGTACAGTCTACTTAAAATGCCAAGAAAACGTAAAGTTCACTCTCCCGATTGGATTGAGCATGAAGGAAATGCAAGAACAGTTCTGCAATCTCTTATCACCGCGGATAACGTTACAAATGTCAAAGATACAGGTCCTTACGGCGAAGCGTGCGTAGTCCTTCGGAAAAAGAACACCATGATAAATCGAAAGTACTTTTACAATGCTTGGCGCCGACTTGCAAGTGTTAATATGTGTAAAGAAAAAAGTAAGCTGCATTTTCTGCATAAAGTTCTACTGAGATGCGTAACACTTCCTTCATCATTACTGTTAATTATATCATGAGTAGTAATCCATTATCAATGTTATTCTCATTACTATTATTATCATTAATAATATTATTCTTGTTACTACTACTACTATTATCATCACCATCATCATCATCATCATCATTATCATCATCGTCATCATCACCATCATCATTATTATTGTTATTAGTTTCCCCGACGTAGATATGATGTTAATAATAATAACATTATTAGTATTATTATTAATATTAATAATAATAATTATTATTATTATTAATCTTATTGCTAATATTATTATTATTATTAATAATAATAATATTATTATTATTATGATTACTATTATAACGATATTGATACTTTCAGCACTGTCTGTAGACCATATCCATCACTTGCCGAGTGACATAATGCGACGGATTCTGGCTTACGCCACGGCTTCCGATTTTGTTGACGAGGGTGCACAGTTGTGCCTGCCACGAAAACGCGCAGAGCGCTCCTTACGTCTGGTTTGTAAGAAGTGGAATGAGGCTATTGACGAAGATGATGTACATTTTAACCTATTGCAGAAGAGATGTAGGGTTTTGGGTGAGTTTCTGAAGATTTCTTACGCCGTGTACAATTTATGACTGACCTCTGCATCACAAGGACATGGCTCAAATTACCGGCACGTAGGGCCTACTGTGTGCGTGTCATAAACGAATACAGTTCAAAACGACTACTAATGTCCTCATTTCACTACTAAATCTGTCACAAATAAAAAGTAATATTACTAGAAGTTTCCAAAAGACACTCATTTATAATGTTCTTTCCATTGCTTTACACTTTATGCGTATGCCTAATACGTACTTACACATGATTCATGACTAGTTAAGCAACCGATGAGTTAATCGTAAATTCTTCATAATGTCACATCGTAATCAAAGCAAATTCCATAACATGCATATAACATGTAACTATTACTTTTTTCATCAGATTATCTAGGCATGTGGGGAAGAGATGTTGACTTGGATGAGTGGTATAACGCTGAACTTACATGTGAGCAATGTGGTGTGCATTACGCTAGTTACCAAGGACTGAGTTTCTCGGCTGGTGGCTCAACTGTGCGCATTGACAGCGACGAATCGAAGTGCTACCCTTGCCTAAATGTCCTTGCAGATATTGGTAAGTAAATTGGTATGTGGAAAGATAAACACCTTCTTAATTGGCGACAATCACAATTTACAATACGTTAGGCCTCTTATGGAGGGCTCTTGCGTAGTGAGAAACATATGCTGAACTTACATGTGAACAATGTGGTGTGCATTACGCTAGTTACCAAGGAATAAATTTCTCCGCTGGTGGCTCAACTGTGCGCATTGACAGCGACGAATCGAATTCATAAATCGCATCATTCATTCATTCATTCAAAAATTTATATAGCGCCCCTTCAAGGTAACTACTCAGAAGCGCTGACACAAAGACCGCATCAAGGACGGCATTAAAATATAGAAATGTATAAGTTCTTTATTACCAAGTTTGACTGCATTACTTGTACGTTTCTACCATGGGCGTAGACCTGGCGCCGAGTTTTAGGTGACCCGAGAAGACATTTCTCGGACCAATGTTCCAAATGACATTTCTTTCTTTGGGATAAAATGTCCATTTAACAGCCGAAAATTTCGGATGACATCTTCTCTTCCCTCATCGACTGCATTGTCCTGATGTTATCTCTTAAGTAACCGGTGCTAAGCTTTTCTTGAACCAAAACCTCTATTGCACGACCCCAAAGTTCTATTGAAGACCGCTTCTTAGTCCCTTTTTTCGTTCCCCCAGTTCCCCCAAAAGTCTCCGCAGCTGGACTTTCTTCTTATGTTATGTAGACGAATGCGAGAAATCTCCGGATGCTATGCCTGGTCAAGATACCTTCTGTGTAACGCCAGGATTTGAAGTGGAAGGTAACAAGACAAAGACCTCCCACATTAGCAATGTTGCAGTTAATGACGACATCGTTAAACTACCTCAGCGTCCTCAAGTCACAAAACGAATATTCACGCTTACATGGGACGAGTACGAAAACGTGAAACCTTCGTCCGACAATTCCGTCACTCTGTCATCTGCATGGACGCAGTTGATGTATAGGCATTTTCACCAACTCTATCCTTCATGTCCGCTGGTGTTCAAAGGCAATCGGCTTAGACAGAAGATCTCACGTAAGAAAAACGCACGCTTCTGGATTGGACGCGGAAAATGCAAAGCAACCAATTGCATCAAAGTTATATTTGAAATAAAAGACACTCCCATTGTCCATAAGGCGGTTACTGTTGATGTGACAATAACAGGCTGCTGTAGTCACGCAAATCGGAAGGAAGAAGTTTACAAGAGGACAGAAGAAGACAACAACAGTGACAGCGATTCGTCCGCTTTCAACAGGCCTAACAAGGCATTACTGAAAAGACATCTGCGAGGCTCAGAGAGGCGTATAGCTGCAGAACATCTTACCCAGTCCAAAGAAGAACCGATGTCCTCCTTCTATGCAGCACTTGGTGAAATGAACGAAAATGAATTAAGGGCTGGAAATATAACAGCTTGCCAATCCCCGCAAGTCCTTCAACAGGCGAAATACGAATATGGACTTGGGCAACGTCTCGCAGAAGACATGTTACAGGAACTTCGCATACAATATAAGGCATGGGAGGCGGCTTTTCCAGACAACGAGGTACAAGGATACATACAATGTTTTGGAGAAAAGCCGTTCTTTGCGACATTCTACTTAAGAGACCAGGTAGAAATGTACATTCGCAATGCTTCCTCCAAAGACATTCCTATGATTGTTCACTACGATGCAACGGGCAGTGTCATGAGGAAGGTTGAGAACCAAAAGCAACCCTATTATTATGCACTGATTGAAGAGAACAGTGACATTCCTTTCCTTGAATTTCTATCCACAAGTCACACTAGCAGGTGGTTAGCCGGTTTGCTCAGCACTTTCTTGAAGGACGTCAAGACATGTGCTCCAAACAAGCAGTTGCGTCCTCGCGTCGTTGTAACAGACTTCTCTTACGCCATGATTTATTCAGCCATTTTGTCTTTTAATGATAGCACCATTCTTCCTTACCTTATGGACACTTACAGTGTCTTGTGTGACCGTGAAAGGAAAATCTCTGGGAATTCGTTTACAGCTGTAGTGATATGCGAAGCGCATATGATGAAAACCATATCTATGCGTTTGAACCGCTGTGAAAGGAATAACAACAGGAGGAAAGCTACCCTTGTCATCTTCGCAAGACTGCAGCGATGCCGAAATTTACAGGTAATGGACAATACCGAGTCAATAGGTTTAAATTTATTACTTGGAAATGCTTACAGCACCTTCGGTATATTCAAAGGCGTGGTGGCGCTTGTGTGCGTCTATTAACTTCCGACCACAATGTCGTTGCTATAAGCGCTATAGAAAGTGATAAATACAATACAAGACAATTACTTTAACACATGACTGTGTATGTCGTTGTGCAGTTCTCATCGAGTTTAATTTCAAAGCAGACATAGAATGGGGGGCAAAAATCAATTGCATGTTGGCTGTTGTCAAGGAAGGTTTATTGTTATGCCGGGTTATCTGGCACGGTGTACTTTTGCATATTGGTTAACTTTACAGAAATTGTCCATGATGGTAATAAATGGTTTGCTTAATGACAATTTTCTAGGTAGAATATTGTTCACTGGGCGTAGTGAAACATGAAGGCTACATGACAGGTGCTGATTTATTTCAGGAGGCAGCGGCGATGTATAGAAATGCACACGTGTTGCTGAATTCATTTACCGCCAGTACTGAAACAGCATCCGCACGAGAAGCACTCGCATCAAGTGTTTCTGCAAATGACATGGAAATGGTAACCGCTGCTGCTTTTACTGAAGCACTCTTATTTCTTCCTGTCACTTTAACGATGTCATAACTTCGAATTGCTGTAACTCGGATTTCCGTTGCTGAATAACTTTTCACCTTTAACTTCAATGTTTATCGCTGTTTAACTGGAGGATTCCAATCATTTATGTACTTACTAGTATTTCTACCCGGTTTTCCGGGATTTGTCCCGGTTTTTTTAGGCTAAAAATTTTTTTTAAATATGGGGAAATGCTTCATTGTCTCAGAGGAGATGTACGCCCCTGACTCTACGTATTACTCCAGTCTATTAATCAGTTGGTCTATTTTGCCAAATCAATCAACCTTCAAATCAAATCACGTCCAAGTTTAAAAGGCAAAGACCAATATTTCTTCAACGAAAAAAGAAAAAGTATCTCGGTTTTTGAAGGCCAGAAAATGGTCACCCTAAGTATAATCTACTATTGTTGCTATCGTTCCCACTAGACCATTGGCCGTAGACGGTATATGCAATTGCATATAAAGTTTAACCTACAGCTGTAAAGGTTAAGGGCATTTTGAATACTTGTTACTATTTCCAGGAAGAAATAGATGTAGATCCTGCTGGCGAAGGAACGCCTAACATATCAGCATTTCTGACCAAGACATCTTTGATGAAGAAATCCCCCTATACTCAGTTCTTTGCAACTGCACTGAAAGAAATGGAAGAAGAAATAGTCTTAGAGGACAATTCAAACGCCCCACGGAATGACTTGTACTCACCTTCTGGCTTTAAGTGTTTGAAGGATGTGATGCATTTGTTTCCTCTGTGGTCTCGACCAATGTATTACCTGGCTCTGAGCAAAACCTCCTCTGAGAAATCACCATCTTCAATGACTAATGCAAAAGTTGAATCGTACTTTAGAACCCTTAAAAAGGGTACACTAATGGGACGAACGAAGTTACGTCCACGAGAAATCCTTTGCGAGGAACTCAGAAGAGTAAGAGGTGCTATTAAAGCCACCATGTTGCCCGAGTCATTCCGTACTGCACTGAAAAGGAAGACACACACCTCCTTCCTTAATGAGGAGGAAGAGAAATGGAGAGAGAAAAAAAGGCGTAAGAAATACTCAGACCCCAAGGTAACCAGACGCGTGTTAAACCCTACCTTCTCTGAGACGGAGTCAGCGGAAGTGCGTTGCACGGGGAAGGCTGTTGACGACATTGAAGGCAATGACTTTCAGCCACTAAAGTCCAGTGCCGGTACGGAAATTCATTAATTGTATGCTAAGCAAATTGTCTATAGCGCCTCTTCAAGTCAACTACAGCACACATAGGCTAAGTGCACAGTAAATACGGGAACCAGCGGCATAAAACCAGTGTTTATTCACATTGTTTCCTCACTTAGTTTCATTCACCATAATTTTTTATTCTAGGCGTAAGTGATTTCTAAGTGCATTTATCGAGATAATGTAGGTCTTGAAATAGTTCTTAAGATGTTATGTTACTTTAAAGAGGTGAAATGCATGATAAGTATGCAGCCTCGTATTTACTCGTAATAATACCCTTCGAGGCTTCGGTAATGACTGTGTTTCTTCTGGTGATATCTGTTATTGAACTTACTACTGTCATCTGTGGTTGTAGAGGACCGATGTGGTAGGCAGAAGACGGAAATTTCTCGAAAACGTAGAGACTCTGGTAGTGCGAGAAGAATATGTTTCGATGACGCTCCCATCAACAAGGGCCACCCTACAGATTTCCAGAATGCAGTGCCGAGTTCAATACCTGTTCAACTACCGTTAGACGAACTGTGTGATCTAGACGTTGGATGGGCTATGGATAAATTGCACAATCAATTTCAACAGAACACAGCAGGGCTACAATACCCTGGGCTAGGTCAATTTCTTGCATCAAAGTCCATGCCTCGTTTCCGGAAATCTCGGGGTTTGCCTTTTGTGCAGATCATCAACATAGGTGACCATTGGATATGCGTGACCAATGTGTTTAGCCCTAGACACAGGGTTGTCTACATCTACGACAGCCTGTTCTCGTGTGTGGACCACACCACAGCAGTGCAGGTCATGTTAGCCACATAATTAATGTTTTTTTAGTTCTTGCGATCTAATAATCCAGTATAGGCAATGTCGCATTCGCATAGGTGACGGTACCGAGCAGGCTACAAAAATGCAGTCTAATTTCATTTCGAGAAAGTGCAGGATCAGGTTTAATATTCATACCAATTTCTTTATAGATTTCGAAGTACAAAAGGATTAATCATGATGCCTAACGACAATACTAAGTTCAACAACAGGCATCACCAGAAGAAACGCAGTCGTTAACATGTCCAATGAATTAATAAGTTAAGCACATGTTTTTGGAGAGATAAATGCATTATTTGAAAGTAAAAGGCTTTTGTGTAAAAGTGGTAAAGCTACGTCTTCCTGGAATATATCTTCAATGTATTACAGGTTTCCGCCTTACTGCCCGACGAGGTAGACGACACAAGCAAGACAGAGAAAGATGAAATAGAGTTTCACGTGCGGAAATTTGACTCTCAGTCTCGAGGATCTCGCTTGTGTGGATACTATGCTGTCGCTGCTGCTGTGTCTTGCTGCCTCCGTGTGGATCCAACTGGATGCGTCTACGATGAGAACCAGCTCATTGAGAGTTTCCACCGGTTCAAGGGAAGCGACAATGAACTGCATGAACCTTTTCCGTACGTTTCTGTTAAGAGTGACATAAGGAATGTCTTGGAGGCTAAGAAGCCTATGCTGTATTGCATATGCCAGCAGCCGGACAATTGTAAGCGAATGATTAAGTGCACTGTATGCGGAAAATGGTTTCACGAAGTATGCGTTCTGGTATCTAGCTCACAATTGAAAGACGCAGACAAGGAATGGCCTGGACCGTGCTGTGGCGGTGGCAAAAGGAAACAATTTCAAGTACGTACATGGAATGCTGTTAATTGATTATTAGATAAATATTTATATAGTAATCTTCATCTCTAAATAGACTGATACGCATTACGAAAGGTCAATTTGTAATGTAGGTATTTCAACACGCTCACCGGTATTAGGCCACGTTTTCGTTGCAAATGACATTGTCTCAGCTTTCGTTGCAAATAATAGGCTTTCTTTGTAGACCATTGCGTATTAGTGTGAATAACTTGTTAGTGACATTCAATCAACCTAAACTATGTGATGACATATGGTAAATATGACAGTAATTGGCTTACATTATAATTTGGCTAGTTTGCCCGCTGATCTATAGGCAATCACGGCCTACAATTTCCACGCCTCATGCTTCCAAGTATTATATATAGGCCACATTTGTCGTTGCTTCCATTTTAGGCTGGCAATGACGACTCAATCATAGACGTCGATGACGACTCAATCATAGACGTCGATGTAGGAGTTGGCGATGATTGTTTGAAGCAATACTTGCCCGTTGTTTTTGAAGGAAGCACTATGGTAAGTCGATTACTGAAGATAGTTTCGAAGACCGACTGCATTTTTGTTGTATTATAATTTATATTTCCGTCTTTCCCCTTATAAGTGTATAGCACTGCTTACTAGGCCTGCGCAGTAAAGCATAGGCCTGCATTACACGGTATAGCTTTGCCCTAACGTTTGGTTACCGATAGGGGGCCTCTTCGCATACTACCAGTTATGATTGAAAGCACCATCCGAAGAGAATGCGTTCCTGTGAAATACTTTAGTCTATATAAGAAAGCAATGAATGCATATAGGATGACCAGGAAATCAGTTCGTAAGTCCAAATGAGAAATGTTTCATTCTAGATGTGGCAATGAGTGCAATCTTCTGGTTCTGCCAATGTGGACTTGTAGATGTGACTATATATATCCGTTGATCCGTGTGCTCAGTGTCCGCTGGTGTCCAATGTCCCCACAGTTCCTCACTAGGAGAGTTTCTAGGCTAATGGGCTGGCTCTGGTATCCTGGGCTACCGCCCGGCTTGTCGTCCATCGCCTTTCCATTCGCCTTCCATATCTCGGTGTTTTTCCATTCACTCTTCATTCGTGTCTTTCTTTTACGGCCGACGTATCTGCACCACTTCGGTCCACCATTCACTGACTCACTCATTGATTAACATGTATTGACTTCTTCTTTCTAGTCATCAGCGGGGAATCAATCGGCCGTTGGTCGGGAAATATTGCCCGAGACAGTGCACAATTTTGTTTTAAAAGAAAAGTCTAACGACTTACATAGGTGAGTATGAACAATTACGTAGGACGTGATCTTACTGTTTAGGTATAAATTTTTAGAATAGGGGTATCGCCGTCGAAGTACATTAAAGTTTGCAAGAGGACGACTCCTAAATATGACCTATCCACCATTTGTCCTGCCTTCATAATCCCATTCCAACTGATTTCATTCACGGAAACAACTTACACGAAGGCGTATATGCTTCATTATTGAGTAAGACACATGGGTCTAAAACTTGTCGCTTGTGGGTTGGTGCTTTCTTTATGTTGTCATTTGATACACCGCATCACATTCAAAGTACATTCAAAAAGGAATATATTATGTGGCCTTTAGGAACAGATTCTCTTGAAGTATAGGCCTATGCCGTTAATTGTGTATATCCGGCGTCAAGAAGTGTCTTTATATGAGGAGTTTCGACGCAAAACAAGGTCATGAAAGGGCATTTTGACGTTCAGTGTAACCAGCTAAATACGGCCACTTGAATTCAGCCATGGGTAATGATCTATACAAAAAGGTAAGCGTTACACACGGACACAGTTACTGCCTCGCTATAATGGGCCTTGAAACTATACATACTAGTACTAGTAATACATGCTGTTACCTGTTATAATTGGTTAGTGTTAGAATTTGTTTTTAAATAGGATTCAGCGACACAATGTGATGGACCAGGAGGTGGCGACTTTCGTAATGAGCTCGTCAATCGTGAAAGTATGTTTCGTATATAGTTCCAATGCTGTTCATGTTGCTGTTGGTTGCTGTATTGTTTCTGTACGTAATAACTTTGGTTCGCTCGCAAAGCTCTTAATAATAGCAATGATGACGATAATAATAATAGCAATACCAGTAGTAATAATAATCATTATAATCATAAAAGTAACAATAAGTATGATAATAATAATAAGGAAGTCGGAAATGTTAAAGGTAGATGGTATGAAGGAACTTAATGAATACATACAGAGATAAATTCATTGGAGAAATGTGACACCCATAGTGTGGGGCCATGTAAAGTGATTAATGGAAACCATTTACCGTATCATTGTTCAATGCCGTTTGTGTCTTCAGGAGCTTGTAAGAAATCTTGTCTTGTCCAAAGACACTTCGCAGGAAGCTTATTTGTTGAGAAAGCAGAAAATGACACGACAAGAAAAAAAAACACTGAAATGGAAAGAACTGGGGGAAATAAAGTCGGACGCAAAAGTGAGCATGTCCAATTGTAGAAGTACTAGCTATGTCAATCTGTTAACAGTTCATAAAGACGCTTTCCCGAACCCTTGGCCTAATTGGCTTTCCGTCTCGCAGTTTTTACCCAGGTCTCTCTCGCTCTGCCTGGTTTTCAACCTTGTGTATGGGTACTTGCATGTGATATTTTCACTCTCCATGTCACTTTACCTGTCCTTGTACCTCAATATGCAGCCTGTGTCCTGGTATGTCGAATGTTTATGTTTCCTATGCAAGAAGATGATGCTTGGACGATTCAGATGGTATGACAATTAGACACGTGTTCTCATTGTCATTTTCAGTGTTGGCGATTCTTCTGCATGTTGAAGCGGACTATGACTGAAATTACAGACGCCTATTGTGAAGAGTATCGGAGGCTGTACTCTTTGAGAAAGCATATCGATTCAGCCTACATTGTTGATGTACTTATGTTTGAGGTATGAAACATATGTCCGGCCCGAGAAACAGGTTTGACTAAATACATGTAGGTTAACAAAGACTGGAGCCTAGCGAAGGTATGCCTACTGATATTAGCCGATACAATGACTTAGGCGATGGGGGCGCAGCTGATGAGGCCTTCCAACCGAGGATCAGTTTCATATGTGTCCGAGTGTATAACGGCTATTTTATCTTTGGAGGGGTGAAAAAGTCTAGGCCTATAGCCGAACTCGATGGGGGCCACTGCTGCAGAGAAGAATTCCCTGTATACGTAACTGACTACTTACATTTACCGTGATGAGACAAGGGTCGCAAGCTAAGGTTAGAAGTTCTTGCAACTGTGAAAGACTGTATGTTAATAAACTGATAACCCGTCTGTATAATGATAACTGAATCAGTAACTAAGCGTGACATTTCTTGTTTTCCTTTCCAGGCAATTGTTCGTGCTACTGAAATTCTTAAAGGGATGACCAGGAAAGAGGCCGAGAAATTATGCAGATAAAGCTGGGAAACTACCTGAAGTGAAGAGAAATTTGGCATTTGTGCTTGTACGTGAATCCAATTATATGGTGCCCTGGTGCACTTGGTCTTTCATTGGCGATATAGACATCCCGATACTACGATTAAGATTACATCATACCTTCGAGGGGCAACAATTGAGACAATTCTTTCTGAGACTGTGGCGAACACGTTTACTTGTATCAAAGGTGATGAACTGTGATGACCCTTCACTTTGTTGTTGCGTCTGGTAGCCACGGATTGCGCGTACAAGATCTTACCTTCTTGTCATTCTGTCTGCTGGTTTCGGCATGTACGGCACAGGACTTGACCGAACAGCGACAGCCTACCCGTACAGAGCCCGTCGAGTAATTGACGCAACTTCATGCAACCCGGTGTATACATGCACTAACCTGAACAATAACCGTGTAGTATAGTAGTAACTGCTGGTAGTAATAGTTAGTTGATTTTGGGGTAGTACTTAGTTGTTGTAGCAGTAGTAGTAGCAGTAGTAGTAGTAGTAGTAGTGGCAGTAGCAGTAGTAGTAGTAGTAGTAATAGTATTGGTAGTAGTAGTGGTTGTAGTGGTGGTAGTAGTAGTAGTGGTAGTGGGAGTATTGGTAGTAGTAGTGGTATTAGTAGTAGTAGTAGTAGTAGTAGTAGTGGTGGTGGAAGTAGCAGTAGTAGTAGTAGTAGTAGTAGTAATAGTATTGGTAGTAGTAGTGGTTGTAGTGGTGGTAGTAGTAGTAGTGGTAGTAGTAGTATTGGTAGTAGTAGTGGTATTAGTAGTAGTAGTAGTAGTAGTAGTAGTGGTGGTGGAAGTAGTAGTAGTAGTAGTAGCAGTAGTATTGGAAATAGTCGTAGTGATAGTAGTGGAAGTAGTAGTACTAGTAGTGGCAGCAGTAGTAGTATTAGTAGTAGTAGTGATAGTAGTAGTAGTAGTGGTAATAGTAATAATATTACTAGTATTAGTGGTAGTAGTAGTAGTTACAAGAGTACTAACAGTAGTAGTAGTAGCAGCATTAGTAGTGGTGGTAGAACTTGTAATAGTAGTTGAAATGAGATCAGTAGTGCACACAGTAGAAGTAGTAGTAGTCGCAGTAGTGGATATAGCAATAGTAGCAATAGTAGAAGTAGGCCTAGTAATTGGAGTAGTAGTAGTAATAGTAGTAGTAGTAATTGTAGTAGTAGTAGTAGTAGTAATAATAGTAGTACTGCTTTTCTTGCTGCTCTTTATCTCGCTGCTTCTCTTGTTGATGTTTCTCAAGGTGATGATGACGATGATGATGATGCTTATGATAATGATGATAATGATGATATTTATGCTGATAAAGATGATGATCATGATGAATTTCGAGCATTTGTTGGAATAAAAGACAATGATCTTATATGGCCTTGTTTCATGAGGTGGTGCAGAGGAGGCACTAATGTTTTAGACACTATGGCGACTATAGGTTTTCAAAGCGCTAAATACAAATAATACACGTTGATAGGTGCTTTAGGATGGTTAGGGTCTGAGTGCTTCATTTAAACCAGTGAAACTATACCATATGTGGACTTGAAATGCATTGCATGTGTAAGGCCTTGTTTGAGGGGTGGTGCAGAGGCGCTAAAGATTTAGACACTATGACGACTATCACTTTGAATAGCACTTAAGGCAGGTACTACATAGCGTAAGGCGATTTAGGATGGTTTGGGTCTCAGTAGGCCTACATCATTTCTACCAGTGAACTTAGACCATATATTGACTTCAACAAAAACGCATTAATAAGGCCTTGTTTGATGCGGTGGTGCAGAGGTGCTAATGACTTAGAAACTATGATGGCTATCAGTTTGGATAGCACTTGAGGCAGGTACTACATAGTTTAAGGCGCTTTAGGATGGTTTGGCAATGAGACGCTAATAATTTAGACACTATTCCGACTATCATTTTGCATAGCATTGTGGGTGGTATAACCAGTGTATGAAGCGCTAAAGGATGGTTAAGGTTAGAGTACTTCATTTTTACCCGTGAACTTATAGGATTTCTTCACTTGAAATACAAGGCATTGATAGGGGCTGTTTGAAGGAGTGGCACAGAGACGATGATTTAGGATGGTTTCGGTCTGAGTGCGTCATTTCAACCTGTGAACTTAGACCATATATTGATTTTTAAAAAAACGCATTTATAGGGGCTGTTTGAAGGAGTGGCACAGAGACGCTAATAATTTAGACACTATTGCGACTATCATTTTGAATAGCATTTTGGGTAGTTTAACCAGTGTATGAAGCGCTAAAGGATGGTTAGGGTTTGAGTACTTCATTTCCACCCGTGAACTTATAGGATTTCTTCAATTGAAATACGAGGCATTTATAGGGGCTGTTTGAAGGAGTGGCACAGAGACGCTAATAATTTAGACACTATTGCGACTATCATTTTGATTAGCATTTTGGGTGGTTTAACCAGTGTATGAAGCGCTAAAGGATGGTTAGGGTTTGAGTACTTCATTTCCACACGTGAACTTATAGAATTTCTTCACTTGAAATGCAAGGCATTTATAGGGGATGTTTGAAGGAGTGGCACAGAGACGCTAATAATTTAGACACTATTGCGACTATCATTTTGATTAGCATTTTGGGTGGTTTAACCAGTGTATGAAGCGCTAAAGGATGGTTAGGGTTTGAGTAC
>Ga0081606_1000568_pt1 | contig 14435 bp, 5 predicted proteins | sample EareggfetidaYelm_FD_71127 | JGI IMG/M metagenome (GOLD analysis project Ga0081606, IMG submission 71127) | Earthworm egg capsule microbial community from the University of Washington, USA - E. fetida Yelm (SPADES assembly) (version 2) | ecosystem: Host-associated > Annelida > Reproductive system... | reverse complement strand
CCAGTTGACCATGCCGGCGGGGCTGCTGACGGTCAGGTCGTTCGAGTGCAGGTCCAGAAAGCCATTGGGCAGGGTGACTTGCACGGAGGTGTTCAGCGCGCCTATCGGTTGGGCTTGTGCGGGTAGCAGGGCCACGGCAGCGCATAGCGCCAGCAGCATATGCCCGCCAGCCTTGCGCCAGCGGCTTGTCGGGATGCGGGCATGGGCATGGTGGGCATGGGCTGCATCGGTCTCGAATTTGTCAGTCATGTTGTGATCATTTCCTCATTGGCATCGCCGTCCGATGCCTGGCACGAAGACGCACTTTTTGCCCTTCATCCGGATCGGTGTGCTGCTGCTGCCTCCGCCAAATCCGCCCACACCGCCTGGCCCGCTGATGCCTGCGCTACCGCCGCCACCTCCCGTGCCACCGCCGCCACCGTTGCCGGCCCCGCAGGTGCGGTTGCTCGATGAGAACCAGGATGTGGCCGAGCCGCAGGTCGATTGCGTTCCGTTGGCACAGATGTAGTCGTAGGTGATGGCCAGGGTGTTGCTGTAGTTGTAGCAACCACCGTCCCCGGGCGGGTTGCTGCCGGGTGTCGGTTGGCGCGCGCTTTTTGCCCGCATTGCATCGGACGATTGGCGCTGGCCTGCCGGCTCTCCCAGCGCTTGCAGCGCCGTGATGCGGTAAGGGATGGTCACCCGCTGCCTGGCTTGCAGCGTCGAGGGGATGTTCGCCAGGAATTCAAACCGGAAGTGGGCATCGCTTTGAGGCAGCCTGGCCCTGATGTTGTCGGCCCGCACCAGGCCATGGTTGGTGAGGCTCAGTTCTCCGTAGTGCACGTCGCCTGCGGCCATCCTGGGCAGGTTCACACTGGCCGGGTGCAGCACCACCACGGCGGCGGGCACGTCGGTTTCGAAGCTGGCGTTGATGGTGATGTCGTAGCGGTCTTCGATCGTGATTTCACGCACGCTCCACTCGACGTTGATCAGGTTGTAGTCCAGGAATACCGACTGGTTGGCCGTGATCCCCGGTCTGATGACCAGGCGCCCGCTGGCCTCTTGGTGGTTGACGGCCTTGGCGCGGAATTTGTACCGGCCGCTCGGCAGGTTTTGCAGCAGCGCTTCGCCCAGTGCGTCGGTGCTCAGTTCCCGGGTCACGGTCAGCACGTCTTCGTTTTGTACCGTGATGCTGGCGCCTGCCAGGCCGGCGATCAACTGGCCATTCCTGTCCACCGTGGCGGTGTACATGTCTGCGACCTTGAACAGCACATGGCCCTGGCCGCTTTGGGTCAGGCTGACGTAGATGTTCAGGCTCTGGGCGGGCACGTTCTCGCCCACGACACGCAGCCTGAACTCATGGATGCCCTCTGGCGTGGCCGCCGGTGGCGTGAAGGCCAGGTCGATCGAGCGTGTCTGCCCGACACCGAGCGTTCCGTCCGCTTGGCTGGCAATGCCCGCCCATGCCGGCGCCGGACTGCCATCGGCCCGGGTCAGGGTAAAACGCAGGCCGATGGCGTCTTGCAGGCCGCTGTTTCTGACACTCACCGATTCGACCTGGCTGGCGCCTTGCGCCAATCCGGTTTCCACGAGGGTGGGCGTGCTGACCAGATATGGCCTGGCTTCGGACAGCGTGTAGTTCACCCGCACCAGGCCCACCGGGGTGGCTGCGTGTTCGTCGCTGGTGACCGTCAGAATCAGGCTGCCCGAGGGCTGGGCGTCGTTGCTGGCAGTAAAGAGCACCGGCAGGTTCAGCCTCTGGTGCTGCGTCAGGCTCACCGGGCTCGGCAGTTGCACGCTGATGCCGGCGGGTATCTGGCCGGTGGGCTGGCGCGCCGGATCGAGGCTCAGGCGCAGGTTGGTGGCTGTGGTTGCGGGGCCTGCCTGCGCCGTCAGCGCGATGCTGAACGGGTAGTTTTTCGGGACATCGAGCCGCAAAGGCGTAGGCCCTACCGTCACACGGTTGATGGTGAAGGATTTTTGCTCCGGGCGGTCGGTGATGGCCGGGTGCACGGCGCTGACCTTGTACAGGCCGGCATCGGTGGCCGTGGGCGCGAAGCGGTGGGTGAAGTTGCCGCTGCCGTCGGTGACGACGCTGATGATTCTCTCGAAGCCCTGCTGGTTCAGGATCAGTTTCAGCCGCGCCAGCGCTTGCGGCGCTTGGCTGGCCCGGTTCAGCGCGCGGCCCGTGATGACCACGTCCTGCTCGCCATACGAACTGACGGGGCTGATGTCGGTGACCTCGCCCGAATAGTCGGTTTCCTGCAGTGATACGGTTTTCTCCGAGCCTCGGCCTGCGATCTGCACTTCGTCGTCCTGGCCGCTGTGGTAGCGCAGTTTGTCGACTTCGAGTTTGACCCGCACGCGCTCGGGGCTGGCCAGCGGCACATTCAGCAGGAAGACATCCGAGACATGGTTGCTGCCGGCCGCAATCCGCGCAACGGTCTGGCCATTGCTCAGGGTCACGACGTTGGCGCCGAACGGTTGCCGGTAGGCTTGGGTCGCCAGCAGGTTGCCGTCCACATCCAGTATCTTCAGGCGCAACTCGCTGGAGGCATCGGCTCCATGGTTCGTGGCGGTCAGCAGTTCCACGTCGACTTCGGTGCGGTTTTCCACCGTGATCCTGAGCTTGCCGGTCGCGCCCCGGGTGAACTCCTCGGTGGACAGTCCCACCACCATCGCGCCTTCGGTCACATCGACCATCTGGTGGCGCGCAATGTGCACGCGCTCGCCTTCGACCGGGGCGATCTCCAGGCCCACCTGCGCCTGCGCCGTGTCCGGCAGGCCAGCATGGCCGCCGACGATCACCGGGATCAGGCGGGTCTGGTTGGGGGCAAGCTCGAATGGCGCGGATTTGTGCTCCCGGAACTGCGTCGCCTGGCGGTTCACCGGCAGACGCACGACGGCGCGCGCCCCGTCGATCGTGCTGGCCGAGGTGTTGGTCACCTGCACCTGCAGCCGGTTCATCACTCCGCGCTGGATGGGCAGCCCCGAGACGATCTGGCTCGACACGCTGGGCAGCGAGATGCTGCGTGCCATCTGAACGTCGTTGGCATCGACCGTCGCAATGGTGTAGCGGCGCTCCCCGGCGGTGTAGCCGGTGTCGGTCAGCGTCGTGGCGCTGATCGGCTGGGGGGTCAGTCGGGTTTGGTTCGCGTCCGTTCCCACGTAGACCAGGTAACCTGCCACGTCGCTGTTGGGCGCGTTCCAGCGGATGATGGGCAGGTCGCTGCCGATTTGCTCCACGCTGAGGTTGCGCACGGGCAGCAGGCTGGCGTTCAGGTAGGCCCCATTGGAGATGGCGGACTCGTTGCCGGCCTCGTCGAGCGCCGTGACCACATACGCGCCCTGTGTCGGCGACGGGCTGGTGTCATAGGTTTGCGGGGCTTTGATGCGGCTCTTGTACGGGCTCAGTCCCTCGATACTGGTGATGCCGGTGCCGCCGGCACGGTAGAGCCGGTAGTGGTCCACCGTGCTCGACAGTGGCGCATGCCATGAGGCGTATATGCCCTGGCCCGTCAGCCGCAAGGTCAGGTTCTGAGGCGCACCGGGCGCGGTGGCGCTGGCGCGCACCTGCACCGCAGCGCTTTGGCCGGAGACGGACTCCTGGCCATTGGATTGGCGCACCGTGGCGATGGCGTATCGGTAGCTGCCATCGGCCGGGGTTTGATCGATGTAGTCGATGCCGCCGGTGCGCGTGAGCGGCTGCATGCCGGTCGCGCCAGGGGCTTGGCGGTAGATTTGGTAGCTGCTGGCCTGCTCGACGGCCTGCCAGGACAGCCTGACCCGGCCAACGGCCTGGGCCTTGGCCGCAAAGGCCAGGGGCACGGCCAACGGCGGAAGATCGCCTTGATAGACTTGGAAGCGATTGAAGGCCACGACCCGCGTGGACTGGTTGTCCAGATCATCGCGGGACTGTTGGCCAAAGACCAGGCTCTCGGGTGCGCTCAGGCCGGCATCGGCCGGCAGCACGAAACTGGCCGAATAGGTGTTGGCATCGACCCGGGTCAGCCCGGAGACAGGCACCGGCGAGCGCAACGGCCCGGACAGCAGGTAGCTGATCCGGGGCGGCGCCGCAGGGGCTTTGGAGAAACCAAAGCGCGCTTGCACCGTCTGCGCGGAGTCGTTCCTGATCGGCGCTGCGGGCGTGAGCACGATGCTCGACAGTGCCGGCCCTTCGGTGTCGATCTTCAGCGTGGCGCCGATATCGACATCGGTGCCACGGTTGCCCACCATGTCCCGGGCGGAGAACAGCGCATGGGCAAGCCCGGACGGGGTATGGCTGCCGATCGAAAAGTCGCCACGGTAGACCGTGTCGCTGGTTCTGCTCAGCGCGACCGGAATCGGCGCGCCTCCCATCGGGACGATGGACAGGTAAGGGATGCTCTGCAGCGCTTCGCTGGTCGTCAGCGTGAGCGCCACCGCCCCTTGTCCGGTGCGCCCGGTGGCAGGGTCGGTTTTGCCCTGGCTGGCATAGACGATCGACAAGGCCCTGGGCGGCGTGGCGTCTGATGCGGCCTGCGCGGCATTGGAAGGCTCGGACACCGTGCCCGCGCGATTGACCGCGACCACCCGGTAGAACCACAGCCCATCGGACGGCGGCTGGTCTTCATGGCTGGTTGCCGTGGCGGCGAGCGCAGCGGCATCGATCCTGACGGCTTCGCCGATGGCGCTGAAGGCGGTTGCAGCGCGGTAGATGTGGTAGCCCGTGACCTGGGGATCGGTGGCGCGCGCCCAGGTCAGGCGCAGCTTGCCGCCCACCTGGGCGCTGGCGGACAGGCCTGCAGGCGTGGCCGGCACCGTGGTGTCCAGATGCACCACGATCGCCGGCGAAGCGGCACTGGTGCCATGGGTGTTGGCGGCGGTGGCTTGCAATTGGTTGGCGCCGGTGAGCAAGGTCAGCGCGCGGCTGAATCGGCCATCGCCGGCGACAGTGATCAGCCCCCCGCTGGCTCGTCCGTTGACAAGCAGTTGAACCCGGCTGCCCGGCTGCGCGCTGCCTGCGACGACGATGCCGGCATGGCGTGTCGTCAGGCCATGGCTGGGCTGGCTCAGAACCGGGGCATCGGGTGCGGCATGGGCAAGGCTGATCGCATAGCTTGCGCTGGTCTCATTGCCGACGGAGTCCAGCGCGCGCAGCGCCAATGTGTGCGCGCCATTCGGAACCGTGTCCAACGGGATGGGCGCGGTGTAGTTGCCGCTGCTGCCGCTGGCCGTTGCCAGCAGCACGCCGTCGAACAGCAGTTGCACGCGCGCCACCCCGCTTCTGTCGCTGACGCTGGCCGTCAGGCTGGCGCTACGGGTCAGTTCGGTCCCATTTGCCAGCGCACGGCCGTCGACCCGGACATCGGCGATCACAGGCCCTTGCGTATCCTGCGGCGGCGGGGTGCGCGCAAGCGTGACCTGGACACTGTGCTCGCTGCTGCGTCCGGCCTGGTCCGTGGCGACGGCCTTCACGCTGTGCAGCCCCTCGGCGAGGGTCTGCGTGTCCCACTGGTAGCTGTAAGGGCTGCTGCTGCGCGTGGCCACCAGCGCGTCGTCGACAAAAAACTGCACCTGCGCGATGCTCGAGCCGTCGCTGGCGCTGGCTTGCACGGCAATGGACTGCCCGATCACGCTGCCGGCGGCCGGATTGGTCAGCGCGACGACGGGCGGCAAGCGGTCCACCCAAACGTCTTGCGCCAGGCGCGCGCTCACCACCGTGCCGCTGGCGTTGCGGTATTGAACGCTGATCGGCTTGCGGCCATCCCCCTCGGACGTGACAAAGGCCACCTGCGCACGCGCGCCGGGCAGCGGCGCAAATGGCACGCCAACGAAAGCCTCGCCTTGCGCCACGCGGTATTGCGTGGCGTTGACGCACGACAGATCGAGCAGCACCGTGTGCTGATCGAAATAAGGCGCAGGGGCCGCCAGGCGAACGACGGGGTTGAGCAGCGGCGCCCCCGTCAGGTGGCCGCTGAAATTCACGCCTTCGGAGACGGCATCGCCCTGCCCTTGCGGGTTGCGCGCCGACTGCCTGGGACCGCTGGCATGTCCCCACCAGTTGCCGGTGGCCTGGATCACCGAAGCCGGGGTTTGGTTGGTCACGGCAAATGCGCTGTTGCCGACAAACTGCGCCTGGGCAATGCTCGGCGCACTGCCACCACCGGCCTCGATGGCCGTGGCGTTGTGCCCGAAACTGGCGCCGACGATGGCCGGGCTGGCCGCATCGAGCAGGCGCAAGCCGACGCCGTTGCCGGTGAACTGCAGGTAGTTCAACCCCGGGCTCAGGCCGCGCAGGGTCAATGCCGTTTCGGCGTAACGCAGCGTCACATCGTTCAGCGCGAACGCCCCCATGCCGGCAACGGATTTTTCGATGCGCATGCCGCGCCAGTCCCCTGCCGCTGCTGCAACGCCCGCCGCAGTGCCGGTCGGCCCGCCGGCTTGGTCATCGCCCTGGCTGGTCAGCGTAATGCCGCTGCCAAAAACCATCCGGTCGCGAACGACCAGTTGTGTGTCCGGGCCAAACTTGACCACGACGCCATCCGCGATGCCCAGTTGTGCCGCCCGGGCCGGCAGCGCCAGCACCGACACCAACGCCAGGCCGGCGGCAAGCAGGCGCGACAGCGGACAGGCCCGCAGGCCGTCTTTCGGCAAGAGAGGGTTCATGGCGTGGCGCAGGGTGCGTGCACAGGTCTTGGCATCAGGTGCGAACAATGCTCAGCGGATCCGCATCGCAGGTCTGGACGGCATTGCCGCTGCTGCGCTCAGCCTTGGAACCCTGCGGCACGCAGCGCCGCATAAGGCACGTCATAGGATTTGCCGCTGGCCGTGATGACGCGCGCCCGGGTTGCGCCGGTCAACGCGACGGTGACCTGCACTTTCTCGACCGCTTCGTTGTGCGCAAACTGCGACAGGTCCAGCACACCGGCCACCACCACGGTGTAGCTGGTGCTGGCCTGCAAGGTGCTCGGCCCTGCCGGCAAGGTCACGCTCACCTGCGCCGTGCCAGCGGCGGCTGTTCCGCCAATGGCCGGGCTCAGGGCTTCGATCACCGCGCCGTAGGCCGGTGCAATCCGCAATTGGATCGTGTTGCCCACCGGCACATTGGTGGTGGCAAAAACCACCTCCACCGGCCCCGTCGTGCTGGCGGGCAAGCTCACGTCCGCATGGCCCGTAGGATGCTCGGGCACCGCTTGACCGGCAATGGAACTGATGCGCAGGCTGGGCGCTTGTGCAATGAACACGGGCCCGGGTCTATCAGCCGCATAGGCGGGTCTGGATGTGCCGGAAAAGGTAATGGCATCGGCTTCGAGGCGAATGCGCCCGGCCGAGCCGCCGTACTGGCCGGAGTTACCATCCGAGCCGCAATATTCGCGCCGCCCACTCCGACACCCGCCCTCGGCCAGCAAACTGCCATTGCCGGCAATGCTGGTCGCGACCAGACGGATCGCACCCCCCGAACCACCCGCGCCCGAGCCTCCAACGCCGGTCCCGGCGTTACCACCGGCATCGCCGCCCCGGGCATCGATGGTTCCGGTCATTTGCAGGGTTGCAGATGACGCGATGAGAATGGCGCCGCCACCACCGCCACCGCCACTGCCGGGATAGGTCACGCCCCCATTGCCACCACCGCCGCCAGAGCCACCGAGCAGGGGTTGCAGCAAGGCCGAGCCGTAGGGACGCGAGAATTTTGTCAGCGTTGCGGCGGCGCAAAGGTATTTGGCGTAGGCCTGATAGGCGGCAACGGCATACGCACCACCTGTGCCTTCTCCCGGGTAATAGCCGCTGGAACTACACCCGTTGCCGCCTTCTTTGCCACCCAAACCGCCTCCCGGCCCCAAGCCCGGGCCAGCGCGGATGATTTCGGGAGTCGATGCAGCGTCCTGGCGCCCGCCCCGACCGCCGTCATGGCCGCCTGGCCCGCCGACCCCGGGAATACCGTCGTCGCCGAGGGCACCGTCGCCGTAGGTTCCGGTGGCTCTGCCATGGGCGCCTTGAATGCTGATGGTCCCGGCAATGGTCACACTGCCCGAGGCCAGCAGATACACCGGGGTATTGGTCACGTTCTTCCTGAACGTGACGGTAACCCCTGCCGGGATGTTGATGCTGGTGTAGTTCAGCACGCCGGAAGGCGGCAAGACGATTTCGGTATTCACCGTGACGTTGAGCGCGCCATCGGCGCCGGTGCTGCCGCTATCGAATGTCGCATAGGCCGGCGTGACGAACAATGCCGCGGCCATGGCGGCCATCAACGCCCGCATCTGCGCGACGGCAGACCCACGGGCTGCGCCCGTCTTGTCACGGATTGCGCCTGTCTCGTCCACCCGCTCGTTCATGAACGAGCGCCTCCAACCGGCAAGACATGGCACCCGATAGTCCCCGGGACTGCGGGCACGCATTGGCCGCACCGGCGCGCCAAGCCCCGGGGCGCAGGCCGTCGCGGAAATGCCCGTGTGCCGGGTGTGATCAGAGTGATGGGTGTGATACCTGTGATGAGTCATGAATGTTCTCCACTGTCCGAGCATCTGTGTTGGATGAGCCATGGTTCGTGCTTTCTTCGTTCATTGCGGCGGCACCACGGTCAGGCTGTTGAAGACCTGCGGGCTTGCCCCTGTCATGCCGCCTGGCATCTGCAGACGCAGCACCCGCCGACCCACGGCGGCGGCGCGCTCGACCAGGACGCGCACCCTGAGGAATTCGCCAAAATCGTCACGGCCCCAGGTGGGCGCAGACACGGCCCGGATGCCGCCCGAGGGTTCAAAAATAACGCCCGTGACGCCCTGCAACCGGCTGCCACGCAGGGTCAGGGTCGTCGCCTGGCCCTGCTCGAACACGATGGGCGCCAACGAGACGAGCGTCGGCATTTGACCGATGTCGAATCGGCCAGCGGCGCTGTCGGTGAACAGCAGATCCCCGCCGGCAGCCTGCAGCAGGCGCAGTTTGCGCGAGAGCATCGGCGCATCGGGAGCCACCGCCAGAGACAGCGTCAGCCGTGTTCCATCGGCGTTGACGACCGGCGCGCCCAGCAACAAGCCGGTATCCGGGACCACCCTGGCGCCGACCACGCTGGCCAAGCCCTGGCCCGTGACGAGCAGCGTCCCGTTCGCCCCGCGCAGCCATCCGTTCGGTGCCATCGATCGAGCGCCGGCCCCCAGCAGCACGCCCACATCGGCACTGCTTGCCGTTGCAGATTGCCCTGCCGCAGGAGCTGCCGTGCCAAGCATCAAGCCGACCTGCGGCGATGACAGCCAGCGCTGCGGAGCGGAATCGACCGGGGCATTGCCAAGCACGACGCCGACCGCAGCCGACTGCAAGCCGGCATAAGTCGCAGCGACCTGGCGCGCCACCCTGAGCAAGTTGCCAGGGGCCGGCACTGCGCTGGAGTCACCGGCAGCGCTGGAGACGATGATGCTGCGCTCACCGCTGGCTGCGCCAGCCGCCGCTTGAACCTGCAAACCCAGCCTGGTGCCGTTGTCGCTGACCGTGAACGGCCCCGCGACCGTCATCGCCTCGGCCGGCTCGATGCGGGCGCCGGTGATATTGCTGAAATTGCGGCCCCGGATGTCCAGCGTCACCGGGGCCTGGCCTGCCACGATCACCTGGGGGCTGACCGAGACCAGTTCAGGCACCGGCGCGGTGATCAGGAAATCGGCATGCCCGGGGTGAACGAAACCAAGGGTTTGATTGCCCGCATGCAATACCAGGCGCCGCGCGCCCCGGGCAGCGGTGGCGGCGACGCGCACCGTGAATTGCGCTTCGTTCGCCTGCGCGTTGACGACCGGAGCGCTCAGAACGGTCAAGCCGGTTGCGGGGACGAAACCCGCCGCAGTCATCCCTTGCAGGCCCGCACCGCGCACCGTCACCACGACATCGGTGCCAACGACAGCCACCCTCGGTACCACTTGCGTCACGCCGCTGCCCACGAGCACGCCCGCCACGGCGCTGCTCTGGAATGAGGACACGGTGGTGCCGGTCGGCGTCTGGACACCGAGTCGCACGCCGACCGGCAAAGAAACGATCGCCCTGGCGCTGTCCTGCAAACTGCTGGCAACGGTCAACGTGTTGCTGGAAGTTGGCTGGCTGCCCGTGCTGCCAGCGGGCGTCGCCACCTGTATCGCGCGCGGACCCACGGCCGCGTCCGGCGCAATCGACAACCGCACCGTCAGCGTCTTGCCGTCGGCGCTCACTTCGGGCCGGGTATCGATGGCAACCCCGTCTGCCGGAGCGATGCTCACCCGGCCTCGTTGCAGATGCCGCCCGCGAATCGACAACCGGGCCATGGTGCCGCGCAAAACGGCGATCGGCTCGATCGACTCCATCACCGGGACGCCCGTCAGTATGCTGACCATGGACTGCGCCGGATCGGCAAACTCGATCGCCCGACCACCAGCCTGTGTCAGCACCACCTTGCGCACACCCAGTGCGGCATCCGCAGCGGTCTGCAGTTGGGCCGTGAGCTGTGTGCCTTGCGCATTCACCCGGACGGCCCCGATGCGCACACCGGTGTCGGGCTGCAACGCGATTTGCGCGTCGCCCGCAATACCCCGGCCATGCACCGTCAACACCGTTTCACTGGCCACGCCCCAAGCGGCCGGAGCGACCCCCGTCAGCACCGCGCCTACCGCCACGCCCACCGTGGGATGGGTCACACTGACCGCCCTGGTCGCCGGCGTCGAGGTCTGCGGAATAACGACACCCACCGGCGCAGCAATGGCCGTGTTCGCCCCCCGGTAGTCCGCCGTAATGAACATCGGAACCCTGACGCTGGCCAGCGTTGGCGAATCGATATTCAGGCTGCTGGTGCCCGCCAGCTTGCCAACGACCGAGATGCGCGCGCTGGTCTGTCCGGCCGCAATGACCAAGCGGGCAGGGCTGACGCTGGCCTTGGTGGCATCGGCAACGGAAAGCGTCAGGACGTTGTCCCGGTAGTCGGCCTTGGACAAACGCAGCATGATGTCGTGCGCCCGGTCGTCTGGCGGCAGGGCGATCGGTGTGGGCTCCACCGTGAGCGTTGGCGGAACGGGCGCCTGCACCAGGAGCGCTGCCTGCCGGGAAACCAGCGCCTGCCCCTGGCTCGGGGTTCGCACCTGCACCTGCAAGGTTCCTGTGGCCGTTTGATTGGGCAAGCGGGCGCTCAACTGGCTGGCGCTGACGAACTGCGTTGGCAATGCGGCTGCATTGACCAGCACTTCGGAGTTCGACGCAAAGTTGCGCCCGATGATCCGAATCTCCTGCGGCCCGCTGCCGGCAACGACCGTATCCGGCTCGAGCGCACTGATTGCCGGGAGCGGAGCAGTCACCGTGAACGCGTTCGTCTGGACCACCTCGCCCGCATCGACTTGCAAACGTAAGCGCGCCGGGCCGGGTTGGGCCGCAGCATCGGCCCTGACCTGCAGCGTGACCTGGCTATCGGTGCCGCCGGGAAACACCGTGGCGGCAAGGCCGGCACGATCGAACCCGACCTCTTGCAGGCCCGCCAGGCGAACGCCATGGACGGTCAGCGCGACGGTTTGCCCTTGCTCCACGACGCCGGGACTGATCGACGTGATCGCCGGCGCAACCCCCACGGACACCACGCCCGCAGCGACCACATAGGGAATGCCCCGCAGCCCCCAGTGCACGGTGCCGGTGATTGCTCCCGCAGGAACGGCAATCCCGTTCAAGGTATTGCCACTGGCCTGCAACCCGACACCGGACGGCGCGGCCGCCAGATCGATGGAAATGGCCGCGCCCAAATGGTTGCGCAAGTTCAAATGATTGAAAATTGGCGCCGCGCCATGGACGGCCAGGCCACGGCCATGCGCGAACTCGACATGATCCAGCCGGGTACTGGTCGTGCCCGGCTCGAAAACCCACTGGTTCCAATCGCCAGGGCTGGCGGCTCGATCCGAGCGCTGATTTTCAGACAACACCCGGATGGGGTTTTGGGCAGTCCCTGCGGCACGCACCGTCCCGCTGCGCACCGTGAACCCGGAATTGGCCGCCATGTACACGACAACCCCGGGATCGATCGACAAAACGGCGCCGTTTTGCAGCGCAACTTCACCGCTGACGATATAGGGCGCATTGGCCGTGGTCCAACGGGTGTTCAGCACGATCGGATCGGACACCAAGGTTTGCGCCGTGGCAGCGCCGGAAAAAGCCAGCGCCGCCAACACCACCGGGAGCCGCGCCAGCGCCACGCCCACGCGGTGAACGGCCCTGCGCAAGATAGTGCGCATCCGTGCGTTCTTTTTATCCATGAAACCAAGTCTGGTGCGCATATGCCCGGCCACACCCGCAGACAACCCATGCAAGGCTGAATGCGCCGCGCTGCCGGCGGATTGCTCAGATGGACATGGGCGCGGCGGCAAACACCGCCAGCCATCGCGCAGACTGGCATGCACCGATGTCGTTGTACATGGAGCAGAAAATTCCCATAAGGATCCCATCGCCTCTTGTTTCTTCGATGGGGCAGTATAGCCACTGCATGTAACTTATGAAAGAATTATTTTTTTATGTGACCAACTGTTTTACCGGTGACGGCTCGGTTCCTCAGGCCCGCCGCCGGGGGCATCCATGCGCAGGATCAGGGCGGATCGAGCACCTCGAACCTTGCATGGCTGACCCGGGTTTCCGTGTGCGAGCCAGACTTCAGCGTGGCCTGCACCGTCCACACATACTTGCCCGGTAGCTCGGGGGCCAGGATGATGCTGGGCAGGGTGGTGGATGTGCTGGTGCTGTTCGGGCCGAACAACGGTGTCCACTGGTAGCTGATGCTGTCGAACGCGGCTCCCGCCCGGGTGGAGACGCTGGCCGACAATGTGACGGGGCTGGCGCTGGGTGCAGTGGCTGGCGTCGCGGCCGCTTGCACGGTGAAATCGAAATCACTGGCCTGCGGGCCCAGGACGCGCAATGACACGACATCGGTCGCGATGCGCACCAGATCGTCGAGTTCCCATGTGCCTGTCAGCAGAAAGACATACTCGCCGGCAACGCTCGGAACCCACCTGGCCGTCGCGCTGTCCGCCCCGCCGAGAGCCACCGTCGGGCCGGCCATCTGGCTCCAGCCGTACTTGATGCTGGCTGGGATGTCGGTTTTGACGAGGCCCGTCAGAGTGACGGACTGGTCGAGCACGGGATCCGCGCTCGCCAGGGCCTGTATCTCAAACCTTGGCAGGGGCACGGAGCGCACCACCAAGTCAAAAGAGGCGGAGCTTGTCGTGCCGTCACTGCCGGTGGCGGTGGAAGTAACCGTCCAGGTGGCATCCACGGCCGTGACCGGAACCGCCATCCAGCCATTGCAGCGCGATTGCGCAATGGTGATGGTTGCGCCGGCAATCGGCTTTTTGGAGGTGCTTGCGTGCACGCAGTCGGCATTCTGGATGGTCGGCGGCTTGGCGCGCAGGGCGCTGTCTGACTTGGGGGCAATACTCCAGCGGTGGCTGGCGATATCCGGGCCTCGGGTGTCTGCGATGGCCGAGACGGCCAGGCCGGCTCCGGCGCTGATCTCCACCGTGCGATCCGGGGTGACGATGTTGCCGATCTTCTGGCCGTTTTGCAGGTTGGGACTGACCCCGCCACCGCAGGCCGTGAGCGCGGCGACGAGGGCCATGGCACCGACCTGGGTGGCTGAATTGCGGTTTTGATTTTTTGCCATATCTCTCCCCGTGCAGCGTGTGATGGTGCAAAAATTATAGGGTGCGCGCGCATGCACCTCGGCTTCGTTGCACCGGCGACTGCGGCGTGACCCCGCAAGCGGTCAGGCCGGCCCCTGGTCATCACCAGCCGCCCGACCCCGAAACCTCTCGGTCAGAACGGTGTTGCCCGGGTCGCGGCTGTGTGCCGAAGTGCCATGAATACCAGGTGCTCGATCGGCCCGAACGCCCGGCTCCTGCATCAGCGGGCCGATACGCTGCCTGGAATTGCTTGCACTCGATAACCTGGTTGGCATGTAGTTCGAACTTCCTGCACCGATCGGCCAGCGTGCGCTCGCCACACAAGGTGGCTGGCATACTGTCCCGTAAATATCGGCACAAAATCAGATCGATGCGTTTCGTGTCCTGGCAAGGCGCAGACCGCAGCAAAACATGTAGATAAATGTATCTATCAATAGCGTTTGCAACTCTTCCTTGGCGCGAAAGGCGCGGTTCCATGTGCAGTTATTTGCGGGACGGAACGCCAGGGCCGCCTGCGCCTCGAATGCCGGGCCGTGGGTGCGCCGCGTGCGGTGCGCTGGTTTGTCGAGCATCGCAAACTCCCTGGCGGCCAGACTTCCCCGGCCCGGCCAGACGCCCGGTGTTTCCAGGCGCTGCCCAGATTTGCGCGGGCACTTCTGTTCAGGGCAGTTGCGCGCTGTCCATCCGCGCCAAGATCGCGCGCGTGCGCCGGGCCAGATACGCCGACGCCGGCGCTTTCTCGAAGCGCTTGGGCGCGGGCAGCATCACGGCCAGCCGGGCGGCCTCGGCGGGGGTGAGTTGGCGCGCGCTTTTGCC